>Ga0247727_10013126_pt1 | contig 14042 bp, 8 predicted proteins | sample WisWelCaveWW1625_FD_202498 | JGI IMG/M metagenome (GOLD analysis project Ga0247727, IMG submission 202498) | Biofilm microbial communities from Wishing Well Cave, Virginia, United States - WW16-25 | ecosystem: Environmental > Aquatic > Deep subsurface > Groundwater > Cave microbial mat | place... | reverse complement strand
CGCGCGAGGTCGCCGGTTTTGTACATGCGGTCGCCCTCCCGCCCTGGCGGGATGAACGGATTAGGAATAAATTTTTCCGCGGTCAATTCCGGCCGGTTAAAATAGCCGCGGCCAACGCCAATGCCGCCGAGATGCAATTCATACGGAATGCCGATCGGAACCGGCTGCAGATACTCGTCCAACACATAAGAGAGTTGATTCGCCATCGGCACGCCGTATGGAATGCTTTTCCATTTCGAGGAAGGCTCGACGATATCATAAATGGTGGAATCCATCGACACTTCGGTCGCGCCGCCCATGCTGACGACATGAACATCGGGAATCATGCCTTTGAGACGATCCGGCAAACTCACCGGAATCCAATCGCCGCCCAATAACACGAGGCGCAACTGGCGCGGACAAATTTCCAACCGCTCACTGCAATGATTCACCAGCATTTCGAGCAGCGCCGGCACCGAGTGCCAAACCGTGATGTCGTGATTGACCATCAGCTCGGCCCAGCGGCCCGGCTCCAAAATGGCAGAAGTTTCGACGATCACAATCGTGCCGCCGGTCATCATCGTGCCGAAAATATCATACGCCGACATGTCGAAACTTAGCGAGGCCAAACTGAGCAAACGATCATTCGCGCCGATTGAATAGCGCCGGTTGAAATCGCAGAAATTGCTGACGCGACCGCGATGATTGAGCACGGCGCCTTTTGGCCGGCCGGTTGAACCCGAAGTGTAAATCACATATGCGAGATGCTCCGGTGTGACGTCGCTCTGCGGATTCGTTTCGCTCTCGGGTGCGATAGTTTCCGAAACGGTGTCCAAACAAATCAATTTAAAATTTTCAACTGAAAATTTTAAATTTTCAATTAACGCCGTTTGTGTCAACAAAACTTTCACCTGCGTATCTTCGAGCATGAACGACAATCGCGACACGGGATAGGATGGATCAAGCGGCACGTAAGCACCGCCGGCTTTGAGAATGCCATAGAGGCCGATCACCATTTCGAGTGAGCGTTCCATATAAACGCCGGCGAGAACATCCGGGCCAACGCCTAACTTTTGTAAATAATGCGCGAGCTTATTGGCGCGGCGATTCAACTCGCCGTAAGTGAGCTGCTCGTCTTTAAAAACGACGGCAATTTTATCGCGCAAGTTTTCCGCCTGCGTTTCGAAGAGATGATGCAGACAAGCGTCATGCGGAAATGGCACGGATGTGTCGTTCCAATCAACCACGATTTGCTGCTGTTCGTCTTCCGACAAAATCGGCAGCAGCGCCATTCGTTGATCGGGATCAGTCACTACGCCGGCCAGCAACATCTCGTAATGGCCAGCCATTCGCCTGATCGTGGCTTCGTCAAATAACTCGGCGTTGTAGGTGAATTTACCTTCCAACCCTTGATCGGTCGTTGCTAACGTGAAGGCAACATCGAGTTTTTCCGATTCGGATGAGACTTCGACAGGCTCAGTCGAGCCGTTTTGAAGAGCGAATGTCGTCGAATAAATGCCGCTGGAGTTTCGCTGCGGGTAGAGTTCTCGCACGAGTTGATCGAACGGCAGCGCCTCGTGCTCGCGAGCCATTCGTACAATTTGGCGTGTACGAGCCAGCAATTCGCGAAAAGTGGGATTGCCGCTCGCCTCCAAACGCAGCGCCAGTACATTCGCGCCGGCATCACTGGGAACCGCAACAACGAAATCACTTTGCCCAATGTAACGGGACAACAGAATCTGATAGACGGCCAACAAGCCCTCAAACAAAGCAGCGCTCTCTTGATCACACCAACGATGCAATGCCTCGACATGAGAATGCGAAAGCGTGAAGCGATACGTTTGCCCGCGATAAGTCTGCAACGCCAGCCGGCCGCGATCCGCGGGCAATTCCAGCACGGGCGGATTTTCGCCAAGCTGTTTTTTCCAAAACGCGAGATGCGACTTCAACTCGGTGCCTTGCAGCCAATGCCGCGACGCCGGCTGCAAAGCGTTATGATTTGCTGTGCGTTCCATGATGCGAGTGCTCATAACCATCATCCAAAATAAGGCAAGTGAAGTCCAACTTGGGCGCGATGATTGTTCAAATTTTTAACAACTGTTGCCCATAGGGCAAGTGAAGTCCAACTTGGGCGCGATGATTGTTCAAATTTTTAACAACTGTTGCCCAAGTTGGACTTCGCTTTCATCACAAACTATTTCATCAACACGAGACGGCGAACTAATTTAACTTCACCAACGTTCAGCACGGAGAAATAAACGCCGCTTGGCAAATTCGCCGCATCAAAAACGGCCAAATGATTGCCGGCTTGACGGCGTTGATTCACCAGCGTCGCGACTTCTTCGCCGATGATATTATAAACCTTCAACGTCACATGCGCTTCCTCGGGCAGGCTGAACCCAATCGTCGTGCTCGGATTAAATGGGTTCGGATAATTTGGATAAAGCGTAATCTCTTTGGGAACGGCAGTGGTCTCATTAGCTTCGCTCGCCATCTGTTTAGGCGCCGCGCTGGTGTTTAAACAAACTTCGAATTCAGCGAGGCGGAGATGGCCGTTATTAAAAACCGTTGCATGCAGAAGGACATAGCGTTCCGTGCGGGGCACGCCACTCAGGGTGATCGTCTCCGTTCCGCCTGAGCCGCTGGTGGTGCTGAACACCGTTACGAAGGAACTAAAATTCGTTGTATTGGAGACTCGGATGGTATAGCTTGTCGCGTAACGCGTCGGGTCGCTCGTGCTCCATTTCAAGGTCACTTGATCGTAGCTATTCCCCGTTCCCAAATCAATTCGAATCGATTGAGGCGCGGCATTTTTATTTCTCCAATAGGTGCTCGTATTGCCGTCAACCGCCTTGGGAGCATTCGTGCTGGTGTTAAAATTGCTGGTCGCTACAGCCGGCCGGCCCTGCGCAATGTTGGTACAGCCGCCGCCACCGCCGCATTGATTCAGCGCCGTCCAAAACGCGGTGTTGAACGTGCTCGTGCCGCTATTATTGCCGCCACCGCCAGTCGAACAACCGCCGTGCGTATGAACGCCGACGGCTTCGCCGGTCGCGTCGTCAATCACCGGACTGCCGGAGTTGCCGCCTTCGGTATCAGTCTGGTATTTCATCGTCGTGCCGATAGAACCAACATTCGGCCCGGCGTGCGTCTGCTGCGTTTGATTCAGCGTGGGGTCGTTGAAATCGACGCCAAAACCGGTGATGCGAATGGTGGGATCATTAAGATCTTGTTTGACGGTAAACGAAGCGCCCTGCGCTTGTGCCGGCAGCAAGCCGGTGATGGAATTGGGGAAGACCTCGAAAATGCCCCAATCGTTGCCAATGCCGCCGTTGACAAAATTCCAAGTGGCGGAATTAATAGAGTATTGATCTTGCGGCGGCGGATTGTTGAGCGTGCCATTCGGATTCGACAACGGTACATTGAACTGCAGCACCTGACCCGCGCCGCCCGAGCAATGACCGGCGGTGACTTGAAGATTATTGCTGGGACACGTCACGATCCAGCCCGTGCAGCCGACGCTCAAAATGCGGCCCGACGCCAGATGGTTGGAAGGAACGCGATCATCAGTCGGACCACACTGAGATTCCGGAGGCGGGGCAGCAGCACCGACCCATTCGCCAACAACGAGCTCTTTCATCTGAACAAAAACGCCGCGATCGTTGGAAGCGACGTGAAGCTGCACCTCCACCGCGTCGCCGTTAAAATAGGCGCTGGTGTTGTACCATTGTTTAAAACTGGTGGCATCGAGGCGTTGCCAGGCGCCATCTTTCGATGACCTAATAATGAGGTAACTGTTTGAGCCAAGATTGGCATTGCCAAAAAACAATCGCAACCATGGCGCTCCGGTCGCTGCAATGTTTCGGCTTTCCGCCAGGATGGCTCTGCCTTGTTGGCCGTTGTGAACAGCCGAATTCCATGCATAGGGTTGCGTGTGTGACGGCGCTTCGACCGGTTGCGCCAGCACGAGAACAGGCGAGCCGATCAAAACGGCTATTCCCACGAGCCACAGCAGTTGAAACATTTTTCTTTTCATCCGCTTCTCCTTATTGATTTGGGTGACACCTGCGCAAGGAAACGGCGGCGTTATTCCCTTGCGCGATTATTTAAACAGTCTGGTTTTGTCAACTGACCGGTCACTTTCAGCACCCATCCGACAAATACTAAATTGCTGCAGTGACCGGTCAGCAACTCACTACTGCCGTAGTTCTTTCTACAAGCAACAGATATTGACCGGTCGCTTAGATCGTCCAATCACCGAAAAGTGGTGGAATTATAGCGACCGGTCAATGAGTTGCTTAGAAGTCTTAATTAAGCAGCGTGGTTTAAATGCTCGCTCACCGCCTGCAACAAAAGCAGTCGTGAATTTTTAAGAAAAAAATGATCGCCCCAAAACATCTTCACCGCGAAGGCGCGGCGCGTCTGCTCCTGCCACGCTTCGAGATGCCGGGCCGGCGTGCTGCGATCTTGCAGCCCACCGAAACAAGAAATCGGGCAATCCAACGGCGCTTCATCGTGGTAGACATACGTATCGTTCATCTCAAAATCCGCGCGCAGCGCCGGCATCAGCAGACCCAGCATTTCCGCATTTTGCATGATCTCGCTCGGAATGCCGTCGTATCGTTGATTGACTTCCCGAATCAAATCAGCGTCCGGCAAATGGTAAACCGGCGGATCAGGATCCGGAATTTGCGGCGCGCGCGAACCGGAAACAAACAGATGCCTCGGCAGCGGGCCGTTTTGCCGGCGCAGTTGCCGAATCAGCTCGAACGTGATGAAAGCGCCCAGGCTGTGGCCGAAAAATGCGAACGGCTTGTCGAGATATGGGACGATGGCCTGCGCCAACGTTTCACACAAATCGTGCAACTTCGTGTATGGAGCTTCGCGCAGACGCGCCTCTCGCCCGGGAAGTTGAACCGCGCAAACTTCCACCGCGCTCGGCAAACAATGCGCCCACGTGCGATATTCAAAAACGCCGCCGCCGGCATACGGAAAACAAAACAATCTGGTTCGCGCTGGCGAATTCGGTTTCGGAAAACTGAACCACGAATTATTTGTTGCCGATTTGACCATTTCTGGAATATTGGATTGATGGATTGCCGGATCGATGGATTGTTGGTTCCATTAAATCCAACGCTCCATCGACCCAATAATCCAATTTTATTGCGCCACGCCAACCCGCTCCAAATGCCCTTTGCCGCTGAGCGTGCTGAGATCGATATCGGCAATACAGCGAACCGGAACGTAATCCAGCGTCAACCCGCCGACGAGGCGGACGCTGCCGCGTTGGCCGGAAAAATCCGCCTGGCCCAAATCACTCGCGCTTTTATCGAGCCGGACGCCAAGCTCGGTGCCGCCTTGCGTGTTGATAAATTTGATATGAACGTAGCCGCGATCGATACTCTCCCTCAGAGCTTGCGTCGTTTTATCTGGCCGCAGACTCACTTCAACCGGATGCTCGCCCTCCGATAGACGCTGCACCAAATCATTTTTGACCGACGCGGATTGAGGCGGCGGTGGTTGCGGCGGCGGATTTTTCGCCATCTCTTCCATTTTCTTCCGCAGGCTGAGCGGCCGCATGTCCGTCCATACTTCCTTTATATAAGCCAGACAAACTTCCTTCGGCCCGCTCTTGCCGGCATCGCGCCAACCGAGCGGATTGTCGCGCTCCGCCGGCCAAATGGAATATTGCTCTTCGTGATTGACCACGACTTTGTAGATCATGGCATCGTTATGGTCTTGATTCATAGTATCTCCTAAAACGTGACGGGCCAGTCGGACTTGCGCGGTGGGATTTTGCAAAATGAGAAGCATCGTCCTGCGAAAGTCCGACTTCACTTTTTTCTTTTTCGAAAATTACTGCAACAATACCATCTTGCGCTTCTGCACGAACGATCCGGCGCGCAAGCGATACAGATAAATTCCACTCGACATTGGCGCGCCCAAATCATTTTTCCCGTCCCAACGAATTTGATAATTTCCCGGCGCTTGCTTTTGATTTAGCAGCGTCCGCACTTGTTGCCCGAGCCCGTTGTAAATCACCAGCTCGACTCGGCTCGTCGCCGAGATTTGGTAATCGATATAAGTTTCCGGATTGAAGGGATTCGGATAATTTTGTTTGAGCGCAAAAGCCGCGGGCATTTCGCTCGCGGGCTCATCAACTCGCGTCGGAATATCGCCGAGCCGAATGGCCAGCAAATAAGCCTTCAAATCATCTTTTTGTGACGCGGTCAATTGCGACAGCTTGCCGTGCGCATCGGGTTTGTCATAGATCGCCGGATTGAGCAGCTCGGTCAATGTTTCCGCTCTGCCGTCGTGAAGATACGGCGCCTTATCCCAGACTTGCACCAGCGACGGCGTGTCGAGCTTGCGGCCGGTTCCGACCTCGTGCGGCGAGCGGTCGGTAAACGCGCCGCCGCTGTGGCAACTGAAACAACCGGCGCTGACAAAAACGCTTTTGCCGCGCTGGGCGGCGTTGGGATTCTGCAAATCGCCGTTGGCCGCCGGATTAGGATTCGGTTCCGGCTGCAGACCGTTTTCAAAAAGCACCATGAACGCCGACACATCATTGTGAATTTTATTGCTGCCATCCTGAATGTCGTGAACATTCAGCGCCTCATTATTGAAATCCGTCAAAGTGGGAAACTTTCCTTCCCAGGCAAATGGCGCGGTCAAGTCGACCCCGATCACCGACGGATGTTTTTCCGGCCCTTGCGAGGAACTCGGATTGAATGGATCCGGTTTCTTATCATAAATAAACCGAAAATCCGAATGGCCCTTGGGGTGACAAGAGGCGCAGGTCAAATCGCGTTGGCCGCGAAACCAGGCGCCGATCGTCGTAAAATAGCGCTCGCCATGCTGGCGCTTGCTCATATTCACCTGACCATTGGCAAAGGCCGTAATCGGTACGCCCAACGCATTCAGCATAATTTCTTTTTTCACCTCGAAACGATTGCGGCTCGCATTATATTTGAGCTCGAGAACCGTGTCGCGATTATAATTCGCGCCATAAATTGTTTGATCATCTTTAATCGCCACCGCTGCTATTAGCGGCGACAAAGTGCCGCCGGGAGTATTACGCCCGCCCGCCAGTCCCCATTCCGGATCTAAAACTTCGATAGTTTGCATGCTGCTCAACGGCTGACCGAGACGATAGAAATGCATCGAGCCATTCGCCGCGCCGGAAAAAACCAGCAAGCCGTCCTTGCTGCGAACATCCGAATAATCCGTTCCGGCGTCGACAAAATTCTCGTCAAGATTGCCCGTGCTTTGATCGATAAAAGTCACGACGTTCACGATGTCGGTTTGATCATTCTCAATCAGCGGCGCGCCGTTGATCGTCTGCAAATTTCTGCCGCCGTGATTGGTCGCAATAATCGCTTGCGGCGTTGCTGCCATCGCCGTCGGGCCGCTGCCCAAATAAATCGTCTTCTCCACAATGGAGGTTTTGAGATCGATCACGCTGATATTCCACGAGCCGAAATTGCCGACGTAAAGTTGCTGCCGATCATTGCTCAACGCCAGCGCTTTCGGATTTCGACCGACGCGAATATTCGGTTGAATGGATTGAAACGATTTATTATAAACCAAAACTTCGTCCAGCCATTTGTTGGTGACATAGATGACGCCGGCCACGTCGTCGTAAAGCAAATCCTGGCAATACATCGGCACGGCGTGGTTCGCAATGATATTCAGCGTGACCGGATCGAACTCGGTAATGAAACCCGAATATTCGTTGATGACGAAACAGTTGTTGCCAATGAACGCCGCTTTGAGCGGATGCCGTCCCGGCCAAACATTCGGCTGGATATTTTTGATTTCATATCTCCCGCTGCTCAGATCGATAACCGCGATGCTATTGTTGTGGCAAAGCACGACAGCGCGATTGCCATTCGGCGAAATCACGATATCGACCGGATTGCGCACTTTGGGAGTTTCATTCGGATCAGCGGCGAGATCGTGACCGAATGCGGAAAAACAATTTCCCAGCACGATAACACCGATTAACCCAAAGCGAAAAATGATCTTCCTGTTCATAGTGACCTCCTTGTAATGATGTTGATCCATTCCTGAACCAATAAAAAAGCAAGATGAATGTTTGCAACTCCCTTCGCTTCACGTCGTTTGAGCGAAGCGTGAATTTTGCCCAACAGAAATGCCGCAACATACCACGCCAACCGCCGGCGATCGCAGTTCCACGGCACTTGCCTTTGGTAACTGGCGAGATAAAGCTCGATACTTTCATCAATCGGCGGCGCCGGAATTTCGTCGCTCACTTTTAAAAACGCCAGCGAGGCGACAAATTCCGCGACGTCATACAGCGGATCGCCGCAAGCGACGGAATCAAAATCAATCAATCCCAGTTGCTGATCGCTTCGACTTCGCTCTGCGCGGCACAAAAGCTGCGCAAGCTTAAAACTGCCGTGAATCGTGGTTTGCGGCGCGGCGGCCATATCCGGCGCAAATTTTTCCAAAGCGCCGATCATCTCCGCCAGCGCCTCCTGTTTCTCGGGAAAAAACCGCGCGATGTCGCTCGCGTCGCCGCCGGCGTTAAGCAAAACCGCTTTCGATGAAGGTCCACGCTGAAGCTCGCTTCGACTTCGCTCAGCGCTTCGGCCTGACTCGGCAGTAATATCGATTTGATGCAGCGCCGCCAACATGGTGGCGATTTTATTGGGAAAATCCGTCCGGGGAAAATTAACCCAGCCGATTTTCTTCTGCATCACGACGTTGAGATCGTCGCTTTCCCACGCGTGCTGCCAAATCGTATTGGCCTCGTCGAGATGCGCGATCGGGGCCGGCACATTCAACCGTCCATCGCTGCAAGCCGGGCTGGCGCAAATGGCTTGCAGCGCTTGAAACACGTAACGGCTTTGCGTATCGTTGTAAGTTTTGCCGTAAAAAACTTTTTTTTGCCGAAGGCCGGCCAGCTTGATTTCATAACGCAGCACGCAGCGCTTGCCGGGCATGTATTTTATTTTTTCGCAAACCACTTCTTGACATTTTGCGCCGGCCGGCAAACCGAAATTCGCCCAATGCCTCTCGACTTGTTGCTTGATCCATTCCATTTCCAGCAATTGGCCGAGATAAGGCAGCCGGCGATCATACGGAAACGCGTATAACACCATATTCATTTCCGGCCAAACGCTCACCGGCTTCCAAAACCCGCAGCCCGGCCACGTGCGCGGTTCGGCCGCGAGATCTTTGCCATTGACCGGCATTTTTGCCTGAAACCACATGGAATGAATTTTCTTCCCGCCGTCACGGCAGCGCACGCCGTAAGTAATCTCGCAATTTTTTCCCGGCTTGTGATAAATTTTACCGATATTGACCCGCTGCACTTGCAAGCTGCGGCCGGGATACTCACGCCGGAAAAATCCCTGCAACGCCGGCTTCATGCTTGTCGCATCAAGCGCTTGAGCGAGCTGCGGAAGGTTTCTATCGGCGGCGAATTTGGCTTGGCGTCGTTTCAATATAAATTCCCGAAGCGCAATGTTAAGCCTTTATGGCAGAATAATTTTTTGTCAAATGATTTATAATGATTCTGCCATTAAATCATTCTGCCTAAAGTTTTTTGTGCTGCTCCAATTTTCAGCTTTCTTGAAAAGCCAACATAGAACATTGCACTCCAATTTTATACGGATATCGGACAACTATTGTAAATTTCCATGACCTGATCAAAGTCGAGCGCATGCCGATCTTTTTCCATCGCGCGCATGCAAGCCACGCTGCTCTCGATCAGCAGCCGCATTTTTTCTTCCCAACCGGATTCGTCCTGCATGCGAAAACATTTGCACGCGCGCCGGAGATTGAGCAGGCTTTCGTACAGCGGCTCGCGTCCGGCAATTTCCCATCCCATGATGGAAAAATACTGCGAGATAAACGCCGCCTTCAGCGTTTCGATGTAGTCGAACATCTTTTTCTTTCCCGACAGGCGTTTGAGAAAAACGAAAAATTCCGCCAGATCGTAAGCCGGATCGGCAAAATTCAACTGATCGAAATCCAGCAGCCAAACATTGCCGTTATCGATGAGCACGTGTCCCGGATGAAAATCGCCGTGCACGAGCGTAAAAATATCTTCGCCCCAACTTTTCTCAATGGCTTGCGCCGTTTCCACAATGTAGCTAATCGCTGCCGCCAGCTCCGGAAGAGACTTCGCTAAAACTTGCGGCGCGGGGTTGCAATGCGAAAGCTGCTCATCAACTTTATAATGATGGCCGCGAGTTACCGGACAGCGATGAAATTTGGCGATGGCCTCGGCCGCAGCGCGCATGTGCGCGGGCGTGGCAGCCATCTCTTTCACGAGCCCTCGTATCGATTCGCCCGGCGCCTCCGACATGAGCAGCAGGCAATAATCCGGCAGACATTGTATCGGCTCAGGAATAGCGATTCCATCACTAGCGTTGGATGAAAAACCGTTGGCCCAAAGTTGCTGCATCACTTTAAAGCCATATTCCATTTGCTTTGGAGCGCCATAAATCTTGCCGATGATTCGCCATTCGTCCGCTTGCTCTTTTTCTGCATCGAACATTCGGATCGAGTAGCGAATCAAGCGCCGCTGCACCTGCTCGGCCGTCACGCCATCGAAGCGCGCGATTTTACCAAAACGTTCTTGCACGACACTCTCCATCGCCCGACTCATGGAGGTTTCGTTTAGCGCCGCTGCGAGAGCAGCTTTCAAAAAACCCGCTCGAGAATCGCCCATTTTCAGCTCTCCCTGAAATCTGAACTCACCTAACCAAGGCTGTCATTCCGTAGGACTCTTTTTACTTTTAACGAGATATTGCAAATGCGTAAAAAGATTCTTCCAGAATGACATTCTGTTCAGTTGGCTAAATTTTACAACTTCAGCATCTCTGTGTAGGATCAGACATAATCCAGTCAGCAGTTCATGGGCGAAAAAGGCTGATCCTCTCAGAAGCAGCGCATGCGAGTCCGGTCAATCAGAGATGCTGTTTGCCCCACTTACCCCATCGCGCGCCAGAATTTTAACGTGAATTCGTAGCGCAGACTTCCCCCGCCGCGGCGGGGCTAACGAAGGCAAGCTGGAAGCTTGCGCTACAAAATCTCTTTCCCTGCCTGGCGCAAAATATGAATAAATTTCTCCATCACTTTCTCGAACGAGTAATGTTGCAGCAGATATGCGCGCGGCGCGTAATGTCGACCATTGTCCAACAATTCGGCGATGCCGAGATGAAATTCTTCCGGTGATTTGACCAAACCGGCGCTGGGTCCGACGTAACGGCTGCCGGCCCACAATTCCGCATTGACTAAAACCGGCACATCGGCGGCCATGTATTCCAAAATCGCGCGCGGCGCGGCGTCCAACGTCGCGCACATCACGCCGATTTTGGATTGATTGACGTAGCGATTCACTTCGGCTTTAGGAACTTCGCCGGTAAAATGTACGTCGAGCTTCAGCTCTTTAATTAAATTCTCCAGCTCGGCGCGATTGCCTTTGCGGTCGTCGCCGATGCAAACACAACGGAGCTTGCGTTCCGGCAATTTCGCCATCGCGCGAAACAACAGCTCGTGATTTTTGCGCTCGCGCAAATAAGCAATATAACAAATATCGTAAACTTTTTTCAGTTGCAGCGGATAATGCGTGTTTTCATAATCAATGAGCTTGTCCCAAATCGCGCATTGAATGTTTGGACAAACCCGTTTGACTTCTTCGACTTCCCATTCTTCATCCACCAGACAAAGATCGTAACGAGACAACTTTTTGATTTTCTCCGGCCGCCAATCTTTCGAGTAAACCAGCTTGAAGCTGCCGGGACACTGATCGAAAATCTGCTCGAGATACGGCGGATAATCCGGGCCTTCGACCCAAATCAGATCGGGTTGTCCATCGCGTTTGATATATCGCGTCAATTCCTCCGACTGCAAATTTCCATTCACGGGAAAAAGTTTGACCGGCAACTGGCCCGGCGACGAGATTTCCTGCAACGCGCCGTTCCAAAATTTCCATTCTTCGCATGCGGCAATGAGATGATAGCGTTGTAATCCGAAAATAATATTCTTCGAGCTGCTTCCGGCTTTCGAGGAAATTTTCATTTTCTCCAAAGCCTCGCGATCCAATGCTCGCTCATTTTCGCGGGTAAAAACCGTACTCTCAGTTTTGGTGCGGACGAACGCTAGTTTCATTTTACAAGCTTATATTGAATTGATGGATTCGTGGATCGACGGATCATTGGATTCCATTTATCCATCAATCCAACAATCCATCACTCCATTTTTCCAAAATTTCCAAAATCTCGTCAAACTTCTGCATCGCATTCACATCCAAATTTTTCATCGTGTCGTGCATTTTACTGAGCAAGGCGGAAATCGCATAATAGGCTAGACGCGACGGCGCTAATTTCCAAAGAACTTGCTTCTGATAACTCGTTCGGAATAAATCTGCGGCTCGAACCAAACTCTCTCGGGAGAATCCGGCGGTAAATTCCAAATATTGCAACGAGGTTAAAAATTCTGCGACGTCATATAACGGATCGCCCAACGCCGCCGCGTCAAAATCAACCAACGCCAACTCGCGCTCGCGCGCCACGAATTGCTCGATTCGAATCGCGCCGTGAATCGGAACCAGCGGGCCGGGCAGCTCACCCAATCTTTCTTTGGCGGCGGAGAAATTAAGCAAAATATTATTAAAACGCAAGCGCTGCGCCGGCAACAGCCAGCCCAACATCTGCGCGTCTTCCTGCGCCGAATCAAACGCGCGTTCGAGGGTATCGACCGGCGGCAGTCCTTCACACTGGCTCCGATGAAAACTCGCTACGCCGGCGGCCAGGCGTGGAAAGAGTTCTTCCCAATCGGCCTGGTCGAGATTGTCAATGAGCGGCCGGCCTTCCCACGGTTCTTGCCACAACGTATTAGCTTCGCCAACGTGCAACAACGGCCGGGGAATATTGATCGCGTTGCTGAGACGCGCATGAGCTTGCTGCAAAATTTGATAATGAAAACGGCTCATGCCGTCGCAGTAAGTTTTGCTGTAAAAAGAAACTTCGCGATTTTCACCGAAGCGATTTTGCAAACGCGCGTTGTAACGCAGCACGCAGCGCTTGCCCGGCATATATTTCACGCGGGCAAAATTTATCTGCTCGCATTGCCAACCTTCGGGCAAACCGAACGCCGAAAGATTCGTTTCGATCTGCGCTTGCGCGAAACTCGGATCAGCAGCTTTGACCAATCCCGGCATGTCGGGATCGTTCGGAAAAGTATAAATCACCATCTCGAACTCGGGCAATAGCGCCACCGGCTGCCAAACGCCGTTTTGCAAATTTCCGGCGGCCAGCGCTTCTTCATATTGGCGCTGCGCTTGACCCTCGCGCAGCAGTTTGCCGAAAAACCACTGATCGAATTTTTTGCCGCTGCCATCTTTTAAATTGAGCCGATATAACAATCGGCAGCGACGGTTGCGTCGATATTGAATTCTCTCAATGGCGCAGTTTTCAATATGCGCATTTAGTTTTTCCAACGCGCCGCGAAAATTTTCCGCCAAAATTGGCTGCATCGCGGCGGAATTCGTCACCATACCGAGATGCGGCAGTTTGGCATCATTGAATGGATTAGTGGATTGTTGGATCATTGGATTACTGGATTGTTGGATTTTAGAGTAATGAAGTTTGGCTTGCTTTATCCAACACTCCATCGATCCATTACTCCATCAATCCAAGATTTCATACGAGCCGTTCTTTTTCTTCTAATATGACAGTTGCCAAATTCAACAACTGATCGACTTTTTCGGCGTGATTCTCTTTCGCCAGCCGAATACATTTCTTCGCCTGTTTGCCCAACAGATGCGCCGCGGTTTGCCAGATCAAAACATCGTTTGGCAAACCCCACGGCGCGGACTTCGCATAAGTTTGTAAAAAATGATGAATCGCGGCGCGGCTGCGTTCGGGCGTGAGTTCGCCTTTCAACGGCAAATACAACAGATGCGCCACGAAGCTGGCGACGTCCGCAATCGGATTGCCGAGAACAAAATCATCAAAATCGATAAGCGCCAATTTGCCTTCGACAATAAGAAATTGTGAAAGTCGAAACGCACTGTGAATCGGCGC
>Ga0247727_10013125_pt1 | contig 14042 bp, 13 predicted proteins | sample WisWelCaveWW1625_FD_202498 | JGI IMG/M metagenome (GOLD analysis project Ga0247727, IMG submission 202498) | Biofilm microbial communities from Wishing Well Cave, Virginia, United States - WW16-25 | ecosystem: Environmental > Aquatic > Deep subsurface > Groundwater > Cave microbial mat | place... | reverse complement strand
TAATATCTGATCTTGATAGCGAGCCAAGATTTTGGAAGGGTACAAAAGAAGTTAGAAACATATCAAAAGAAGGCAATATTGTAACACGTGAAATAACTATTGCCTTTAAAGATTCTAAATGCATGCAAACAGTAACGCTGTATCCAAAAGAAAAAATCCAAGCAGTATTTACCAAGGGAATAATAAACGGCACAAAAACTGTTACTCTCAGCCCAAAGGATAATGACACTCGACTAGAAGCAGTGTGGGACATTAAACTCTCAGGAATGATGAGCATGTTTACAGGGATGGTTAAAAAACACATCCAAAGCGGAACTGAGCAGGCGCTCCAAAGCATAAAACAAGAAGCAGAGCGATAATTCATGGAACTTGCCTTAGACATTTTCAACTACATATTATCGGCAATTCTTGTTGGAGTTTCTATTACTTGGATTCTTTTGATACGATCAATGTGGATTTCATTCAGAGACTCTCCCTTTTTAGACAAGTTTGAAGCAAAACCACATTCAAAACCAAAGGTATCAGTCATTTTGCCAGCAAGAAATGAAGAGGATTTTATTGAAAAATGTCTTAATTCACTTGCAGATCAAGATTATGAAAATTATGAAATAATTGTAGTTGACGATCACTCTCAAGATAACACTGGGCAAATAATCAAAAAAATCGCAGAAAAGAATTCCAAAATAATTTATGTTCTAGCAGATCCAAAACCAGAAAAGTGGATGGGAAAAAACTGGGCTTGTTTTGAGGGGTTTAAACGAGCTAATGGAGAGCTTTTGCTTTTTACAGATGCCGATACAAAGCATTCTAAAGAGATGATCTCACTTTCTGTTTCACATCTACTAAGTGAAGGACTTGAGGCATTGACTGTAATTCCAAAAATGCTTTGTCTTGACAGATGGACAAAAATAACTTTGCCTATGCTTTCTACGTTTTTACATACTAGGTTTTCTGCACTACGAGTAAATGATCCATCAAAAAAAACAGGCTACTTTTTTGGCAGCTTTTTCATAATCAAAAGAAAGGCATACGAATTTGTTGGAACTCATGAAGGAGTGAAGAGTGAACTTGTTGAAGATGGTGCACTTGGAAAAAAAGTAAAAGAATCTGGCTTTAAGATGAGGATGGTTCGTGGCGAACATCTTCTTGAGGCAGTATGGGCGCGAGATTGGTCTACTTTGTGGAATGGTCTTAAGAGACTAGTGATACCACTTTATTTGCAAAGTAAAAAGATTGCAGTTGGAATATTTTTTGCAGTTCTCTTTTTGCTTTTCATGCCATTCCCTATTTTAGCATACTCTATACCATTTGCAAATATGTCTGAATCATTTTCTGTGCTTTTCTCTGTTTCTGTAATTTCAGTAATACTACTCTATGTAGCAGCAATTCTTGAAGCAAAGAAAGGTTTGAGCCTTGGTTTAGTCCATGCACTGCTTGGTCCTGTTGGAAGCTTTATTATTGTGTCAGGCTTTGCTAGTGGGATTTTACAAGTAAAAAGCAATACAGCGGTTATGTGGAGAGGTAGGACCTACTCTCTAGCAGATCAAATCCAAAACTCGATAAATGTATAGTAAAGATTAACCTGCCTTTTTATGCAATAACCTCTGATTTTTGTTCGTAATTTACTTATTCGGATTTGTTTTAATTCTAATTACTTCAGATAGAAAGTATTTTCTTGAATTCATTTTTTAGATAGTCGCTTTGATTTTACAAATCCACTTGAAGAAGGTGTTATTTGCATAATCATCATGACAGAAATTTCATAAGATATTTAACCAATGAGTACTAAATTAATTAAGAATGGTCGCAGAGAGTAAAGCAACTATTACTTATACTCAATTAATCAAAGAAGATCTTTTAATTTTCCGTTTAGTTCCTCATGATGGCATTATACCAGATTATAAGGCAGGTCAATTCATTACCCTCGGTATTCCAGTAACAGCTGAAAATTATAAGATGGTCCGCAGAGCATATTCAGTTGCTTCGCATCCTGAAAACAAAAAATATTTTGAATTATACGTAAGGTGGGTTCGAAAGCCTTTACCTGGTCGTGTTACAACCCAGTTATTGTATGCAAGTGAAGGCGATGAACTATACTGGATGAAACCAACCGGTGCTTTTACAATTGAGGAAAAAAATCATGAAGGGGTAAAGGATGATAGAAGGATAGTCTGTCTTGGAGGCGGAACAGGTCTTGCACCTTTTATCAGTTATTCTCAACATCTTCATGATACTGGAAGTAAAAGAGAGATCGTAATATTACACGGAGCAAGTTACGTTGATGAGCTTGGTTACAAGGGTCTTCTAACGAGGCTTGAAGAAGAAAGTCTGGACAGGGGTCGAGACAAATGGAATTTCAGGTACAGGGCAAGTATAAGCAGACCGGAAGAATGGTTTAACAGATCATGGAGTGGCCAAACCGGCAGAGTTGAAAATTTTTTAAGATCGAAAGATGGTGAAATGTCTCCTCTTGAGAAGTTAGTTGGAGAAAAGATTACCAAAGAAAATACAGTATTTTTCATTTGTGGTTGGCAAGGAACTATCGATGGATGTATGAACTTTCTGGTACCAAAGGGCTTTGTAACTGAAAGAAACAAAAGACCAGACAAGAGTTTCGAAGTAAAATTCGAATCATACGGTTAATCATTAAAATTTTTTGGTGGTAAATTTGGCTTTTTAGCCTTTTCTTAGTATGAATTGCATTAAGGCTTCTTTGGAGTATTCGATTCCGTGTTCCTCCATAGAATGTTTACCATATTCCACGATTACCTTTGCAATATCGTTATCTTCGGCAATAAAATCGCACTCAAAACCATAATCTCTGCAGATGAACTTTGCCATTATTGGTAACAAAAGATTGGTGTAATATATATATCACGTTTCATCGGTTTTATGAACGAGCAAGTTGGGAAAAGAAATTTGCTTTGCAGTTTCAAGCAGTTATGGATTATCTTGTTCTGATGCTTTCTTTGAATTGCTTACAGGTATAGAAACAATCATTGTTGCCTCGATAATTGGAACTTCTTTACTAATCATTTTTTCTACAGCGAGAACTTTATCCTTTCTATCACTCAAATTTCTTTCCTCCATCTCAACAATTTGATCTCTAAACATTAATTTAGTTCCAGGAAACGTAGAGACTTTCTCATCAACTGCTCTGGGATCTGATACATCCAATATCATTGTCCCTTTCGTTTTACTTTCCATAACTATTCTTATTTTGTCATAACTAACTATGAAATAATCTGCCGTAGTTGCAACAAAGATTATGTCAAATTTATCGAATCCTGATAAAACATCTTCAAATTTTATTGGGTTTCCACCCAATACTTTAGAAAAACCAGTGGATCGTTCAATGGTCATACTAGAAATATCAAATGCGTATCCTTTTTTATTAAGAGCTTTAGCAACCATGGCTGCTGTTTCGCCTGTGCCTATGAGCAGAGCACGTTTCTTTCCATCTAAACCTGCGTATTCTTCTGCAATTTTGACAGCAATGTCACCAATTGATGTTGCGCCTTTACTAATTCCAGTAGAATCTCTGATACGAGTTGCAATTCGTATAGAATTATCAAACAATTTATTCAATATTCTGCCAGATGCTTTAGCTAGTTTTGCACTTGAAATTGATGTTTTTATTTCCTCAAGGATTTTTTCAGTTCCTACAACTATTGAATCCAAACCACATGCTAGTCTTAACAGATGAAGGTAAACATCAGTATTCTCATATACCTCAAGAATTTGGTCAAAGTGGTCAACGTCATATTCTTCTAGTTTTGTTAGTGATATCCAAGTTTCTACGATTTTGTTTATAATTAGGTTTTTTCCTTCACTCCTCCTCACATCTGGTGCTTCTCCTTCTTCCTGATCATTTGCCGTAAATACTTCAATCCTGCTAGCAGTCTGAATGATTACACATTCTGAAACACCAGGAATTTTCTTAAAAGATTCACATGCAGCTGTGATATCTTTGAATGCAAATTTTTCTAATTTGTGAATCGGGAGATTTCTGAAAGTAACTCTAAAATTAATGATGTTAAAATTATTTTCACTCACTTGGTATCACCGTTTATTCTCGAAGTTTGCCTCTTCCACCTTTTGCTGTACGGAAAACATTCATGCCAAAGTAAAAATTTTGATATAATGAATCCAAATACTTGAGATCTTGTTCAGTTCTGGCGATATCATCTGCTAACGCATAAGGATCATTTTTTAGTCGGTCGAGTTTTTGTTTAGTTTCCTCCACAAGATCGTTTATTCCAGATTCATAGTTAGACATCCCACCGAATTCAGGACTGAGTATATGTTCTGGCTTGTATTGCGGAGTCTGATCTGCTGGAATCTCTACTTTTCTTGAAATCTCTTCTTGTTCATCTTCTGTAAGTACAGGCCTTGGTGGAACTAGGTCTTTTTTATGACGGAAAAATTCTGGTTCTCCCATTTCTCGTCTAAATATCCGCTCTTGACCATGTTTATCAGAAAACGGTTTACCTGCTTCTGTTGCTGCTTTTACTGCCGCTTTTGCTGCTTCATATTCTTTTTCTGCTTCTGCTTCAGCTGCCGCCTTTGCTGCTGCAGCCTTTGTTGCTGCTGCTTTTGCTGTTACTTCTGCTAATTCCGCTGCTTCAGCTGCTGTCAATCCTAGTTTCTTTTTGGGTGGACCCCGCGGATTTTTATCAGACACGCAATTACATCAATTAAGGATTAATTTTAAGTTTTTATCCGGGTATTTTCTAGCAATTCTTAATAGAGAAGCTTTTTATTTAAATTAGACAAAATTACAATATGTCACTTCTCTTAAAAGATCGAGTATACACCGTTGAATCCTCAACCGCAAAAAGGGGTGTTTATCCACTACATGGCTACAAGCTTGGTCTTTATCGCCTGCCAATCAAACTAGATGAGCCGCTAGAGATGAAATCAATTGTAGAGGGACTCAAAAAGACTTTCACAATGGATACCTTTGCTGACAGAGTTTATGCAACATACACATGGACTGAGGAAAATATGCCTGATAGGGATGCAAAAGGATACGAAAAGGTTGACCTCTCCGTCACAGTTGAAATCGTAACAGGTGAAGCAGTTGACATTATTTACCAAATCTTTTCAATTGAAAAGTTTGGCGATCCACACTGGGTAAAGGATTATCGCAAAAAGGCAGACCATTATGCAAAAATGATAATTGACACAATTCTACGAAACACCATTTTATCAGACAAGATGATTGGATACTATGTCAAGGCAGAAAAACTAGGGCAAGAGGCAGCTGTAAAAAAACTAGAAGATCTCACACCACTTGCAAAAATTGTACCAGACGCAAAACCAAAACTAAAGGTTGAAGAACAACAAGAGGTAGCAGTAGCACAAGATATGGGTGGTCCACTAACTGGTCCAAAACCAGGACCGATTGATGTGGAATACAAATCACATATGCGTCCAAGTGTACCATATGTTGTTCCATCAAACAAGGTTACCATAAAGACATGGGGAAAAGGAACGAATAACGGAAGATTGGGTGTTTGGGGGGAAACCGTATCAGTTGATTTTGATATTTGTGTAGCAGACGGCGCATGCATTGATGCATGTCCTGTTAGTGTCTTTGAATGGTTTGATACTCCTGGCCACCCGGCATCTGAGAAAAAACCGCTTATGGCAAGAGAACCCGATTGCATATTTTGTCTTGCCTGTGAAAATGTGTGTCCACCGGTAGCGATAAAGATCTTCAAAAAATAATAAAAGGCCATATTCTTCTGAAAGACTTCCTAGTTACATGATGCAGAAACTGCTCTGATATAAAAGAAGTTGAGGTCATCTAGCAATGGAACATTCGTTAGTAAAGATTATAGATAAACTAGTAACACGAAGCTTCGTGGATAAAACAAGCGCCATTTTAGGAGGGTTATGTGGTAGTATTGCTGTATTACTGGTATTTGCGTTAGTTCTATCGCCACAAAGAGCTGAGACCCCGCCACAGGATCTTATTGTTTCAAATGGACATGATTTAAAGACGGTAGGTGAATCCACACCACTGCCAACAAAGCTTGGTGAGATCTCACTTGCAGATCTTTTTGAAAAATCAGATGATGGTGTAGTTAAAGTCTTTGTGCGTAGATCAACAGAACTGCCTAATAGTCGTTCTTTGGGTTCCGGTTTTGTCTATGATGTAAATGGACACATAATCACAAATAATCATGTGGTTGAAGACACACAAAAAATCACGGTGACATTTCTTGATGGAACGTCATATAATGCCAAAGTTATTGGAACTGATCCTTATACTGATCTTGCTGTCATTAAAGTAGATGCTGACCCATCACTTTTGCATCCATTACCCATAGGGGATTCTTCTAATCTGCGTGTTGGAGACCAGATTGCAGCAATTGGAAATCCTTTTGGACTTTCTGGATCTATGACTTCGGGCATAGTAAGTCAGCTTGGAAGACTTTTATCAACTCCTGGTACCTCAGCATTTTCAATACCAGATGTCATTCAAACTGATGCAGCCATAAATCCTGGAAATTCTGGTGGACCTTTACTTAACATGAAAGGTCAAGTAGTAGGCATAAATACCGCAATCCAATCTGCGACTGGAGAATTTGCAGGAATTGGCTTTGCAGTTCCATCTAATACCATATCAAAGATTGTTCCAGTTTTGATAAAAGAGGGCAAATACAAACAGCCATGGCTTGGAATATCTGGGGTAGATATTGATCCTGATCTTGCCAATATTCTTGGATTACAAGATACTAAGGGATTCTTAGTCGTAACTGTAGTAAAAGATAGCCCAGCAGAAAAGGCCGGAATACACGGTTCCTCAGAAACTAAAGAGATTGACGGCATAAAATATCAAATTGGTGGTGATGTAATTTTGTCATTAGATCATAAAGATGTAAGAAAGATTGATGACATTTTGATTTACTTACAACGTGAAAAAAAAGTTGGTGACACTATTACTCTTGAGATACTTAGGAAAGACCGTGTCACAAATTTTGAATTAATTCTTGAGGAAAGGCCAAGTAACACATAGCCTTAGTACAAGCATAAATACTTCCACCTAAGGTATGTGAAGTATTGAGTAAACTGATCTCAAATTGCGAGGCTTTAAACAAAACTCTGGATGGAAGAGAGTTATCAAAAGATGACGCGTGCCAGATTTATCAAGAATCACAAAAAAATCCGTCAGAGCTTTTTCAAATAGCTAAGATTTTAAGAAATAGATACAAGGGGAAAGTTGTTACTTATTCTAGAAAGATCTTTTTCAACCTAGTAAATCTTTGTAGAGATACTTGTTCTTACTGTACTTACAAGTCAGAGCCAGCCCAGACAAAGCTTTCTTTGATGTCAAAACAAGATGTTTACAATCTTGCAAAACTTGGAAAAATGTACAGATGCACAGAAGCATTATTTGTTACCGGCGAAAGACCTGAACAAAAGTATCAAGAGGCAAGGATTTGGCTTAAAGAAAATGGATTTGAAAGCACTGCAGAGTATTTAGTACACTCTTCAGAGATTGCGCTTCAAGAAGGACTGTTTCCCCATACTAACGCAGGCAATTTGACCAAGTCTGAGATGAACGAACTCAAAAAGACCAACGTTAGCCTAGGCCTTATGCTTGAGAACTCCAGTGAACGTCTCTCTGAAAAAGGAATGCCGCACCAGTTTGCCCCAAGCAAAAATCCAAAGGCAAGACTTAGAGTATTAGAAAATGCAGGTGAGCTTAGAATTCCTATGACAACGGGGATTCTTATTGGAATTGGCGAAACGGTCTTTGAGATAATTGATTCTATATACGCCATAAAACAAATCCATGAAAAGTTTGGACACATACAAGAAATTATTTTACAAAACTTTCAGCCAAAACCAGACACATCTATGAGAAATTTTCCATCCGCAGAAGAAGTCTATTTCAAAAAAATAGTTGCGCTTGCTAGAGTAATAATGCCTGATATGAATATTCAGATTCCGCCAAATCTTTCTCCAAACTCATATGAAGACTTTCTTTCAGTAGGAATCAATGATTGGGGAGGAATCTCTCCACTCACTCCAGACTATGTCAATCCTGAATTTTCATGGCCTTCAATTGATACTGTCCGAAAAAAATCAGCCGAAGCTGGATTTGAATTTAGAGCAAGACTTCCCGTATATCCGGAATTCATTTCTCTTGTGGAACCAGAACTTAGAGAGAAGATTTCAGAAATTTCAGACTCTAGAGGTCTTGTAAAGATGGAGTATCTGACATGACACTACAAACATCGTCATTTGATTTCCTTTTACGACAGGCTGATCCACTAGTAGCTGAAACTTTAGAAAGAGCACTTTCTGAAAAAGAAATCTCAGCAGAGGAAGCTTCAAGATTGTTTTATGCCAAGGGAATGGATTTTCATCTTATTGGAATGGTTGCAGACGAATTAAGAAAAAGAAGGGTAGGAGACATGGTGACATATGTCATAAACAGAAACATCAACTTTACAAATGTCTGTATCAAACAATGCGGCTTTTGCGCATTTAGTAGAGATTTTCGTGAAGACGAAGTTTATTTTTTGCCAATAGAAGAGATAGTCAGGCGTGCAAAAGAGGCAAGAGCACTTGGTGCAACCGAAGTCTGTGTGCAGGCAGGCCTTCCTCCGGACATGGATGCAAGCACATACGAAAACATCTGCAGGGCCATAAAAAAAGAGATTCCAGATATTCACATTCACGGCTTTTCTCCAGAAGAGGTACTCTATGGTGCAACTAGATCCAACCTGTCAGTAAAAGAATATCTTGTCAGATTAAAAGAGGCTGGAGTTGATTCTCTGCCGGGAACTGCTGCAGAAATTTTAGACCAAAAGCTTCGAGATAAGATCTCTCCAGGAAGGATAAATGTCAAAAACTGGGTTGAAGTAATCAAGACAGCTCACAAACTTGGAATTCCCTCAACTTCTACCATAATGTTTGGACATTTAGAAACACCAGAGGACAGAGCAAGACACATTGCTCTAATACGCGAAATACAAAAGGAGACTGGTGGGTTTACAGAATTTGTTCCACTAAGTTTCATACACAACGAAGCTCCAATGTACAAACACAAGCTTCATGATGGAATAAGAAGCGGAGCTGACGGAAACGATGTTCTTTTGATGCATGCAGTAGCAAGAATAATGCTAAACAATTTCATAAACAACATTCAGACTTCATGGGTAAAAGAGGGTGGAAATATGTCACAGCTTTTGCTTTTGTGGGGTGCAAACGATTTTGGTGGCACTTTAATTAATGAAAGTATATCAACAGCAGCTGGTGCACAGAATGGTCAACTTCTAAAACCAAAGAACATACGACGTTTTGTAAGACAACTTGATAGGATCCCTGCTCAGAGAACCACAGCCTATAAGATAATACAAACATACGAATCAGAAGAAACTGAAGATATTTTGGACAAAATACAGGATGTTTCACAGTTTGGTTCGTATCATGAATTAATCAAATTGGACAAATATAGGTACAAAAACAACAGGCGAAGTTAGTTGTCAGCGTGTGAGACAGCTCTTTCTAAGGCTAAAGTGCTACACATAGACGAGTGTGAGACATTTTTTGTAGAAAGAAAGGTAATCACAGTAAGAATAACAGATTCTGAAATTGCCGAGATAAAACAAAACCAAGAAAGATCTCTTGCGGTAAGACTAATACATCAAAAACGAATTGGCTCCGCCAAAACCAGCAACCTTGATGAAATCAATAAAGTTGTAGAAGATGCACTAAAATCAACTTCTCTTGTAAAACCAAAAAATTACTGGGAGTCCTTGCCATCAAATACTAAATTTATGTCCCTTGAGAAACTTTATGATCAAAAGCTAGCTGACATTTCAGGTACACATGCTTCTGACATATCACAATCTATGATCAATTCAGCAATGCATCAAAAAGTTACAACAATTTCAGGATCTCTAAATATTGTTTTTGAAAAAATTCAGATTGCAAACAGCGACGGATTGAATTGTTCAGACAAGGCTACCTACATAGCAGGCAACATAAATGCAGATTCAAACGTTGGTAGCTCACCAGTAAGTGGGGTTGGTGCCATTTCAGCGAGAACGATGAACGGATTTTCTGCAGAAACCGTGGGAAAAGAGGCAACAGACATGTGCATAGGTTCTATAAATCCAGAAAGATGTGAGCCTGACACTTACAGTATAATATTTGAACCCTATGCGATAGGAGAAATGCTTGCCTTTGTATTTTCTTCAAATTTTAATCTAAAGGTGTATTCAGAAAAACGAAGCTGTTTTGCAGAAAAGCTTGGTGAAAAGATAGCTTCAGAAAATTTTAGTCTAATTGACGATCCACATTATCCTGAAGGAATAGGCAGCAAACCGTTTGATGATGAAGGGGTACCCACTCTACCAAGGCCACTGATAGACTCAGGCGTGTTTGCAAATACCTACTCTGATTCTTTTTATGCCTTCAAAGAAGGAAAGCAGTCCTCAGGTAATGCATGTAGGCCCGGTTCTCCTGTAGGCAGATCTGCGCAACCAATCCCTTTTCCATCGCCACACAACCTAAGGATAGAGGGAAACTCGTTGACTAAAGATGAAATGATCAAGGATACGAAAAAGGGATTACTTGTGGGAAGACTGTGGTATACATATGCTATCAATCCTGAACGCGGCGATTTTTCTTGCACCGCACGAAGTGGAGTGAGAATAATAGAAAATGGTGCAATTAAAAGACCAGGAAAATCCGTTCGCATAGTTCACAATCTTCCTGTTCTATTACAAAACATATCAGCTATTGGAAATGATGTCAAAAACGTATTGCAGTGGGATTCACTTCCCTCAATAACTCCTTGTGTCAAAGTTGAAGGAATAAAAGCAATTTCGATTTAAAGATTCGGCAACACAAACTGAAGGCCTATACCAATTCCGTATAAAATTAAAAGCATTATTCCACTTTTTAGATTTAGTTTGTTTCTAAACATTGGAATTAGTGCAATCAATGTAATTACAGTAACTAGGATCATTTGATACTCTAAAAGAGGGGTGTTTTGAATTTTTTCTCCAAATCCCCTATATGCCATCGCACCAAAAACTGCAACAGAAAGAAGTAAGGTATTGTTAAGAATTTTTGAACCCAGTACATTTGCTACGGCAATAGCAGCACCAGCCGCACCTTTTCGAGCCAAAAAAATCATCGATATTTTCTCTGGCATTTCACCAGCAATCGGAGCTATTATAACTGCCAGTACAACAACTGAAATTCCACTTTCTATTGATAGATCCTTAAGAGACTCAACAAAGGGTTCTGCCCCTATGAAAATCCCCACTGTTCCAGCTATGAAAATGATCATGGCCTTTGTAAAGTGTTTTTTCGACTGCCTTACCTTTTCTTCATGTACCCCTGATTCAAGCGCTGCAGCCTTCTCATGCTTTATCTCACGGAAGGCAAAGTATAGGTATGCCACAAATAATGCTGTGAAGATAATTCCATCAAGAAGGTCATAACCATCAATGAATAAGACAGCACCAAGAATTGCTGTTAACATCAAGAGAACTTTGTCAAGTTTGAATTGATGCACATCAATGAACTTCTGTGGGGCTTTTGAGAGTCTTGTTGTGGCTATAATCAACATTATGGCAAGACCCAGAGTCATCATCAAGAGATTGCTGCCAAGTGCAGAACCAAGTGCTGCGTCATATGATCCGTCCACTGCAGCATATGCTACTATTGCAATCTCTGGAAGTGTTGTTGCAACACTAAGCAGTGTCCTACCTACGAATCTTGCTCCCCATCTTTCTGCAAGATGTTCTGCGCCGTATGACAAAAGCCAACTTGCAAAAACGAGCTCTGCAAGCCAACCTAACATCAAAAATACAGTCTCTGCCAATTTGTTTTCCTACTTTGGCAGGTTGTTATAAGCCATTATTTGTGGCTATCATTGATCCTTTACAATTATCATAGTCAATGTGGACTTGACGCCATCTAACTTTCGTATCTTTGTAGTTATAGTTTCACGTAAAGTTTCCATCGAATCTGCTTCTATTTCCATCAATACGTCATACACCCCATATACTCCGTATACTTCTTTGACATGTGGAATCTGTCTCAGTTCATTTACAAGCTTGTTTTCTTTGCCAAGCTCTGCATTCATCAGCACAAATGCACTGTGCATACGAAGCAATTCTCTGACTTGCATAAAAACAAATTGTATTTGTTGAAAAAAAGCTTCCACCTAGCTCAAAAAAGCTTTAAGTTAAGATTAATAAGGTAAGGTACCGTACCATTACGGTAATATGAGAGCAAGAATGACATATATCCCAGTGGAAGTCGCAGACCAATTTTCTGACTTTATTATAACTAGAGAGGAACAGGTTCTTGACGCCGTAAAAGCAAGAACACGTGACTTTAGTACAATTTCTCTTCTAAAGCTGTTGTATCAGCTAAAGTGCAACTCGATGACTTTCTCAGATCTCTATATAAAATCAAACATAAGGATGAAAAGGTCATTTCTTAATTACTTGCACCTTTGTGTAAAATACAGTTTTGTGACAAAGATAGCAGTGGGGGCAAACATGGTATACTCCATAACAGACAAGGGTAGAACCATGCTAGATCTGTTTATGCAGAAAAGTAATTAGCCAGAGATAGTTCACGAAAAAGAGTGAATCGCGATAGTTTTCCAGAAGCTCAGGTGTATGATCTCAACAAAGTTAAGCTTGATAATCCCATAATCTTTGCAGGCTTTGTTGGAGCTGGTCTTGCTGGATCTATAGCTGTTGGATACATAATTGAAAAATTAAAGATGAAAGAAATTGGGTATATGAGATCAAGGTATCTACCACCCGCAACTGTTTTTATTCAAGGACGGTTACGTCATCCATTTCGATTCTATGCAAACAAGAGCGGTACAGTCTGTGCAATAATTTGTGAAATAACCTTACGTATGGATGGTCTTTATACAATCGCATCATCGATTCTTGATTGGGCAGAAAAAAATGGTTCAAAAGAAATAGTGGTACTAGATGGTGTTGCAAGTAAAGAAAGTCATGACAACAAGGCTTTCTGTGCAGCAGAAGAAGACCTTTGCAGAGTTATGGCAGACAAGGGAATAAACATGATTCCACAAGGCTTTGTTACCGGAATTCCTGGTGCAATATTAAATGAGTGTTTGATACGAAAGATACGTGGAGTAACTCTCCTTGTTAAAGCAAATCCACAAAAGCCTGATCCTCTTGCTGCCTCAACCCTTGTAGAAGCAGTCAACCGAGCCTATGACACAGCTATAGATGTCTCTGATCTCAAAAAGCAAGAAGAGCAGCTGGGCCTTGACTTTAAAGAACTTTCTGACAAATACACCGAAGCAAGAAAATCCGATGCTGGCTTATACATGTAGTATATTTTATATATCATATATTATATTTAATCTTTAGTACATACAAATTCTTTTATTTCAAATCAGTCGGATCAAGCATCGTTGGGAATAACTTACAAGGACGCAGGAATTGACATTAAAAAAATAAAACAAAGTCAGGCAACAATTGGCAGACTTATCACATCAACACACAAACTGCAAAAAAAAGTGCAGATAGCATCTGGTTTTGGCCATTACGCTGGAATTGTAGAAATTTCGGGTGGAAAACTTTTAGCAACACATGCGGATGGAGTCGGTACAAAAATCATCATATCCCAAATGATGAAAAAATATGACACAATTGGTATTGACTGTGTTGCCATGAATGTAAATGACATAATTTGTATTGGTGCCACGCCTATTTCGTTTGTAGACTATATAGCTGCAAACAGAAATGACCAAGAGATTTTTAAAAAAATTGTCCAAGGACTGGTAAGCGGTGCAAAAAAAGCCCAGGTACCAATAGTCGGAGGCGAAACTGCAATAATGCCGGATGTAATATCTGGAAAAGAATTTGCGTTTGATCTTGCTGGCATGGTTGTTGGCATACTTTCTAAAAACCAGATGATTCTTGGAGATATGATTAACCCAGGAGATGTGATAATTGGAGTAAGTAGTAGTGGATTACATTCCAATGGATATTCCCTAGCAAGAAAGG
>Ga0247727_10013124_pt1 | contig 14044 bp, 9 predicted proteins | sample WisWelCaveWW1625_FD_202498 | JGI IMG/M metagenome (GOLD analysis project Ga0247727, IMG submission 202498) | Biofilm microbial communities from Wishing Well Cave, Virginia, United States - WW16-25 | ecosystem: Environmental > Aquatic > Deep subsurface > Groundwater > Cave microbial mat | place... | reverse complement strand
CCCGCCGCCCTTTGCGCTCTGGTGTAACAAGGGAGATAGAGAGATAACACCAGGATATGGAGATGAAGAATTCATTCTTTCTTATCTCCTGATCTCGTTTCTATCTCACTATCTCCCTTAAATGTTTAGAATGTTTTATCAACATTCCGGGTGGTAGAATCTGAAATTCTAAATCTTGCGATCATCTTTGAATAACGTAATACTCGTTCTGGATGTCGTGGGCCAGTTGGTGTATGTCGATGCGTGTAAAGCCGGCGTCACGAAGCATGGATTGCGCGAGCTCTGTGCCCCAGACGGCGCCGAGACCCATGCCGCCTTGCGCCAGAGATACGGTCATGCAATGCATGCAGGAAACTGTATACAAAAAAGGACCGAGCGGGTGGTCCATGTTGTTTCCGACTTCAGAGGATGCCTTGATGTCCTGCATCATGTAAACGCCGTCCGGACGCAACGATCTGCAGATCCCTCTCAGAACAGCCTTTGGATTCGCCTGATCGTGTATCGCGTCAAACGTTGTAATGAAATCGTAGGTATCCGCGGTTGCCTCTTCATCAAAACGGCTGAGATCCTTTGCAATAAATCGAATGTTCGTCAAGCCCAGCGAATTGGCTTCTGCTTGCGCAGCACTCGTTACTTCCTGCGACAGATCCATTCCGGTGAAGCGACTCTTCGGGAAATGCGCTGCGAGAAGCAAAAAGATCTTTCCGCGCCCGCATCCCACATCGAGAGCATCAATTCCACTTTGAAGCTTTTCAGTGATACCCGGAATCAACGGCAAAATGGAATCGAAAATCGAATGCACCGCCGACTGGCCGCTGTCTTCCGCCATTACTTCATGGAATCTTGAGAATCTGGAATAAGGAACGCCTCCTCCCTGACGGAAACATTGAATGATGTCGTCCTCCACGGAACCGAGCAGTGGAATGTATTGAGCAAAAACTGCAATGTTATTGGGTGACGCCTTATGCGTCAGGAAAGCCGAGTGCTCGGCCGGCAGCGAATACGTTTTTGTTTCGCGATCGTAATCAACAATTCTCCCGGTGGTCATGGCTCCTAACCACTCGCGCACATACCGTTCGTTCAGGCCGGCCTTCTCTGCGAGCTGCACACTCGTGGCCGATGGCAATTCCGCAAATGCATCGAACAAGCCGGTTCGATGGCCGATAGAAATCATCAACGCAACAGAAGCTTCATTCATTGTCTGAAGCAAACGATTGGCAAAACGGTCCGCACGATCCTGATCAAAACTCATAACATCAACCTCCTGTAATTAGTATAATCGGTGATTAAGCGCTATGAACGAAACATCTGTGTTCCTTCCTGTTTCCATATATAATGACGCAATCCATGGCGATTGCTTCCGGAACACGTTTGGGACCTTACGAAATTATGGCTCCGCTGGGTGCCGGCGGAATGGGCGAAGTGTACAGTGCGAGGGACACGCGTCTGGAGCGCACCGTAGCCATTAAGGTTCTTCCTTCCCATCTTTCATCCAATCTTGATTTGCAGCAGCGTTTTGAACGCGAAGCGCGTGCCGTATCCAATCTAAATCATCCGCACATCTGCACACTGCACGATGTTGGAAACGAGAATGGCGTTCATTATCTAGTCATGGAGTATCTGGAAGGAGAAACACTGGCGCAGCGTCTGACCAGGGGAGCGCTTCCAGTGGAACAGGCCTTGCGTTATGGGATTGAAATTGCAGATGCGCTCGACAAGGCCCACAAACAGGGAATTGTCCATCGCGACCTTAAACCAGGCAATATCATGCTTACAAAGTCCGGGGCGAAGCTGCTCGACTTCGGTCTGGCGAAATTTCAGCCGGGAACTGCCGCACAAAAAGTGATGTCGGGTGTGTCTGCACTGGCCACCGCAGCAGGAAATCTCACCGCAGAGGGAAGCATTGTCGGGACGTTTCAGTATATGGCGCCCGAACAATTGGAAGGCAAAGACATAGATGCGCGTACCGATATTTTTGCGTTTGGAACGGTTTTGTATGAAGCGGTTACAGCACAAAAGGCATTTACCGGTAAGAGCCAGGCAAGCCTGATCGCTGCGATCCTGGAAAAGGATCCGCTGCCCATTTCACAAATTCAACCGATGACGCCTCCCGCGCTCGACCGTGTGGTGAAGACATGCATCGCAAAAGAGCCCGACGACCGGTGGCAAACCGCTCATGATGTAGGGCTGCAATTGAAATGGATACTGGAAGCCGGATCGCAAGCCGGATTACCGGCGCCTGTAGTTGCAAAACGCAAAAGCCGCGAACGCATGCTCGGGCTTGTTTCAGCCCTGCTGCTGCTTGCAGTTGCAGGCATCTCCTATTATGCAATTTCAATGCGCCAATCTCTTCATTCGATCAGCCCTCTCCATGTTTCCGTATTGCCTCCTGAAAACACACAATTCAATTTCAAAAGACAGTACTCAGGCGCTTTGTCACTTTCTCCGGATGGCCGGTGGATGACATTTACCGCAAGGGGTTCCTCCGGGAAGGAATCACTCTGGCTTCGGTCCATCGTTACTTCCGAAGCCCGTCCCATTTCCGGAGCGGATACAGCCACGTTTCCGTTCTGGTCGCCGGACAGCCGCTACCTTGCGTTTTTTGCGGAAGGAAACCTAAAGAAGGCGCAGGTCTCGGGCGGACCTCCCATCACTATTTGCAAGGCGGCTGACGGCAGAGGGGGAACCTGGAACGCAGATGGCGTGATTCTATTTGCACCTGGTTCGAATGGCCCCATCCATCGAGTCTCAAGCTCCGGAGGGACTGCCGAGGCAATTACGAAACTCAACGATGAGAGAAAAGAAACGACTCATCGTTACCCCTGGTTCCTGCCCGATGGAAAGCATTTTCTGTATTTTGCCGGAAGCTTTGTCGGAGGATTCATAAGCGAAACTAATGCCGTGTACGTGGCTTCATTGGATGAGAAAGTAAACAGGACCCTGCTTCATGTACGGGCCAATATCGCCTATGCGAACGGGTTTCTTTTTTTTGTGCGGGATAAAGTCTTGATGGCGCAGCCATTCGATGAAAAGAAATTAGCTCTTACTGGTGATCCCATCGCCGTCAGTGACCGGATTGCCTACCACACTCCTTTTCAAAGAGGTCTGTTCGCAGTTTCCGAAAACGGACTTCTTGCATATGAAACCGGTCCCTCCGTCACAAATTCTCAATTGATCATTTCAGATCGGACCGGGAAGGAATTGGGGAAAATTGGAGAATTGGCCAGTATCTCCGGGGATTTCCGGCTTTCTCCTGACGCGACTACGATTGCTGCCGGAATTATGGACCCCGACAGCGGCTATGCCGATTTATGGCTGTACGATTTAGGGCGTAATCTGAAGACCAGATTCACGTTTGATACCGGTACTGAATTCTGGCCGGTGTGGTCACCGGATGGAACCATGATTGTGTACACTTCCGGCAAAAAGCTCAGCCTGGACCTGTACCGGAAACGGGCCGACAGCACAGGAAATGAAGAGCTTCTCCTGGAATCAGATGCCAACAAATTTCCGAACGACTGGTCTCCAGATGGCCGATTTCTTGTCTATTCCGAAGGCACAACCGGAGCATTCGATCTTTGGATACTTCCCCTGAGCGGAGATCGAAAGCCGTACCCGCTGATCAAAACGGAATTCGATGTGGGCTATGGCAGGTTCTCTCCGGATGGAAAGTGGCTGGCTTATCAATCCACCGAATCCGGGAAATACGAAGTTTATGTGATCCCTTTCCCTTCTTTGGCCGGAGGAAAGCGTCAGATTTCTACCGGTGGAGGATCGGCGCCATCTTGGCGGAAAGATGGGTTAGAGTTGTTCTATCTTTCCGCAGACAGCGTGTTGATGGCAGTTCCCATTGACGCTTCCGGCGAGAAACTTCAGCCGGGAGCGCCAACCAGATTGTTTCCAGCAAACGCCTACACTGCTTTTGGTGATGGTCAGAAGTTTGTTTGGAGAAAGCCGGAACAAAACGAAGGTCCTGCGCCCATCACGCTGATCAGCGGCTGGCAAACCCTGCTCCAGCGAAAGTGATTTGAGCGAAGCGCGAGCTTTTCGCTGCAGCGGGCCGGATCGCCCCCGCTCAGATTGCGAAATCCATATCACAGTGCATATATAATAGAAGCGCCATGATAGCGAAAATGTTTCATGAATTGATCTCATTTTTCCCGGGAGACAAGGAAAAGCCGAATCTTCGGCTGGTGTACATTTTCGGGTCGCGGGTGTCGGGCAATGTGGGACCGCTGAGCGATTATGATTTCGCAATTCTTTTCTCGCAGGATCCCGAAGCGGGTGGAGTATGTGCGTTGAAACACCGGATTGCCGGGTTCCTTGGTACGGATCGAATCGATCTCGTAGTGCTGAATCGTGCGCCTGTGGAACTGAAATATAACGTAGTGACTACGGGAAAGGTGCTTTACGAAGAATCTCGTAAGGCGCTCGTTGAGTTCGAGGCGAGAACTCTCAGTTCTTACTTTGATTCGCTGCCTGTTCTTCGACGCCATCGCAAAGAACTTCTGGAGGAACGGAACCATGAAGCCGGAGTTCGCCGGTATCGAGCTGCGCTTGGAAAGACTCAAGAGCTGCTTGATAAAATTACAGCCTCTTCAGAGAAAAGCTGTTAGAAAAGAATGGCTGTCAGGAAGATAGACTGTTTCCATATAACTGTCATTCCTTCTTGAAAATTTTGTCGAGATTCCATCCGGAACCGGAAGGAGAAATTCCCGAAAGCAAGTCGGCAGTCTGTTGTGCCCATTGAGAAAAGCTGCGAGGCCGGCTGTCCGGATCTCTGGCTAATGCCTCATGAAACATCCGGTCAAGTTCCGATCCTGCATCCGGCAGGGCTTCGGACAAAACCGGCGGTTCTTCCGTTAGAATTTTCGCGAACACGTCGGCAAAATTTTCGGCTTCAAATGCCCGCTTGCCGGTGAGCAGTTCAAACGCCACGGCGGCAAGCGAAAACAGATCACTTTGCTCATCCACAAGTTCTCCTCGAATTTGTTCCGGAGACATGTAAGCAGGCGTTCCAACTACTGTTCCCGAAATGGTCAGGGAGACGTCATCTGTAACTGATTTCGCGAGTCCAAAATCGAGCACCTTGATCTGAAAACCGGAAGTGGACGGTGTAAGAAACAGGTTCGCAGGCTTCAGATCCCGGTGTACAATCCCCTGAGCGTGGGTTGTCTTCAACGCATCCGCTACTTGAAGCAAAACGGCTGCGACCTGTGCGGGCGCAGCAGGACCCTGCCGCTGAAGCACTTTTTCAAGGTCCATACCCTTCAGGAATTCCATCAGGATGTAACAGGATCCATCCAGCAGTACCCCGAAATCATAAATGGATACTACTCCCGGGTGTTGGATTCGCGCGATTACGTCCGCTTCACGCTTCAGACGGATTTTTGTCAAAGGATCGCCCATCTTATCGGCCTGGATGATTTTTACGGAAACAAATCGTTTTAACTTCTCGTCCTGAGCCAGGAAAACACAGCCCATTCCGCCTTCACCCAGCAGGCGAACCAGCCTGTACCGATCGTCAATTTTGAACGGAAGCAGATACGACTTCTCCAGCTTCTTGCCGTCCTCTTCACAACAAACTGCGGAATCATCGTAACAACTTTTGCAAACATCGCAGACCTGAACCGTTGAAATTCCCCGTTCTATCATTTCCTGTCTTGCTGCAACTCTACGCTCTTCAGCACGCGCCAGTTTTCGTCGAACTTCCAGCATTTCCAGAGTTCCTCCGAGCTGATGTGCAAAGCCCGTCATCAGGCGGGTTGCAATTTCATCTTGAGGCAATACACCTCCGGAGATAAGCACAACTCCGTACATCTCTCCGCTCCTTCCGCGCACAGGAATCTGAATCTGCGTACCTTTTACTAAGATATTAGAAGAAACCTGCTTGATCTCAGCCAGAGACGGCTGCGGCAAGCTTCCTTCCACGAGTGGCGTTAAGACTTCCCCCTCTACCTTCCAAACGCTGACCTCATCGACATTCAAAGCCTGAGCAATGTCTTTTGTGGCATGCTTGATCCACGCCGGCAAATTATCGATAGCCTGCGGGCTTGATTCTGCAAGCCTGTCGATTTTCTTCTGCGCTTCCAACAGCTTTTCGTTGGTCTCGCGAAGAGCTGTAGTGCGTTCGGCCACCGCGGCTTCGAGCAGTTTCGTACGTCTTGAGAGAACACGCACCCGCCACTGCATTCCGCCGTAAAAGGCTCCCAGTGCGAGCAGCGCGTAAACTCCAAAAGCCCACGGCGTTAACCAGGGAGCAGACCGGATTTGAAAAGCGATCGATGCCGGACCGGAGACATTTCCTCGCGCATCATGCCCCCAGACCTGGAACGTATAGGCTCCCGCGGCAAGGTTCGTGTACTCTTTCGCGCCGGTTGCGGTCCACTCAGATGGCTTTGAATCGAAACCGACCAGTTGATACCGGTAACGGATCCTTGACTCGCCACTGTAAGCGAGCAGCGCGAACTCAAATGTAAGGTTCCGTTCGGCATAGGATAGCGATTCTCTATCACGAAGCGTGCGTTTGCCGTTTGAGAGATGCGCTGTCTTGATCACTAAGGGCTTTGAAGCGTGATCAGGAATCTCAAGCCCTGGATCGAACATGGCGAGTCCACGGGCTGTTCCCACCCACACGCGCCCTTTTCCATCAACCAGGCGCGCGCCTTGCTGGCAGTCGCTGCTGGGCAGACCGTCATCGGTAGTGAAGAGTTCTGCAGAAAAGCGAGAGGGATCGCCCGGTGTTGGAGCTCGCCGTGTGAGCCTCGCGACACCGCGGGTTGTGGAAAGATAAATGCGATGCTGGTGGTCCTGCGCGATTCCCATGACGGTATCGCCGGGCAAAGCCGGAGTAGTTCTCGTGTTGAACGTTTCCCACTGTCTCCAGGCATCATCCAGCGCGAGTCGGGATGCACCGCCCGAAAAAGTTCCCGCCCAGATCCACCGCCGGCCGTCCGCGTCGGTTATCACTTCCAGCGATGCGACGTTTTCGGCGGGGAGTCCTTCTTTCTTGCCAATGACGCTCCACCGTCCTGATTCAAAGTGGGCAATGCCGTTCGATGTGGCCACCCAGAGTGTGCGCGTCCCGTCTGCGTGAGCGGTCTCCACCACTTGCGTGACGATTTCGCTCGGAAGTTCAACGCCCTTTCTGAAGTTTGTCCATTTTCCTCTTTCGAGCCGGCCCAACCCGCCTTCGGTGCCGATCCATAGCACGGTGCTGCCGTCCTCCGCCGTCGTTTTGAAGATTGTGTAGACCCGTAAATTGGGCAACTGACCGGCTCCGTAGACAGTCCAGTGCCCATCCTTCAATCGACCCAAACCACCGCCAAATGAGCCGACCCACAGGGAGCGTCCACCCTCGTCATCCTTTGTTTCGAGTAATGAAAAAATAATGGTGTGGCGAAGCACTTCCGGAAGCGCAACCGGTCTAAAGCGTCCGCTTTCAGACAGGGCCAGTTCGCCATCGGAAGTGCCTGCCCAGATCATTTCGGCACCGTTGTCGTCGTTCGTTAGAAGCACCGATGTAACGGATCCTGCGGGGATTCCATTCGTTGAATCAAACGCCCTCCAGGTGTTTGGAGAGAGGCGCACAATCCCGCCACCCCAGGTGCCGAGCCAGATTGTTTTGAGTCCGCCAGGCGCCGTTGTCTCGAGTACTTTCCAGATGATTCGAATGGGAAGTCCGCAGCGTTCATCGTAAAGCGTGAATTGGCCATGCTCAAAGCGGAGCAGCCCGCCTTCAGTTCCAATCCACAGCGCAGGTGAGCCATCAGCCGCCGTACTTTTCGTCAGGACTTCGACGTTGCTGGGAAGTCCCGATGCGGTATCAAGAATCGTCCACGCTCCATTCTCAAATACACCCAGGCCGGCGCCGTAAGAAGTGATCCAGAGTGCGCGGCCTCCATCAAGTCCCGCGCTCTCTACCACATCTCCGATTCGATTCCCCAGAATCTGCTTTGGCACAGGCATGGGAATGAAGTGATCGCCGTCAAAACGCGCGAGACCGTTTGCGGTTCCAACCAGTAAAATGCGCTTGCCGTTTGCCTCCGTCGTCTCGCACAGAGCTTCCGTATCGAGGCTCGGAAGGCCGGAGCTCTCACCAAACGATGTAATCCGGCCGTTCTGGATCCTCGCCACACCTCGATCGGTCGCGATCCACAGGACAGTGGCGCCACGTGCGTCCGTGGTTTCCAGCAGGCCGCGAATGCGATTGCTCGGAAGGCCGGATGACTTATCGGTGATCGTCCATTGATCGTCACGCAGATGAGCCAGCCCGCCGTCAAAGGAACCCATCCAGATGCCGCCGTCTTTAGCCACACGCATGACACGCGGATAGTTTGAGCCCATCTGCCGCGGGAGAGGCACCGTTTCCCAGGTACGGCCGTCGTACCGTGCCGCGCCGTCCTGCGTGGCCGCCCACACGAAACCTTTCTGGTCGGCGATCAGGTCAACGATCGTATGCTGCGGAAGACCCCATCGCTCATCGAAAACGACCCAGGGTAAACGACCGGGCGGTGCAGGCGTGATGTCCAGCTTGACTGTGCGGGCGGGAGCCCAGAGCTCGTCGACTCCGTGAGCCGGGAAGCCGACCAGCAGGAATAAGAACGCAAGAAGACTGACGCTTCTCATAATTATTCATAATTATCATACGCCAGGCCGCGGTCAATTCCGACATTGTAAACATTTTAAAGGGAGATAGTGAGATGAAAAAAGAGATGGGGAGATAAAAAAATTCCTCATCTCCTTATCCCTGGTGTCATCTCTCTATCTCCCTTTGCGCGCAGGCCGTTGTTTCAGGCACAGAGTTCGAGTATGCTCGGCTAGAATCTTGACGGCAGAATCAATCTGTCCAAAAAACGAATGAGAAACGGCTCCGAACTTCGAAGTGTTGTTGAAGCCGGAGTCGTGTTTGGCCTTGTCGGATTTTTCTTTGGGCTGGCCCTGTTCACATACTTTGTGCGTTACCTTGATGTTCCGGCGTCTGCGGATTTTCTGATTATTCCTGCTGTGAGCTTATTACTGTTGGGCACACTCCTATGGTGGCTTGTTGTGGTGAAAAAGAAACAAAAGCACAGTAGGGGCGGGAATCATTGTCGGAATTGTGATCGGGCTTCTTTCGCTGCCTGCATCCCATTCCCTTGCTGCTATCAGTGACTGGATGTTCAGCAAGCCTCCTCAAAATGTTCAGGATCTGAGCCGTGTGAGCAGCAATGATTTGTTGCATTCGTTCTGGAATTTTTTTTCAGTAGGTTGGGTTACTACGACTTTATGCGGAGCGATAGGTGGATTGCTGTCGCACAGACAACGGTTATTGCGAAAAGATGAACCTGCATTTCCCGTATGGAATGAACCCGGCAAGGCGCCGCAAAAAGAAGTCGTACAGGAACACTTTGAATCCTCTCCTGAGGTTTGGGAGCCTTCGGTTAATTTACCAGGCATTCAGCTTTCTCTTGTCTGTCCATTTTGCAAATGAACTTTGTCGGAAGGCAAAAGGGTTCGGTGTTCCGTGTGCGGGAAATCTTACCGATACAAACGGAAAGACGGCGTTAAGCTGGGCGACGGAATTAGGAAGTGAAGAAATGGTAAACGTTCTGTTAAAGGCGGGCGCTTATCCGAATGTGAAAGACTCGGCCGGTCTCACACCGCTGATGTATGCCACGCTGGTCGGTAATGGCCGTATCCTCAGTACTCTGATTCAGGCCGGCGCGGATGTGAATACCGTAGATTTGAGAGGCTCGACTGCCCTCGTTTACGCAAAGAAGGCTTCTCAAAAGAACCTCATCGAGATCCTGGAAAACGCCGGTGTCAAAAAGTAATGGACGCGTTCGCGACTGATTCATGGAAGCTCCCCGGCTTTTGTTGCAGGGAGCCATCCGTTTCCAGAAGTCTTGCCAAACAATCGAATCGGATAATCTCAAATCCGACCCAATCAGGCTCAGGTATTCCTGGTCTGCCGAAGGAATCGTGATCGCAAACAGCACAGCCGCTTCACGTTGTTTCTTCACTTCAATCATGTAGGGAAAATCGCTGCGGATTTCCCGTAGCGAATCGATCGCCACAGGTGTTTTTAGCCTTTCCAGAGCTTCCATACATCCCTGCGGTGGCTTCTATCTGGTTCGCCCACCGGAATGATCATTGCGTTGCTCACGATACGAGATTCGCGCGGTGACGCAGGTCACATGTTTTAAAATACTGTCCGGAAATCCTGAGTGGGCAGAGATTCGGGCTGCTTCTACTCCGGTACAACCATGATGTCAGGTTTTACGCCTTTCTTCACAACAACGACAGTAGTAGCATGCAATGCAGTAACAAAGTATTCACGCCATTGTTGCCCGCAGTGCCGGCAGCGAAATCGTGACGGCCGGTAACCTTCCGGAACGGGGTATGGTAGTAGTCTTTCGCGTAATACTGGGACATCCGAAACTTCCGCAGCTACGTATTTCGGAGGCAGAAGGTCACAACAGTCCTCTCGTTTCCGAGTCGCAGGAGGCATCAACATGATTCGTTCCTGGCATTCTACCTCCATTTTCAGGCAAGAGATGATCCCCATTTCAACCCCAGATACTCCCGGTCCCGGCCGGGTGCTGCAACTGCATTCCGAATGGACGGTGACGCCGGCCTCCAACGGTAAAGACTATCGACTGGACCAGTATTGACCGCGTTAACGGTGAAGCATCCTTTATTTCCCCGCAGTAAAATCTTCCATCCAGTCCCCACTGATCTGCTTCTTTTGTAAAGACTCATTCAATCCCAGAAGCTCATTTTCTACTTTATAATGAAGCGGAGGTTAAAACTGTTGTCCGATCGCCTTTACCCCTAAACAGCGGGAACAGGTGAAGACGTAGAAACTTGCCCGGTCATGCCACCATATTTTCGTGTTTTCCGGTTTTTCCTGAAACAGCGTGTTATCATCCAGTTGTCCAACAAAGAACATGGGCACACCGCAGCATAAGGTGACGCCCTCCACTTCTTCTATCGGCATTTCCGCATTTCAGACTCTCTGGTCATCCATTGTATGTGAGGAAACGAGGATTCGCAAACTTCGAACACGATCCTCAGCTCCTGGGCACATTCTGTTTACTGACAGGGCTTATTACGGGAATCTGGAAGATTGCATAGAACCGATTTTTCAACATCAAATTCCGGTGGAACACCTCGATATTTTCCGGTGTCTAACATATACATTATGAAGTATATCTGGTGTTTGATTGTGTTGCTTTGTTCGCAGGCAGCAGCCCAGCCCCGGATGCTCGAAGAAGGGGAGTTATCCGTATTCCTGGATTCTCTGGTTGCGCCAGCATTGCAGGAGCTGAATATTCCCGGCGCTGCAGTTGTCCTTGTTCAAGACGATAGAGTCCTCATTTCCAAAGGATACGGATTTGCGGATGCGGAACGCAAAACACCGGTCGATCCTGACAAAACACTCTTCCGGATCGGGTCTGTAACGAAATGTTTTACAGCTACAGCCATCCTCCAGCTGGTGGAGCAAGGAAAGCTGCAATTTACCGAAGATGCCCGAATGTTTGCTGAGTTCCTCCCTCTGGAACAGCCGGTAACCATATCGCAATTGTTAACACATACAGGCGGTTTTGAAGAGAAGTTGATACGAACAGGCGCCTTGAATGCAGAAGGTGTCCTTCCGCTCAGGGAATATCTGAAAAAGGAGATGCCGCATCAAGTGCTGGAGCCGGGAAAATACATGATGTATTCCAATCACGGTTTTGTATTGCTAGGATACATCATCGAGAAGGTGAGCGGGAAAACATTTGGACGCTATCTGGAAGATCACATTTTCCATCCCCTGAGGATGGAACGAACGGAGTACGGCCTGCCAACTTCGGAATCGGCACTGGCAACCGGGCACGTATCCGGTCGCGCTGTTCCGCAGGCTCATTTGCAGATTGGTCCTGCTGCCGGCATTTCAAGCACTGGTAGGGATATGGCACGTTTTCTAATCGCCCATCTGTCTGCGACATGGGTTAGCGACCCAATTCTGTCTCCCTCAATGATGATGTTGATGCACCACCAACAGTTCTCGCAGCATCCCTCATTGCCCGGTATGACGTATGGTTTTTATGAAAGCTACTATAACCATGTTTACGGCCTCTATCATCGGGGAGGCGTACGGGGTTTTGCCTCATTGATCTATCTGTTGCCTGAGCAACGTATCGGAATCTTCATCGTGAATAATGGAGATCACCAAGAGCTTGGATTCCGAATCGTGGATGCGTTCTTAAACAAGTATTTCACTGCTCAACCTCTCCAGGCACAGCTTGCGTCGGAGACCTCCGCGAGAAACAGGTCGATTGAAGGAACTTACAGGTTTCTACGCTATTCGAGAAGCACCATCGAAAAACTCGCATTGCTCAGACGCCCCGACATTCTGGTGCGGATTCAGGCGGATGGATCGCTGGATATTGGAGGAACGCGCTTTTGGGAACGCGGGCCGATGTTGTTTCAACAAGTTGGAAGCTACGAGCGCGCTGCATTTCTAAAGAACGGATATCTTTCCTATGAGCAGGATGTTTTGGAGAGAATTCCCTGGTACATATCGAGCGCCTTTCAACAACTACTGTTCTTTCTGTTTGTGATCGTCTTTGTTTCTACGTTCTTCCGCTGGTTTGAGGAACTTCCGCATCTCGGCGAATCAACCACTCCGGGAGTGTCATCCCTCAGAGCCATTTCTTTCGTAAAGAAGCTGTCCGGATTGAATCTGATTTTCCTGATCGGGTTGATCGCCGGATTTATGGTGATCAAGCCCGGAAGAATCTGGCTTGGTATGCCGTTCCCTATGTTGTTGTTGCTCTGCCTGCCGTTGTTGAGTTGTTGTCTGGCAATCGTCATGCCTTATTTTGTCTGGGCGGCACGGAAAGAGATCGGGATTTGGCCTCGCATCAGACTTCTTGTTCTGATGTTGGCCGCCTTTGGTTTTATTGCATATCTACATTTCTGGAATCTTTTGGGGTTTCGGATATAACGCTGAGGATCAGCCCTGTTTTGATATGCGCTCAAAGCCAATTAGCCTTCTAATATTGTAGAGCATCGCGGCATTCGGCAATTCCATGGTGACCTGCAAATGCTCAAGGACCGCCCTACAGTTGGATGACTCACAGGTCCGTATTTGACTTCGATTGGAAGCGCCATCTTTCCCGCGCGCAAGACAAAGTCCACCTCAGCCTTGTCTGTGGTTCTCCAGAAATGAAGGGAACCATTCCTCTGCTCTGCTAAACGACGCAGGAGAAGAAAAACAAAATTTTGAAATACATAACCGGACTGGTTCCGGGCCATATCCGAAAAAACTCCCATTGCATAATTGCGTAGCCCAAGGTCCAGAAAGTAAGGAATGGGAGCTTTGGTAATCGCTTTCCGTCTGTTTGTAAAAAAAGGCGGCAATCTCGACAGAATGTATGTTTTCTCTGCGGTACTGTTTCACCACTTCGATCGTTTTGTGGGTGAGTACGATCTTCGCTTTGAAAAGCATTACGGCAAGTGGAGAGGTCGGATCCCCTTTATAAGTGGCAAAGTATTTGGATTGTGGCAACCTCAAGAGTGGATTTGCAAAACGCAGAGGATTCTGCCCATCGTGCTCCGCCAAGCGCTCCGTCCTTTTTCCCGGAATTCTTTTTTCCGAAAGCGCAGACTGCAAAAAGTTGGATGAAAAACAACTCTCCGAGCTGTGGATTTCGAATTGGAGAAGGAACTTTCTATTTTGAGCCAGGACGCGGTCTGGTGTTCGAGAACCTCTGGTTAGGCACACACAATCGTCCGACGAAACAACCAGTGAAGAAAGGATGCGGACATCGCTTCAATTGATATTGAACAATGCGTTCGTAGCTTTTAATTTCATGCTCAGGCTTAGCGCGGCCCGCTTGACCCGGCACATTTGGAGATTGTGATTGACAAAATCGCAAACACTCGAGCCTCGCTGCCTGGCTTTAGGCACCGGAATGCGGACTCCACCTTCCCTTTTGAATTGTCCAGGATTTCGGCACGATCCCTGCGCAAGGCCCACTTTTCGTGACCAGCATAGTCTGTGCTGGCAGCT
>Ga0247727_10013123_pt1 | contig 14044 bp, 14 predicted proteins | sample WisWelCaveWW1625_FD_202498 | JGI IMG/M metagenome (GOLD analysis project Ga0247727, IMG submission 202498) | Biofilm microbial communities from Wishing Well Cave, Virginia, United States - WW16-25 | ecosystem: Environmental > Aquatic > Deep subsurface > Groundwater > Cave microbial mat | place... | reverse complement strand
GGGCGCGCAGAGCCGCGGCGGTAGACTGAGCTGTGCTCCAGGCTCGCCAGAGCGCGCGGGAAAGCACGTCTTGGAGGGTGCTTCCTCTCGGTGCGGACCCTGTCTTGTTTCCCATTGATTCAAACGGCAACCTCAGCTCCAAGACCGAGGGAACGGACGTTTGGGCCTACGAGTGGAATGCCCAGAACGAGCTGACACGTGTCACGAAGAACGGGGTCGAGCAGGCACGCTTCGCTTACGACCCGCTCGGAAGGAGAGTCGAGAAGGTCGCAGGAAGCGTGACGACCAGCTACACCCACGACGGCGAGGACATCCTGCGGGAGGTCCGCGGGGCATCCACGTTCAAGTTCGTCCACGGACCTGGGATCGATGAGCTTCTGGCACAGGAGGACGGCTCAGGGGCGCTGACTTACTACCACGCCGATGGCCTCGGCTCGATCGTCAAGCGCACGAGCCAGGCGGGCGCGGTGGTCCACGAGTATCGCTACGACGCCTGGGGCAACATAGAGACGGGCGCAAGCGAGCCGGGCTTTTCGTTCACCGGCCGAGAATGGGACCCCGAGATCGGGCTCTACTCCTACAGAGCCAGGTACTACGACCCTAAGATCGGGAGATTCATCAGCGAAGACTCGGCAGGCTACGTCAACGGCCTCAATCTCTACGCTTACGTCGAGGACGATCCCATCAGCAAGATCGACCCGAGCGGCCACTACAGCGTCAATACGGGCGACAAGCGATTCGACAAGAAGGTCCATGATGCGATGGATAAGGCGCTGACCGAACTCCTCAATGCTCCACCTTCGTGTGGGTGCTTGAAGTGGTTCATGGACAGGAAGCAGGATCTCCTGACCTGGCTAGGCCCTGGGAGCCCACCGAACGTTACCTTCAACAAGAAGTGGGGACCGGCGCGGCGCGGCGCGGCTCACGAGAAACCTCAAACGGTCGAACTCAACTACGACATGGTGATGCTCAACGACCCGTGTTACTTGGCAGGCGTGATCCTCCACGAGATGGGGCACCTGGCAGGCTGGTCGGGGAGCCATCCAGATGAAGGCCTGGACAAGGAGTGCTCTTTTGGATGCGTGAAGACTCCGAGAGGTGGTGGCCACTGACCTGCCGTGTGTCCGGCGGATGGTCGACTGATGCATGCGGCCGAGAAGGAAGGAATCCTCTGTGCGCGGTTCGATGAAAGCACTGCTCGCTGTGGCTGGTGTCGGAGTCATGGCTGTCGGCATGGGGACTTACGTTTACATCCAACCGGCAGAACTCCCCGAGCCGCGTCTGGACGTTCACGAGGAGGTGTTTCCCGAACTCGACTTCCGTGCTGCGGCTCCCGGGAGCTCTCTCGAGCGGATCTTCGGCGCCTTCGGCAAGAAACATCCGGAGCTGGGCGGTGGGGCCGCAGGCAGGCGGTGCATATACTTCATGTACGATCCTGACTTGTTCGAAGGCGCCTTGGTCGTCCTGGCGGACGCCGCTCTGGTGAAGGAACGCTGGGTCATCAAGGGATCGGCCAAACCAGCAGAGTGTTCAGATCTGCCCGAGGAAAAGGTAGATCTGCGCGGCTGGTATGCAGCGGCGGTGCGTTAGAGGGGACTGTGACTTCGGGCTCAGGCCGTGCGCGCCGGCTACAGCAATGGTGGCCGCCATCGCGCGCGAGCTCGAGCAGGGATGGAAGCTCGCGCGCGATCGCGGCATCCTGCGCGGCGGCGTCAGCATCCGCCACGTACTGGAGCTGCTCGGCCACCGCAGCCTCACGACGACGGCGCTCTACACGAGGGTCGCCATCGAAGACCTCCGCCAGGTCCTTGCTCGAGCCCACTAGCGCCGATAGGGAGCTGCGTAGCCGCGGCGGTAAGATCAGCTGTGCTCTGGCCACGTCCCAGCCCGCCTGAAAGTACGCCTTGGGGGACGCCTTCGCTCGCCGCCGACCCCCTCTACATTCCCATTGATTCAAACGGAAATCTCACCCAGAAAACCGAAGGCACGGACATCTGGGGCTACGAGTGGAACGCGGAGAACCAACTCACCAGGGTCACGAAGAACACGGTCGAGCAGTCCCGCTTCAGCTACGACCCAGAAGGCAGGAGAGTCGAGAAGGTCGCGGGCGGAGTAACGACAACCTATACGTACGACCGCGAAGACATCATCCGCGAGGTGCGCGGAGCGACGACACTGAAGTACATGCAGGGAGCAGGTATCGACGCTCCCCTGGCGGTGGACGATGGGACGACCTTTACTTATCTCCACGCCGACGGCCTGGGCAGCATCGCCAAGGTAACCAATGCGTCAGGCGCGGTGACTCTCACGCGGCAGTACGACGCCTGGGGGAATCCCGAGGTCAGCGCAGGCGAAGCAGGCTTCGCCTTCACCGGGCGCGAGTGGGACCCAGAGATCGGGCTCTATTACTACCGGGCGCGGTACTACAGCGGGACCGTCGGCAGGTTCATTAGCGAAGATCCGATTGGCGTCAGGGACGACATCAACCTCTATCGCTACGTCAAGGATCGGCCGGTGAACGTCGTCGACCCCTCCGGCCTAGCTGGAACCAGCCCCGTGGAGTGCACCTACTACACCATGCGGTGTCGCCAGTCGGGCGGCAGCTACTACTGCGAGACTGCTCAGAAGTGGTGCGATTGGTTCCCGAAGCCTCCGAGTCCTGACAACGAGATGAACCTGTGGGCTAGATGCACACGGAAGTGTCTCCAGGATTGTGATCAAGAACAGTATCGACAGTCATGCCCCCATCCGGGACCGCCAGGGCAGCCCGATCCGAGCACCGACAGTTTCTGGGATTGGAAGCCCTTCAAGTGCCATGTGAAGTGCTACGTGTTGTGCGCTGGCGCGGCGGGCCCGGGCGCTTTCTAGAGCCACAGGAGAGCACGTGGAGTCATTGGAAATCCGCAAGCGATGCCTGGGAATAGCTGGCCTGGGCGGGAGCCTCGGCCTCGCTGTCGGTTATCTCCTTGCTGAAGTGGCTCTACGATGGTCTGGTGCGGCTTTTCTCTATGTGACCAGCCACTTCATCGTGATGCCGGCGCTGTCGATCCTACTCTTGGGCGCCATCGCCTTTCGAGGAGTGCGGGAAAGACACCCAGTGATCCTCGTAGCCCTTCTAGCTTCGTCGATAGTCCCAGTCGCAATCCTGTGGATTACAGCGAAGGCCGATCCAGAGATCCTGAGTTTCCTAGGACCTTTCCGAACACCGTGAGATTTCGCGCCTGCCGCGTCCGTCCTTCACGTACGGTGCAAGGACGGCTAGGACGGTGTGCACGGCACGCGTAAGAGGCCTGCAGAATGCACGTGGTCACGGGCGCCTACGGGTACTCCGGTCGATACATAGCGGGGAGACTGCTAGAAAAGGGCGAGCGCGTCCGGACTCTGACGAACTCGGCCTTGCGAGCCAACCCCTTCGGCGATCGAGTGGAAGCGGTGCCGTTCCATTTCGATGACGCTGCCGCTCTCCGGCAGGCGCTTGAGGGTGCTTCGGTCCTCTACAACACCTATTGGATCCGCTTCGACCACAGCGAGTTCAGGCAGTCGAGGGCCGTCGAGAACACGGTGAAGCTCTTTGAGGCAGCAAGGGCGGCCGGCGTCCAACGCATCGTCCACGTGAGCATCACGAACCCCTCCGAGGACTCACCCCTACCCTACTTCCGCGGAAAGGCCGTCCTTGAGCAGGCACTGAAGAACCTGGGTGTTTCCTACGCAATCCTTCGACCGACCGTCCTCTTTGGGCGCGAGGACATTCTCGTCAACAACATCGCGTGGTCTCTGCGCCGCTTCCCCGTGTTCATGGTCTTCGGGAGCGGACGCTACCGGCTGCGGCCCATCTACGTGGACGACCTCGCGAAAGTCGCTGTCGATCAAGGTATGGAGCGCACCAGCATCGTTGTAGACGCCGTGGGTCCGGAGTCGTTCACGTACCGTGAGCTGGTGGAAGAGATCGGCATCGCCATTGGAAAGACGCGTCCGATCCTGCCGATGCCGCCGACGCTTGCGTTTGCGGCAGGCTGGGCATTGGGCAAGGTCATGGGCGACGTGATGATCACCTGGGACGAGGTGAAGGGCCTGATGGCGGATCTGCTCTGGACCCCGTCACCAGCCGCCGGGCCAACCAAGCTGTCGGAGTGGGCCCGCGCCCATGCAGCCACACTCGGACAGCACTATGCGAGTGAGCTCGCGCGCCGCCGGAACCGAACGGCCAGCTATGACCGGCTGTAGGACGCTAATGGCTGGATCGGCTGCTTGCGCACGCCCGCGTCCTTGTCACGCGCGGTGCACTGACGGCCAGGATGGTGAGCACCGCGCGCGCCAGGCCGCGGCCGTGCGCTCCGCGTCCGGCAGAGGTGGCCGCCATGTCGAGCGAGCGCGGCTGGGACGGACGCTCGCCCGACATCGCGGCAGCTTTTCTTGAAGGTCCGGCTCCGGCGCGCCGGCTTCCGGGCCGTCGGCTCCTCCGCGTATACGAGTGTAGTGGTGCAATGGGAGTCTTGAGGCGACTGGGGCGGGTGCAAATGTGGTCCAGTCGAGGTGTTTCTTGACGACGACGCGGCGATATCCGGCCCTCTGGACGACGGACTGAGCCGGGGCGCCACACGTCTGCGCCATCGGTGCGGCGCCCTGGTATGGCCGGCTCAGGCGGCCGTGTCGATGAGTGCGGGGAAGGCTCGGTTCTCGGGGTCGAGGAACACGAAGTCGAAGGGGATGTCGGTCGGGGGGTCACCGACTTTGCCGCGTGGCGGCGAGACCGGGTGCGGTAGGTGGCGCCGGATCCCGTAGTACGTCTCTATGGGCGTGAAGCCGCCGAGCGAGGTGTGGGGCCGGAGGTAGGCGTAATTGAGCAAGGCGGCGGTGAGCCTGCGCTTGAAGTCCCGGAAGTTCCAGGGACGGATCGAGCGCAGGCTCAAGCTGTCTTTGAGGGTCCTGAAGAAGCGGTCGATGAGGCCGAGGGAAGATGTTCCGGCTCCTCACGAAGGCACGGAAGTCCCCGGCGGTGAACTGGGCACCCTGGTCGGTGACGAGGTGCCGTGGCCGGCCGTGGGTCCGGATCGCGCGGTCGAGAAGGGCGATGCCGACGGCGGCCGAGGGCTCGCTGAGCCGGAGCGTCGCGGCGAGCGGCAGTCGCGAGCAGGCGTCGAGGACGACGACGACGTGGAGCGAGAGCATCGGGAAGAGGGTCGGGATGCGGGTGATGTCGACGAGCCAGAGGTGGTTTGGGTAGTCGCCGCGGACCGTGGTCGGGCGAGGCCGGGGCATCGGGGTCTGCGGCTCCGGGGACCGAGCCATCGGCTTCTCCTTGAGGATGCGCCCGATGCTGCGTGGGGAGATCTCCCAGGAGGAGCGGAGCAGGATCTCGGCGATCTTCTTTTTTCCTCCGAATCGGACGCCCTTCATCTGGCGGATGAGGCGGCGCACGGCATCGGAGAAGCGACGCACCGGGGGGACGGGGATGACGGTCGACCCGATCGTGGTGGCTGCGGGGTCTTGACTGATCTCGTCGAGCCAGTTGTAGAGTGCCACCAGGAAGCGCCCGGCGGCTTCCTGGACGGACAGCATGTACTGGCGCATGTGTTCGAGGATCCGGAAGCGCAGCTCGGGCGAGTAGTGCGGCCGCGACCGGGCTGCGAGCTTGGCGAGCCTCGCTGCAAGGATCTCGACACGGTCGAGGGCCTCCTGGAGAAGAAAAAGCGTCTTGTGGAGTTCGGCGAGGAGCTGCTCGGCGGTGGTGCCTTGTTGCCGCTCGAGCAGTAGGGCCAGGAAGCCTGGCAGGAAGGCCCAGCAGCCGAAGTTGTAGAGGTAGTCAATTGCCTTCGGGTCGAACCGTGTCCAGATGCCGGAGATGAGGTAGAACGCGAGACCCGACCCGACAGCAGCGAGAGCTCCGCGCACGAGGGACTCGCCGAGGGAGTGATGCCGCCCGAGCCCATCCAGAGAACGAACATCGCGGAGTACCCGAGAAAAGGCCGGAGCGCGTAGAAGCCCAGCGCGGCGCCCAGGACTATGGCCGCGCCTCCGAGGAGGCCAGCCACGGCGCGGCCGCGCACGAGCCCCAGCGTGAGGCCGATCGCGGCACCCAAGAGCGCGCCGTGGGCCACGCCGAACACCGCCTTGTGCTCGGGGATCCAGCTCGCCCAAACGAAGTCGCCGAGGGTGCTGACGGCCGCCAGGGCGGCGGATGCGAGGAACGGGCGCGAGAGCTTCGAGGCCATTCCGAGAGAGTAGTCGACGGCGGGATCAGCCGGCCTGTTGTCCGTCGAAATGGGCGCGGACGCGGGTAGCAGTCGCCTTGCCGACGACCGCGGTCAGTTCGGCCTGTGCAGCTCCCCGGACGCCGCGGAGCGAGCCGAAGGCCGAGAGCAGCTTGCGGCGCTTGGCGGGCCCGATGCCCGGGATGTCGTCGAGCTCCGAGGCGATCGTGCGGCGTGAGCGGACCTGGCGGTGGAAGCCGACGGCGAAGCGATGGGCCTCGTCGCGCACGCGCTGGACGAGCTGGAGCACCGGGGACGAGCGCGGCAGCGCAATGGGCGCCTCGTGGCCTCGGACGAAGATGAGCTCCTCGCGCTTGGCGAGAGACACCACCGGCTGCTCTCCGAGACCCAGCTCCTCGAGCGCCTCGACTGCGGCGCCGAGCTGGCCCTTGCCGCCGTCGATCAGGATCAGGTCGGGCAGGTCCTTGCCCTCTTCGAGCAGGCGCTTGTAGCGACGCCCCACGACCTCGCGCATCGAGGCGAAGTCGTCGGGCGCGCCCGAGACGGTCTTGATCCGGAACTTGCGGTAGTCCGACTTCTTCGGCAGGCCCTCCTCGAACACGACCATCGAGGCCACCACGTCCGAGCCCTGGATGTTCGAGATGTCGAAGCACTCGATGCGCTGCGGCTCGACCTCGAGAAAGGCGAGATCGCGCAGCGCGCGCAGGATCTCCTGGGATTGCTTGCGCGGGTGCTTCCACTCGAGCTCGAAGGCCAGCTTCGCATTCCGGACCACGAGCTCGACGAAGCGCAGCTTCTCGCCCCGCTGCGGCGCGTGGATGTGGACCAGGGTTCCGCGCCGCACGGCGAGCCACGCTTCCAGCAGCTCGCGGTCGGGGATTTCCCCCGGCACCACCACCTCGCGCGGGACGTAGCGCCCGGAGGCGTAGAACTGCTGCAGCGTTTCGGCCAGCACCGCGTCCGGCTCGGTCAGCCGGTCCAGAAGGAAGCCTTCACGGGCCACCACCTTGCCGTCGCGCACGCAGAACATCTGCACGGCGGCGCGCTCGCCCTCGACGTGCGCCGCGAAGACGTCGCGCTCCTCGATCTCGGTGGTTGTGATCTTCTGCGGCGCCTCGAGCCGCAGCAGCGCCTGCATCTGGTCGCGCAGCGAGCCCGCCTCCTCGAAGCGCTCCCCGGCCGCCGCCGCGCCCATCTGCTCGCGCAGCCGCCGCGTCACTTCCTCGGTGCGCCCCTCGAGGAACAGCCGCGCGTCGTCGCAGGCGCGGCGGTAGCGCTCGAGCGAGCAGACCTCGGCCACGCAGGGCGCGATGCAGCGCTTGATCTGGTGCTGCAGGCAGGGGCGGGGACGCCGGCCGTTCAGCGTCTCCTTGCACGAGCGGATGCCGAAGAGCTTGCGGACGAGGCCGGCGGTGCGGCGCCCGAGGCTCGCGGGGATGTAGGGCCCGCCGTAAGCGTTGCCGTCCTCGGCAGGCCGCCGGACCACGTAGAGCCGCGGGTACTCCTCCGCCAGTGTGAGCTTCAAGTACGGGTGGTTCTTGTCGTCGCGCAGCCGCACGTTGTAGGGCGGCTGGTGGCGCTTGATCAGGTTGTTCTCCAGCGCGAGCGCCTCCATCTCGCTGTCGGTGACCACGAGCTCGAGGTCGCGGATCTCCTCGACCATGCGCGTCTTGTGCAGCTCCGCCGGGCGCGAGGCCTGGAAGTAGGAGCGCACCCGGTCGCGCAAGACGCGCGCCTTGCCCACGTAGAGGATGGCTCCCTTCGCGTCCTTGAACAGGTACACGCCCGGGCGTCCGGGGAGCTGCTCGAGCTTGTCCGCGAGCGCCACCCGGCCAGTATAGCGGCGGCGACGCGACACCTCCGGCGCGGTTAAGATCCGGCACGATCATGTCCGCGCGCGCCCGGATCCTGCTCGCCGACGACCACGTGCTGCTGCTCGAGGCGTTCCGGCGCATGCTCGAGCCGGCGTTCGATGTGGTGGGCACGGTGCCCGACGGCGCCGCACTCGTGGAGGAGGCGCTTCGCCTGGAGCCCGATCTCGTGGTCGCCGACGTGTCGATGCCCCGCATGAACGGGCTCGAGGCCGCGCGCCGGCTGCGGAGCCGGATCGCCCGCGACCTGCACGACGACGCGAGCCAGCGGCTCGCGCTGCTGGCGATCGAGCTGGACCAGCTCCAGGCGCCTGACCTGGCGGACCAGGCGCGAGCGCTGTCGGGCGACCTACACCGTATCGCCCACCAGCTCCACCCCGCGAGCCTCGACCAGCTCGGTCTGCTCCCCGCCGCCCGCCGCTTCGCGGCGGAGCTCGGCGCGCGGCACGGCGTGGAAATCGAGGTGTCGAGCGACGCCTGGCCGGACGACGTGCCCGCCGCCAACCCGGAGGCGCCCCGTGCCCCAGACCCCTCCCTCTCCGTCTAGACCCCGCATTGTCCTCGCCGAGGACGACACGCTGCTGCTCGAAGCACTGACCCGGCTGCTCGAGCCCGCCTTCGAGGTGGTCGGCACCGCCTCGGACGGCGACGAAGCGGTGCGCGTCGCCCTGCGTGTTCGCCCGGACCTCGTCCTGCTCGATGCACGGATGCCCGGCACGAGCGGCTTCGACGCGGCCCGGCGCCTGCGGGCCGAGCTGCCGGGCACCCCGGTCGTCTTCCTCACCGCCAATCCGGACCCGCAGCTCGCGTCCGAGGCGTTCCGCATCGGCGCGACGGCCTACATCCTGAAGGATTCCACCCCGAAGGCGTTCGAGGCGGCGCTGTGGTCGGCGCTGCGGGGCGAGACGACGCTGTCTCCCCAGATCGCGGGCGGCGACCCCGAGCTCTTGCCGCCGCCGCCGCGCGCCGAGCGGGCGCCCGAGCAGCTGAGTGCCCGCGACCGCGACGTGCTGAAGCGCCTGGCCGCCGGCCTGTCGATGAAGGAGGCGGCGGACCTGGGGATTACGGCCCGCACCGTCGCGTACCACAAGTACCGGATCATGGAGACGCTCTCGCTGCGGTCGAGCGCCGAGCTCGTCGGCTTCGCCGTGCGCAACGGCCTCAACTGACGCGCGCGAGGCTCAGGGCGCGGACTTGACCGGGGCCTGCATCGCCAGCCGCACCTCGGCACCGAGCCAGATCATCTGCTCCGTGATCGCGAGCTCCCCCACCTCGATCGCGAGCTCGACCTCCTGGCCGCGCACCTGCATCCGCGGCTCGATCCCGACCGGCACCGCCATCGGCTTGATCTTCTCGGTGGGTAGCCGGACGTTGAAGCCCCGGTCGATCAGCCCCTGCACGATCTTGAGCACGTTCACCTTCTCGAGGACGTAGCCGCACAGGCCCTGCTTCTCTTCGAGGATCTTCTTCACTGCGGCCCACGACTCCGCGGAGGGCTGCACCTTGAGGTTGAGCTTGATCAGGGGGAAGCGGGGCGAAGCCAGGATCTCGTTCGCGGTCGCGCTGAGCACGAGCCCTCCCGAGACGGGGTAGCTGGCGGGCTTGACGCCGCCCGATACCTCCTGGCTGATGTTCATGTCGCCGCACACCGCGCCGCTCACGTTCTTGCCATCCCAGTTGAAGTTGATGGTGGCCCTGCCGTGGCCGGAGGCCACGCTGACCGGCAGCCCGAGGCTGACCTTGTTGCCTCCGAACCGGACATCGGGGGTCCCCGTCTTCAGCTTGCCGGTCACGCGGTGGATCTGAACGTGGAGCTCGTACTGGCCGATGCTGACGATCTTCTTGACCGTGCCGGTCTTCCTGACCTTGAGGTTCTTGAGCTCGAGCGTGACCTGGTCGACGAATCCCGCCACCACTTTCGTGATCAGCTCGCGCGCGAGAACGGTCGGAACGCCCACCCGGACCGGCTGTGTCGGCATGCCCACGAGCAGGGGATCGTTCTGCATCAGCGCGTCGAGCTTGTGGCGCAACGCCGCGCGCTCTTGCTCGAGCGCCACGATCTGGCTGCGAAGCTCCTTGGACGTGGTGCGGTCCGCGCGGCCGCACGCGAGCGCCGCGCCGCACGCGACGACGAGGCCGAGCGTGACTCCAGCCCGGGCGGTCACGGTTGCGCCTCCTTGGCCTTCTTTCCGCCCTTCTCGTCCTTCCGGGACTTTGCATCGGGCTTGACGGGCACCGTCGCGTCGAAGCCGGTCTCGACATCTCGCGCGTTCGAGTCCTGCGCCTCCGGCGCCTCCTGCGTCGGGGTGAGATCGCCGGGTTGGAAGTGAATCGCGACCCACAGGCGTCCCTGGCCCGCGAACACCTGCGACACGTTGGCCGCGATCGGCATGCGGGCCCCATGCAGCCGAACCGGCCCGGTGGTGACGGCCGGCAGCTCGATGCTCTGCTGCACCTTGACCGGGATCTGGATCGCTGGGAGCTTGTCCGCGCGCTGGAGCCGGATCATCCGCGCCACCTCGTCGAGCGTCGAGCCGAAGATGGCCTCGACGCCGGCGGCCTTCTCGATGCCGATGTGGTCGACCACGATCTTCGCCGCGAGCGCGGAGCGGGCCTCGTCCACGGTGATCTGATCGAGCGCCCCCACCACGTTCACGACGGCCTCCAGCTCGACGTTACCCTTTCGCTTCAAGCGGCCGCGTAGCCGCACGGTCGGAGCGCCGCGGAACAGCAACTCCGCCTCCTCGAGCTTGAGCTGGTACTCCTGGACCTCCGCCTCGAACGGCAGCTGCGCCGCGATCAGGCCGCGCAGCAGCGCCTCGTCGATCGCCACCGCCAGGTCTCCCTCGGGAAGCAGCGGCTCGTGCTTTTCCAGGCGCGTGACGGCGTCGCGCAAGCCTGCCACCTCCCGCTCCAGGATCTTCTTCTGGGCGCGAAGCTCGCCGCCGCCCTCGAACCCGCTGCCACACGCGACCGCGGCGAGCGCAGCCGCCAGCATCGACGCTCGGCGGACGCCTTTCATGCACCCTCCCGGGGTCTTGCCGGCCGACGCGCCGGCGCTCTGGCTGATCGACTCCTACGCGAGCCCGTCCTAGCGCGCGCCGCCGCTCCGCGCCCGGCGCGCGAGCCACAGCATCACGCCGCCGAACACCAGCAGCACCGCTCCCCACTCGAGGTTGACGTTGTGCCCCAGCGAGCGCTGGTAGACGTCGGAGCCGTTCGTGGCGAGGCCGTAGCCGGTGAGCAGCACGCCGAAGATGCCGAACATCAGGCCGATCGGGGTGCGGATGTCGAGTCCCATGGCGTCCTCCGGCTACCAGAAGATGACGTTGAGCGCGACCGCCAGCGCGAGCACCAGCGCGCCCAGGCCTTCCGGCGTCTTCCACCAGGCGAGCGCCTCGCGCGGCGGCCGCGGGGTGAGCGAGTAGACGAGGCCCGTCAGCTCCGCGTCGCTCTTGCGCTGCACCGTCAGGTGCGAGATCGCGATCGTCGCGACGAAGCAGACCGTCCAGGCCCAGATCGCGGTCCAGAAATTCTGGGCCATCTCGCTCGTGTAGGCGTGGAGCGGGGGCGAGACGAGCCAGCCGCCCTTGATCCCGACCCGCGCGCTAGCCGGCAGTGTCAGGCCGTGATGAAGCGCGGCGGCCATTGTGCCGAGTACCAGGCCGAAGAAGGCCCCGTGGCCGGTGGCCCGCCGCCAGAACATCCCTAGCAGGAAGGTGGCGAAGAGCGGCGCGTTCACGAACGCGAACACGAGCTGCAGGAAGTCCATGATGTTGTTGAACTGCGTCGCGAGGTACGCCGTGCCGACCGAGGCCAGGACGCCGAAGACGGTCGTCATCCGGCCCACGGAGAGCAGGTGCGCGTCGCTCGCGTCCTTCTTGATGTAGCTCTGGTAGATGTCGTAGGTCCAGACGGTGTTGAAGGCCGTGACGTTGCCGGCCATGCCGGACATGAAGGACGCCATCAGCGCCGTGAGCCCCAGGCCGAGGATGCCCGGCGGAAAGTACTGCGCGAGCATCCGCGGGATCACCATCGTGTAGTCCCAGCTTCCGTCGGCCATCTTCGGCAGGCTGAAGCTCCCGCCCGCCTCGGTGAGGGCGATCGCGATCATCCCGGGCACGATGATCAGGAACGGGAACAGCATCTTCGGCACGGCGGCGATCAGCGGAGTGCGGCGGGCCGCGGCCATCGAGTTCGCGGCCATCGCGCGCTGCACCACCAGGAAGTCGGTGCACCAGTAGCCGAACGACAGCACGAAGCCGAGGCCCATCGCCATCCCGAACCACTCGACGCCCATCGGGTTCGCCGATGCGCTGCCCATGCTGGCCCAGGACTCGGTCCAGGCTCCGGGCGCGTAGCCCCTCGCGCTCGCCACGCGGTCGAGCTTGGCGACGAGGCCGTCCCAGCCGCCCACGTCGGAAAGCCCGAGGTACACGAGCGGCGCGAAGCCCAGCACGATCAGGAAGAACTGCAGCACCTCGTTGTAGATCGCGGACGTGAGCCCGCCCAGGTAGATGTAGGCGAGCACGATCACGGCCGAGATCCAGAGCGACAGGTGGAAGTCCCAGCCGAGCAGCAGCTCGAGCAGCTTCGCGAGCGCGTACATCGAGATGCCCGACGAGAACACCGTCATGGTCGCGAACGAGATCGCGTTGAAGCCGCGCGTCTTCTCGTCGAAGCGCAGCTTCAGGTACTCGGGCACCGAGCGCGCGCGCGAGCCGTAGTAGAAGGGCATCATGAAGACGCCCACGAACACCATCGCCGGGATCGCGCCCACCCAGTAGAAGTGGCTGGTGGCGATCCCGTACTTCGCGCCGGAGGCGGCCATGCCGATCATCTCCTGCGCGCCGAGGTTGGCGGACAGGAAAGCGAGCCCCGCGATCCAGGCCGGGATCGAGCGGCCCGAGAGGAAGAAGTCCTCGCTCGTCTTCGCGTGGCGCCGCAGCGTCCAGCCGATGCCGAGCACGAACACGAAGTAGACGCCCAGGATCAGGTAGTCGATCCCGCCGAGCTGGATGCTGTCGTGCAACGATCACCTCCCGGGGGCCGAGCGACGAGGGGTGCCCGATTATCACGGTTTCGCCACGGGTTGTCATCGCGAGTATGCTCCGCGCGTGTGCCGGGTCGCTCGACGGCCGCGCCGGGTCGCCGCTTGAGCGGACGCTACCGCTGGTGGATCGGCGGGCTGCTGTTCCTATCGACGGTCGTCAACTACCTCGACCGGCAGACGCTGAGCGTCCTCGCGCCGAGCCTCAAGACCGAGTTCCACTGGACGAACCAGGACTTCGCGCTGATCGTGATCTCGTTCCGCGTGGCCTACGCCGTGATGCAGACCGTCTCCGGCCGGCTGATGGACCGCCTCGGGACGCGCAATGGCCTCACGCTCGCCGTCGTGTTCTACTCGGTGGCGGCGATCCTCACCTCGCGGGCAAGCGGCCTGCTGTCCTTCTGCGGCTTCCGCTTCCTGCTCGGGGCGGGTGAGGCGGCGAACTGGCCGGCGGCCACGAAGGCGGTGGCCGAGTGGTTCCCGCGGCGCGAGCGTGGCTGGGCCGTGGCGCTCTTCGACAGCGGGTCCTCGATCGGCGCCGCGATCGCCCCGGCGCTCGTGCTGTTCCTCGTGGGGCACTTTGGAGGCTGGCGGCCCGCCTTCGTCCTGATCGGCCTGTTGGGCTTTCTCTGGCTGATTCCCTGGCGGCGCAGCTACTACCCGCCGGAGCAGCACCCCCGGATCGCGGGCGGCGAGCGCGCGATGATCCTCGCCGACCGGGAGCAGGAACGCGCGAGCGAGGCGGCCGGGCCTGCCGGGGAGGCGGCCCCCCTCGCCAGCTACAAGACGCTGCTTGCGCTGCCGCAGACCTGGGGCGTGATCGCCGCGCGCGGACTGACCGACCCCGTGTGGTTCATGATCGCGGACTGGTTCGCGATCTACCTGGTGGCCAGGGGCTTCGCGCTCGAGGA
>Ga0247727_10013122_pt1 | contig 14046 bp, 15 predicted proteins | sample WisWelCaveWW1625_FD_202498 | JGI IMG/M metagenome (GOLD analysis project Ga0247727, IMG submission 202498) | Biofilm microbial communities from Wishing Well Cave, Virginia, United States - WW16-25 | ecosystem: Environmental > Aquatic > Deep subsurface > Groundwater > Cave microbial mat | place... | reverse complement strand
GCGAAAACGCAGCCAACGTTAGAACGTGCACTATCGCAAGCGATGCGCCAGGTCACCCCTGATGATATTCGCGGATGGTTCAATCATTGTGGTTATACATGTCCACACAAATGAAAAACGCTGTAGGATGGATAATTTCATCATTATCGACACAGACATTTTGATAGATGCTGGCCGCAAAATCAGGGAGGCAGTAGACCGTCTTGATAAAGAAGAGCAGGCCTCGGTGCTTGGAACCAGCGCCGTTGTTCAGATGGAGTTAATCGTTGGGTGTCGGAATAAAGAAGAGTGGAACAAGCTGAATCGGTTTTTAAAACGATTTCAGATCGTTGGCATGAACGAGGCTATTGGGAACAAGTCAATCGAGTTGCTCGACCGTTATCACCTTAGTCATGGATTGCGCATCCCCGATAGTTTGATCGCCGCTACTGCACTCACAATAGATGTCCCTTTACTGAGCAAAAATCAAAGGGATTATCGTTTCATGGATGGGTTGAAATTACTTCCATATTGAAGAAAAGATTGGAAAGGGAAGCAAGCCATCAAGGCATATCATTGAACCAGATGGCGAATTATCTGCTCAACATGCAAATAACCAAAATTGAAATGATTACTTCACTCGACTCCAGACTCAGACGGAAATCAATTTCATGCTTGAAGAGAAGCGTGCGTAGCATACTACGCAAAGCCCCCAGCAGAGAAGTTCCGGAATGGGATCGAGTTGGTTAGAGGAAATTTTGCGCCTGCTCTTTGCTCTATGCGCTCTGCTCTCCGCCCTCCCCGCTCCGCTTCCTTAGAACAACAAGGACGCGGGGCGGAGCGGCTCAATTTCACGCTTGATTTTTCTGAAATATTTTTGCATAATTTCCCACACGCCATTCCAGCATCTATCACCTAGCCCAGCTTATGAGAAAGGCAAAAGCATTATGAGCCTTGAACAGATTGAGGACAAAGCTCTGCAGCTCTCGGAAGGAGATCGTGCGAAGCTTGCACAGAAACTGTTGCTGAGTCTCGACGCACTTTCTGAATCCGAGATAGCAGAGGATTGGTTAATAGAGGCGCAGCGCCGCGCGAGGGAACTTGACGCGGGCACTGTCCAACCTATTTCTGCTGAAGAGGTCAGACGTAAAGCTCAGGCTCTACTTCGGTGAGTTACTTATTCCATCCTTCAGCCGAGGCTGAACATCTTAACTCAGTCGCATTCTACGAGTCAAAGCAGCCAGGACTTGGTGCGGCTTATTTAGCTGAGTTCGAAAACGTGATGAAACGTGTGTGCGATGGGCCACATCGATACCCGATAGAGAGAGAACCGGATATACGACGAAGTTATATGAATCGCTTTCCATTTACAGTATTATATCGAGAAAAGGATGGCGTCGTTCAAGTTCTTGCCGTAGCGCATCAGCGCCGGCGACCTCAGTACTGGCTGGGAAGACTCTAATTGCATAAAACGCCAGAGGCGTGAGATGTTTATAGCATCGAATCACTATTAGAACGGGAAACTCCGTCAGGAGTGAAATGCAAAGGCTGCAACTTGAAAGTTGCACCACGAACCAGATGGCGAATGATCTGCTCAACATGCAAATAACCCAGCTCGAAATGATTACTTCACTCGACTCCAGACTCAGACGGAAATCAATTTCAGGCTTGAAGAGAAACGTGCGTAGCATACTACACAAAGCCCCCAGCAGAGAAGTTCCGGAATGGGATCGAGTTGGTTAGAGGAAATTTTGCGCTCTGCGCTTTGCTCTATGCTCTCCGCCCTCGGCTCACTTCGCGCTTGACTTTCCTGAAATGTTTTTGTAGAATTCGTCACACGCCATTTCAGCCGTAGCTTTCACCAAATTGGAGACTAATAAGATGACGATAACGCTCGATGCAATCTTCGACGGTGCTGTTTTACGTTTTGATAAGCCTGTAGAATTGGAGCCCAATACTCGCGTACGAGTCACAATTGAAGCCGCCAAACCGGTTGTGAAAAAAAAACGCTCCTTTCTCCAGACGGCCAAATCGCTGAACTTGCAAGGTCCGCCGGATTGGTCGGCTCGATTCGAAGATTACCTCTATAACGAAAACAAACTCAATGACTGAAGCTTTCCTCGATTCTGCTTATGCTATTGCTCTTTCTGCCCCAAGTGATCAGTATCATGAACTTGCGGAAATATTAGCAGCGCAATTGGAAGAAGAAGGCACTCGACTGATTACAAGTCGCGCCGTCATCATGGAAATAGGCAATGCATTGGCCAAGCTGCGCTATCGCAAAGCCGCGGTTGAGTTGCTGGATTCGCTCGAAGAAGATCCGAACGTCGAGATTATTCCAATTACGGAGCAATTATATCAACGCGCCTTTCAACTCTACAAAGACCGACCGGATAAAGAATGGGGACTGACAGATTGCATTTCGTTCGTTATTATGACGGATCGAGGCATGACTGAAGCGTTGACTACCGACGAACATTTTCAGCAAGCGGGCTATAAGGCTATGCTTCTATAATCGAAGATTAGAACGGGAAGCAAGCCACCAAGGCATATTATTGAACCAGATGGGGAATTATCTGCTCAACATGCAAATAACCCAGCTTGAAAGGTTACTGAGCTTGTCGAAGTAATGATTACTTCACTCGACTCCAGACTCAGACGGAAATCAATTTCAAGCTTGAAGAGAAGCGTGCGTCGTATCCTGCAAAAAGCCTCAGCAGAGAAGTTCCGGAATGGGATAGGATTGGATAGCGAAACCTTATTTTGATGAATTCTTCGACGAATTTGCCAAGACGCACAACATTTAAACCCCGCATTGCGCCATTGGCAGAAAGAGATATGGAAGGATGTATATCAACAATATCATTGGACTTGACGAAATAGTCGAAAAAAATGAGCGCGAGCATCAAGTTTTTCAGGATGAAGTTGAAGAAGTATTTTACAACGGACCCAAATTCAGAAAGGGCCAAAAAGGCAAATATGAAGGGGAAGATTTGTACTACGCTTATGGCCGAACCGACGCAGGCCGCTATTTGTTTGTCGTTTTTATTTACAAAAAGACCCAAGACGCATTGATCATAAGCGCTCGAGATATGGATGAAACTGAAAGGAGACGATATGCCAAAAAATAAAAAGCCAATTCCTGACGAGTTTAAATCCATTGCAGAGATACAGGGTTTTTGGGATGAAAATTCGTCTGCCGATCATTGGGATGAGATGGAGAATGTTGATCTACAACTTTCACCTTCATTGAAAGCAAGGCTGGAATTAAAAAAACTGTACAGCTTGCTGAATTTATCGTCCACCCAAATTGCTGCTATTGAAGCTAAAGCGAAAAGCGAAAAGGTGAGCAGCAAGCAGATAATTTCTAAATGGATTTTGGAGCACGTTTGAACATACATAATCGCTCGTGTTTTGGGAAAAAAACCTGAAGTTGAATTTGCATTGAACCGGATGGCGAATCATCTGCTCAACGTGCAAATAACCCAGCTTGAAAGGTTACTGAGCTTGTCGAAGTAATGATTACTTCACTCGACTCCAGGCTCAGGTTGATGAGCCTGCCGAATCAGACGGAAATCAATTTCAAGCTTGAAGAGAAGTGTGCGTAGCATACTACACAAAGCCCCCAGCAGAGAAGTTCCGGAATGGGATCGAGTTGGTTAGATGAAATTTTGCGCCCTGCTCTTTGCTCTATGCGCTCTGCTCTCCGCCCTCCCCCGCTCCGCTTCCTTAGAACAACAAGGACGCGGGGCGGAGCGGCTCAACTTCGCGCTTGACTTTTCTGAAATGTTTTTGTAGAATTCGCCACATGCCATTCCAACTTGATGGGGAACTTTCTGAATGCGTAAACCAGCAGTTGCATTTTCACTCTTTGCAACTTAACTTTTTCTCAGACAGTCGCTTGAAAATCAGTTTTTGCGAGCGTGTAGTCGTCTTCGAGGACTTTGAAAGATAACGTTTGTAGTTTTTTGAGTCCTCTATTTACCTCAAACTATGTTGGATGTGATCAGAATTACTTCATGAGCGATTTTAGGAAGGATATGGACTACATTGTTTTTTATTGTTCAGAATGTGGAGCTAAATTGGGAGTTGACCGAGAGAACGCTGGCTTAACAGCCATCTGTGCAAAATGCTCTAAGCCCATCAAAGTTCCATCACAAAGTAGCAAAACATCATCGAACAAGTTAATTGAGCGGCCTTCAGATGAATCTCATTCAACAAGTGAGTTTGCAGAACAATTTCTCCCAGAATACGCAGGGTTTTGGAGAAGATTTGCCGCTGCTTTTATTGATGCGACTATTCTATTTATATGTTCATTCGTGATCATATATATCATCGGTTATATTTTGGGTGTTACAATCTCGAAAGCAAGTCTAAGATTAAATGTACAGAAAATTTATACTCTGGGGAACCTTTTAGGAGTGCTCTTATATTGGATTTATTATGCAATTTTCGAGAGTTCTCCCAAGCAAGCCACTTTAGGGAAGATGTTACTTCAAATTAAAGTTACAAACATCGATGGTACTCCAATTTCTTTCGCTCGTGCTACAGGAAGGTATTTTGGAAAATTCATTTCTATTCTAACCTTCGGCTTCGGTTACTTAATGGCCGGATTTTCGAAAAGAAAACAAGCCCTGCATGATATCATTTCAAACTGTTTGGTAATTTATAGAGATAGTGAAGCATTCAATAATCATGATGATGGGGACATAGACCGATTGCCAAAAAAGATGTCGGTGAATCCATCATCTACACGAAATAACGTTTTACTTCTTGTTTTAGGCATTTTCTTGCACATGTTTTTTGCCCAAGAAAACAACATTCTTTACTTCATTTACACAAACGGTATTGGGCCTCAGATGATCTTTTCCTACTCATTTTGGCGCGCACATCTTGGTGCCTTTATATATGCGTCGGTAGGAATTATTTTTGCCATGATCTTTATCTTTCCAATCGCCTATTTCTTTATTCAAAGCTCCAAAAAGCAACTTTTAAAAAGCATAAACTATGCGATTTATATAGGATTGTTATTGCGGGTACTATCATATTTTTTACCAGAGGGTCCAAATTAAATGGAAATGAATATTATTAAGGAGACTATAATCATGAATTTTGCATTAGAGGCGAATAAGAAGCATGATAATCTCAAAGAATACTCGAAGACACGGGTTTCTGAATTAGTCGAGATATTCTCCGAAGAAAATAAAGCGGTAGTTGATTACGAAAAACTATTATGTAGAGCAACTTTGATTCTAGGGCATGTGAAACCAAAGGATGCCGCCGATCAATCCATTCGTGATTTATTGGCTGATGTTTTTGATTTCTTGTATATTTCTCGGCAATTAATACTGCAAGGCAACCTTTCGGCAGCTTTTCCTCTGCTGCGCCGTGCATTCGAGTCATCGGCACTAATACACTATTTCATACTGAAGCCACAAAAAGCTGATCAATGGAGCAATGGTAAGCAGATCAAAAATGAAGAAGTAAGAAAATTTTTAGGGTCTAATCGGATGGGTTTGACAGTTGCAGAGGATGCTTATCAGCAAGCTTATGCTGATTACAGTGGTGGAAGTCATCCGAACCGAGAATATATACCGTATCGATATCTTGGCGAGCCAAATGAGTTTGTTTTAGGCTCAATAGTCAAACCGGAGTTGTTGATCGTAGGGGTCAATTTTGAAAAACTTATAGGATTATGGTTCTGGCTTGCTGCAATGATTTCGGTACATTATTTCAAACTTTTTGAGATTGCAGACCCAATGTATAGCAGTGATTATATGAAAGTAGCAGAGTTCGCACAAAAAATTGTAAACGAAGTCCTTAAAGACAAATGTGTCAAGTGGTCAGAACAGTACGATGCTCGGCACCAAAATGATGTGAAGGCAACGGTAAAGTCAAAGTCATAGTAATTCTGCTAGAAGAATTGGAACGAGTTTCGAGGTAACTATGCATCCAGTGGACTTGGCATACACCCAAAGAAAATGAATTACAAAACTAAAAAATTTCTGCGCACAATTTTTGTGAGACATTTTTGAAAAACCTCTTGCATTTCTCTCTCTCCGCGAATATATTGCCCATGCTCAATTAGTTGTAGTATGTGACCTCCGATACGCACTGTATATAGTAGTTTTCCACAAATTATCCACAGGACGCGCCCGTGTACCTTTCCAAGCTCGAAATCATTGGTTTCAAATCCTTTGCCCGCAAAACCGCTTTCGATTTTCACAGCGGTATCACCGGCGTGGTGGGACCGAACGGCTGCGGCAAGAGCAACATCGTCGATAGCATCCGCTGGGTGCTGGGCGAGCAAAAAGTCGCTTCGCTGCGCAGCGAGTCGATGGAGAACGTCATCTTCAACGGCTCGCGAACCGCCAAGCCGCTGGGCATGTCCGAGGTTTCGCTCACCATCCAAAACACCCGCAACATTTTGCCCACCGAGTACAGCGAAGTGATGATCACCCGCCGCTTGTTCCGCTCCGGCGAGAGCCAGTACCTGCTCAACAACACCGTGTGCCGGTTGAAGGACATCATGGATTTGTTCATGGACACCGGCATCGGCGCGAATGCGTATTCGGTGATCGAGCTGCCGATGATCGAGCAGATTCTCAACGGCAATCCCGAAGAGCGCCGGAGAATTCTCGAAGAGGCCGCGGGCGTGGTGAAATACAAAGCGCGACGCCGCGCTGCGTTGCGCAAGCTGGAAGCGACCGAGCAAGACCTGACCCGCTTGAACGACATTCTCAGCGAAGTTGAAAAGAACGTCGATTCGCTCAAGCGCCAGGTGCAGCGCGCCAATCGCTATCAGGAGTTGGTGGAGGAGCTGAAGCAGACCGAGCTGAACTTGTCGGCTTATCAGCTTCAAACCATTCGCGATGAGTTTGAGCCGTTGACGGTGGAATCGAAGGGCGTGAGCGACCGCCGCCAGGAGCTTTCGGCGAACATCGCTGGCGTGGAGGCGCAGGTTGAGGAAGATCGCCGGCAAATTTTGGAAATTGAAAAACTGTTAGTGTCGCATCAACGCCAATTGAATGAGAATACGCAGAGCCTGCAAGATAAAGAAGAAGAAGTTTTAGTGAGCCAGGAACGCATTCGTTCGGTCGAGGAAAATCGCGCGCGCTTGTCGGAAGAAATCATCGAATGGAAAGCCCGCGGCCAGCAGGTAAAAATCTCCGGCGTCCAGCTCGAAGAAAGACTCGCGGCCACTCGTCAAGAAGTCGCGGAAGTTCAGCGAGTGATGGATGAGAAGCAGCAGGAGTTGAATCTTCTCGAAGAAAAATACAACACGGCGCGAAAACTTCTTCGCGAGGCCGAGAGTGCGAGGCTTGCGGAGATCGAGAAGTTCGGCGAGAGCAATAAAGAAGAAGAACGTCTGAAAGCGCAGATCGAGCAGGGCGAGGCGAGGCGCGCGGAATTGACGGCGGCGATTGCAAATCTGCAAACGCGTCAAGCCGAGCTTGTGCAACGGCGCGAGGTGACGACGCGCCAGATCGCCGGTGTGCTGGCTGGGCTGGATCGCGCGCACGGTGAGATTGCACTGAATCAACAGAACATTACTGCCGCGCAAAATGCCGTTGAAAAATTCAAAGAACAATTGCTCGAAAACGCCAGCCAGATCCAACAGCGCCGCGATCGCATCGACTTGCTGCGCAAGTTTCTTGAAACGCTTGAAGACCATCCCGACGGCGTGAAGTATTTGGTTCTTGAAAAAGCGATGCCAGTAGGCAACTGGGGCACGTTGGGCGAGAATTTGCGCGTGCCCAAAAAATATCGCCGCGCCATCGAAGCGGCGCTTGGCGAGGCGGTAGTCTCGATGCTGGTCGAAGATCCGGATCTCGCCTTCACCGGCATGGAAATGTTGCGCGAGCGGCAAAAGGGCGTCGCCACATTTATCGCCATGAACCTGGCGGGAAAACATTTTAACGGACACACGCGCGCTTATTCCGATGAACGGGTGATTGCTGCGGCCTCATCCGTCGTGGAATGTGAAGATCGCTTCCGCGGATTGGTTGATAATCTGCTTCAAGATTTTTACATCGTCTCGAATTTGAATGATGCGCGCGATCTACTGTCTCGCGCCAATGGCAAACGACACAGCTACGTAACGCTCGACGGCGAGGTGGTGAGTACCTGGGGCCCGATGCGCGGCGGACAAATCGCCGACCCGCAGCGCCATGCTGCCGGGATGATTGGCCGGCGGGAGCAAATTCAGCAAATCGAAGATGAAGTACAGCGCTTGCAAGAAACCCGCGTGCGCCTTGAAGCTGACCGCGATGCGGAAGCGGCAAAATTGAAGACGCTGCAGGCGAAGGGCGAAGAGTTGCAGAGCGCGATTCAGCGCGTGGAGGCCGATCGCCAGCGATTCGAGCTTGAGCTTGGCCAGTGCAGTTTTGAGTTGCAGAAATGCGCTGAGGATATTGCCAATGCTACGGGCGAGGTCCAGAAACTGCAAACTGCGAATGAAAACTTGCTCACCGCGCTCGCCGCGTGCCGCCAAAATCTCACCGGGTTTGCCGATCTTCGTCAGGAAGTTGAAACGCGCTATGCGCAGGCGTCGCAAGCTCTCGAAAGCGCCGAGCGCGAGTGGAATACTGCAAAGCAGATCGCCAACGAAGCGCAAATGCGCGTCGTCGAAAAGCGCGCCGAAGAACGCAACATCGTGTTGGAGATCGAACGCAACAAAGCTTCTTATGATGAAAGCATTGCGGCGACGCAAAAGCGCACCGAGCAGATTGTCGATGCCGAGCGCCAAAGCCGTGAGTTGACCGAAAGTGTTGCCGCGCTTCGCTCTCAGATGGAGCAGGATTTCACGCAGCGCCAGAAGCTTGAAGAAGTCATTGCCGAGCTTGAAAAAACTTTCACCGAACGCAAACAGGCGACAGATACGCTGGAGCGCAGCCTTCGTTCGGTGCATGGCGAGCGCGATGAGTTGTCGGATAAACTACGCAGGCAAGAGGTTCGCATCACCGAGCTTTCCATGCGCCGCGAGAATATCATCAATCACATTCGCGAGAATTATGAAACGGGCGTGACGCCGCAACCCGCGCCGGAGGATTTTAACTTTGCAGAAACAACCGAGCGCGTGGACTGGCTGCGCAATCGGTTGAAGACTATCGGGCCGGTGAACATGCTGGCGTTGAGCGAGTATCAAACCGAGAGACAGCGGTTCGATTTTTTGAATGCGCAAAAAGAAGATTTACTGAAAGCCGAGGAGAACCTGAAAGAGACGATCCGCGTCATCAACGCGACGGCCTACGAAAAATTTTGCGACATCTTTATCCAAGTGCGTGAAAACTTCATCCAAGTTTTTCAAAGTTTTTTTGAAAACGGCCAGGCTGACCTCGCCCTCGGCGAAGGCGATCCTCTCGAAGCCGAAGTCATCATCGAAGCGAATCCAAAAGGCCGCAAGCTGGGTTCGCTGGCGTTGCTCTCCGGCGGTGAAAAAACATTAACCGCCATTTCACTGCTCTTTGCAATCTATCTGGTCAAACCCAGTCCGTTCTGTATTCTCGACGAAGTTGACGCGCCGCTGGATGATATGAACATCAGCCGCTTCGTCGGCGCGCTGAAAAAATTCTCCGACAATACCCAATTCATCGTCGTTACCCACAACAAGCTGACGATGAAGGCGGCGGACTTTCTCTACGGCATCACGATGGAGGAGCCGGGCGTTTCGAAAGTCGTGTCGGTCAGGTTTGAAGACGTCGACGTGGGCAAAGCGCCGCAACGCGTCGCCGCGGAAGTTCTGGCGTAAATAATATCGGCCTTAAATTTTACTGAAGAATTCTCCAGCGGATTGAAAAACCCAACGGATGAGGAAAAAAGAAGCACCTTGGCAGATAGGATCAATCTGAATTTTTTATCCACAGGGGTTCCCTCCGTTGGAGTATTATCCGTTCAATCTGTTCAATCCGCTTACCCAATCGGCAAATAAAAAATCTATTTGACATTGCCCGCCCTTTTGTCTAATTTTTTCGCATGAAGAAATCTTGGTTAGCTTATTCGTGGCGATTGACGTTCGCAAGCCTTTTCCTGCCGGTAATCTCCTTCTGCGCTTCTGTTGATTCCACTCTCACTTTTGATTTTGATTTTGCGCGCTTTCGATTGAACGACTCCACCGCAGTTGTCGAGGTGTACATTGCCGTTCCGCGCAATCGTCTCAAGTTCGCCGAAGACGGAACACTTTGGCGCGGGAGTTTTATGAGTCGGGTGTCCATTCTTGCCGGAGATTCGGCGTTGATTCGGCACAACTGGGGAGCCGAAAACGTCGCACATCATCTCGATGAAATAAAGCCCGGCCAGCTTCTGTTCACGCAGGCGCAATTTCAAGTCCCCGCCGGTGAGTACAACATCGCTGTTCGAATCGAAGATGAAAATAGTAGAATGTCCGGAAGCAAGGTGCTTCGGCTTTCCGTCCAGCCATTTTTGCAGAGCAAACTGTTGTTGAGCGATTTACAATTGGCCAGCATCATTTCGAAAGACAGCAGCGCCTCGCTTTTTCATAAAAACAATTTCAAGGTCGTGCCGAATCCTTCGGCGCTGTACGGAACGGGCATGCCGATGGTGTACACTTATGCAGAGATTTACGATCTCAGCTTTCCCAGTGATAGCACATACGAAGTTAGCTATCGCGTCATGGATGGCAGCGGGCGAGTGATGAAAACGTCACCTGCCAAGCGCCGGCCCATTCTTGGCAGTTCATTGGTGGAGATCAATGCGCTGAATATTGCGACATTACACTCCGGCAGTTATACGCTTGAAGCGCGCGTTGAAGATCATCATTCGGGACAACAGGCGCTGGTGACGAGAAAGTTTTTCGTTTATAGAGAAGCAGATGTTGCTGCCCCCGAGGCCCGATCATATGGCGCGGAGGCGATTGTCGAAAGCTATCGCAGCCTTTCGTTGGCAGAACTCGACGAAGAATTTGCCGCTACGCGCTATATTGCCGACGAGGAAGAGAAAAAAATATTCGGCTCTCTGAGCGAAGACGCAAAACGTGATTTTCTCGTGCGCTTTTGGACGCGCCGCGACCGATCCCCGGAAACTGCGCGCAACGAATTTCGCGAAGACTATCTGGGGCGCGTGGAGCACGCCAATAAAAACTTTTCCGGCCTGCGCAACGGATGGAAGACCGACATGGGCAGGGTTTTGTTGATTTATGGATTTCCCAGCGAGATCGAGCGCACGCCCAGCAGTGGCGAGAGCCGGGCGTCTCAAGTGTGGAAATACTTTGAGATCGAGGGCGGCGTAGAATTTGATTTTGTCGACGTCAAAGGATGGGGAAATTATGAGCTGGTCAATTCCACGGCGCGCAACGAGCTGCAAGATCCAAACTGGGAGCGATGGCTGCAAGTGCAGTAGGTGAATTACCGAATCAAAGATAGGATGAAATCAGAAATTGTCTTACACGGAGTCACTGAGCGCACGGAGAAACACGGAGAAGAGCACAGCTTGTGAAAACAAAACACGATTTTTATCGTCTCCCTATCTTCTTTCGGCTCTTCTCCGTTGCTCCGCGTCAAGAGAAACGCAACTTTAATGCTGTGATCGGCTTTCAGGATGACTGAAAGTCCAGTGTAGTCCCTTCAGTAACGCTCTCACTATTTCCCGCCATTTTTTCTCTTTCTCCTGCCTTTAGACATTAACGTTTAATTACGCTTTGCCGATGTCTTTAGAAAAGCGTTGAAAAAGGATGCGATTTAAAGACGGCTTAATACTAATCCATAGGTTCCAGGTTAGTAGTTTGTCTCAAGATGGTCTTGAGAAAATGCTGAAGGGCATTACAACGTGGGAGGAGGTTGTTAGAGCCAGCGCGACGAGGTAAGGAGGGAGACTTGTTGCTTTGCGGATCGGGTGGAAACGGATGTTAGGCATGGTTATATTCACCACCGAAGCATGTTTTTTATCTTTTTTCCGTACGAAATGAAAACGCACGGACTACTTGAATCAAACTCTCAAAAGTTCTCTTATCGCTTGCGAATATATTCGTTGTACCTCCAAACGCCCCGGTCTTCTTTTTTTATCACAAAAATATCCTGGCCAAAAGCTGCTATATGGACATTATCAGAATCGGCTTCAGTCAGTTTTCTCAAATCGTCATCATTTGTGTTGTATCGAATGATTTCACCTTTGTTTGTTAGAATATAAAGGATGCCACCAACGGCATCAATTTCTTTAGCCAATTCCTCCTTTTCAACAATTGAAAGGTGCTCCTTGTATTTCCAAGTACTCCCATCGTTTCTAATGAAGTATAGCGTTCCTCCATCGGCTGCTATGGAATAGGCTTTTTTGTCTTCGTTCTCAACTTGATATATTTTTCCAAACTGCTTCGCATGTGCAGGAATATATTGCCAAATATCTCCACTTTCTTTTAAGACGTAGAGAATTGAGCCTGTGGAAGCTATTTGCTTGGTGTTTGTGCCGTCATCTAAGCAGATGTATTCTTCCTGAACGATCCTCATATTCTTTTCAACAGGACGTGCAAAGTATTTCCATATGTTTCCACTTTCTTTGAGAATGTACAAATCTGCCCCAGCAGAAACAATTTGTTTGGTGCGTGTGCCATCATCTTTTGGTTGAAAAGAATTTTCTTTGGTTGGAATTCTTCCCGAAACCGATACAAAACTCCAGATGTTGCCGTTATTTTTCAAAATGTACAGAATCCCACCTGCAGGCGAAATTTGCGCTGTGCTTGTGCCGGGATATACCAGTTGCAAACGATTTTGTGAAATTCTAAAAATATTACCGTTATCCTTCAGCAAATATACGTCTTCACCATCGGCTACAATTTGTTTGGCATCACGTTCAGCATAGATCCTTCTCTTAGATATGTCAGACTTGTACACCGGAAGCCGGAGCGAATAAGCAATACTGGCGATCACTAAAGCAGCACCCACCGTTCCCATGAGAAGTTTTTCTTTTCTGCTCCTTGGCGAGGGCGCAGAGAGGCCTAGAAATCTAAGCCCGCGGATAATCCCCGTAGCAGTTATAATTAAAGAAAAGCCCAGAGTAAATAGGAATATGGAAATTTTTTCGGGCGACGAGAGTCTTTCTATGATTTCTTCTAACATATTCTGCTCCAATAAATATTAGCCGACGTGCGAAGAAGAATACCCTTGTATGCTGGGTTACTCCTGCTCACCCTTGTTCTGCTTTTCCATCTCTTCCATCTTTTTCCGCAGACTCAACGGGCGCATGTCGGTCCAAACTTCTTTGATGTAAGCCAAGCATTCGTCCTTGAGGCCAGACTTACCGGCATCGCTCCAGCCGAACGGGTTCTCGCGATGGGAGGGCCAGATCGAATATTGTTCTTCGTGGTTGATGACCACTTTGTAAATCGTCTTATCTTCGTGCTCGTCACCATTCATATTGTTTTCCCTTTCGTCAGCTAACGTCGGCTCCATCCCGGTTAAGCGGCATCAGAATCACGTGCGGTTCACATGCCCGGCCACCATCGCTTGACTTGGCGGCAGTATGCTTCGTACTCTTGCCCGAAGGTTTGCCGTAGAGTAGGCTCCTCGTACCACACCACGAAGAGGTGAGTTGCAAAAAAGAAGAGGCCAGCATAACCCAGAAGCGGCAACGACTCGTAGAAGAGCGCGGCGCCGGCGAGGGCGAGTCCTGCACCAATATACATGGGATTTCGCACGAAACGGTAGGGACCCTGAATCACCAATCGGCGAAGCGGGTCGAGGGGCATTGGAGTGCCTCTTCCGATAGATGCGAAGGTGAATATGCACCACAGAGCGACCGCCGCACCGGCGGCCCCGATAACCATTCCTACAACCTGCTGCACTTCAATCGCCGCAGGGCGGACAATGCCCGACCACGATAAGAGACGGGCCGGTACGTAGATGAGAACGAGGCCGATAAAGAGCGCCGCGTAAGTGATCGCACGGACAAAAACAAACATGTTTACCTCTGACGCGCTAGAGGTTCTCGGTCTGGCGCGTAGTGCCGCCATCCACTTCTTTTACAAACTTGATAAGCCCGTTCATATATGTTGTTTGGTCATCGTACATGCACATATGACTGCCGTTGGGACAAAATAAAAAGCTCCCGTTCTCTACT
>Ga0247727_10013121_pt1 | contig 14047 bp, 8 predicted proteins | sample WisWelCaveWW1625_FD_202498 | JGI IMG/M metagenome (GOLD analysis project Ga0247727, IMG submission 202498) | Biofilm microbial communities from Wishing Well Cave, Virginia, United States - WW16-25 | ecosystem: Environmental > Aquatic > Deep subsurface > Groundwater > Cave microbial mat | place... | reverse complement strand
CCCGACCTCTTCGGGCAGCAAGTTGCCTTTGCGGTTGTTGCAACGTTTGCAGCAGGCAACCAGGTTGTCCCAGCTCGAGCTGCCGCCGCGCGATTTCGGAATGACGTGATCGAGGGTCAGCTCCGACGGGTTGAAGACTTTGCCGCAATACTGGCAGGTATTGTGGTCGCGCAGCAGAATGTTTTTGCGCGAAAGGCTCTTGCGCTCGTAGGGAATGTGGACGTATTCGGTCAGGCGGATGACCGAAGGCGCGGGTATCGCGGCGCGCGCCGAATGCATTTCGTGTTCGTGGCGCTCTTCGGTGCGCGCGATGCCTTTCAGGATGAGCACCAGCGCCCGCCGCGTCGTGCAGACGTTGATCGGTTCGTAAGTGGAGTTCAGGACTAGCACCCTGCCATTCATCGAAGTACCTCATAAAAAACGAAAGCACTGACAATGATGCCAGTGCGGGTAGTTGCTCCTCGCGCAGGTGCGGACGCGCCAGACGGTTTAATTTTTGAGATGATTGCCGAAGATATTCGCGGCGCGCGAGACGGCATCACGGCCGGCCAGCGCCTGATGAATGGAACGCAGGATTGATAATGGATGGTTCTATCCGAACGCCTGGAGAAGATCGCACCTCGTAAATCTTGCCTGATATGCGCCGATCAAACTCTCTGGTCGAAAGACCCGAAACATCCTGTGGAGGTCCCGCCGTCACCGTCGCCATACTCATTGAACCGGGAGAGCCTGAAACGACGCGGCGGATTATAGCACAAGCCGCCGGATGTGGTAGTCAGGGGCTGATTAAATGCAATCGGTCGCGGATGCCGCCGGGGGACTCGAAATTCCTACGGCTCGGACTTGATCAGCGCCCTTCGCAAAGCCAGCGGATTCTCGAAGAGCAATCCGAGGCCGCGAATGACGGCGCGCTGCGGGCTTTCGGTCAACTGCACGGAAAGGTCTGTCTCTTTGGACAATCGCTCATCGAATCCGGCCAGCAACGACGCGCCGCCCGCCATAATCATCCCGCGATCATAGATGTCGCCCGAAGCTTCGGGCGGCAGCGCTTCGAGCGCGTCCTGGAGGGCGAGAACGATGCGGGCGATGATCGGCTCGATGGCTTCGTGAATCTCGATGCTGTTGACGACGGCCATTTCGGGACTGCCCGCGATGGTGCTGCGGCCTTTGACCATCGTGGTGTTCTCCTGATCGAGCGGAACGGCGCATCCCAGCTCGATCTTGACGCGCTCGGCTGTGCGCGGCCCGACCAGCACGTTGTGGTTCGACTTGATCATGTCTATCAGCGCGACGTCCATATCGTTGCCGCCGACGCGCAGCGTGCGCGTGAAGATCAGATGGTTGTGAACCATCGCAGCGATGGTCGTCGTGCCCGCGCCGACGTCTACGACCAGCGTCGCGCGCTGATCGTCCGGATCAACGCCGGAGCCTAAGATCGCCACGTAGCCCTTGTTGACGAAATGGACGTTGGTGACGCTGGCCTCTTTGGCGGCGTAACGCAGCGCGTAATGTTCGATGTCGCTGGCGTCGGCGGCAATCGAGATCAGCACGCGGCGCGAGAGCGTGCGCCCGTCGCGGGCTTTGCGGATGTAAAACTCCAGCAGCTTGCCGGCGAAGGTCGAATCGGCCACCACGCCGTCCTGCAGCGGGCTGATGATCTGGATGTCTTCCGAAGCCCGCCCTTCGAGTTCGAGCGCCTCCAGCCCGACGGCGACGACTTCGCGCGAAGGGGTGTCGTAGGCGAGCAAGGAAGGCTCATTGACCACGATCCCGCGTCCGCGCGCAAAGACCCGCGTCCGCGAGGTGCCGAGGTCAACCGCCAGGTCGTCGGTCATCAGATTGAAAATCGAGGCCAGCTTCATAGTTTGACTGTTTCCGATCGTTGAGATTCCGAGCCACGGCTCAATCGTTCAGAACGGATTCAAAGACAGCTTTCGAAGACCGTTTTGTTGCGGGGTGACTTGCGTCAATTGAGCGAACCGCATGTTAATCAGCCGCAAGTCGCTATAGCAAGCGATTACTGAACGAATTCATTTATTGCTCTTGCCAGCGTCAGAACGTTGACCGTGCTCGCGCCGCCGTCGAGCAACGTCTCGGCCAGTTCCTGCGCGGTGCTGCCTGTCGTCATCACGTCGTCAACTATCAACAACACGCGGTCTTCGATCAAACGTGGCGCTCGAATGCTGAATGCCTTTTCGAGCGAGCGGGCGCGCGCTCTCGCTCCCATCCCGGCGCGATGTCGCTCGGTCTTTTTGACCCGGATTATGCTTGCGCTGTCAACGCGCAGACCGGTTAGCGAAGCCAGTTCGCGGGCGATGATCCCGGCCTGGTTGAAGCCGCGCTCAGCCAATCGCTCGGGATGCAGCGGCACGGGAATGATTGATTCGATCCGGTCGTTCTCAGGCAGACTGGCGAAAGCTTGCCGCAACATCTCGCGCAACCGTGAAGGCAGGTGCGGACGCAGCTTGAGGCTCAAGACGCTCTCGCGCAGCGCGCCCTCGTATGGCCCGCAGGCGCGCGCGGAGCTGAAAGCGAGATCATTGCATCTCCCGCATCGCCGCTCATCGAGTTTGAGGTGAGCGGGAAGCGGCTGCATCGGCAGCCCGCATTTGGCGCAGAAATCTGCGCCGAGGCGCTTCTGTTCGATCTCCTGCCAGCATTTCGCGCAGGCCGCGCCGTCGCGCCACGATTCGATCAGGCTGCCGCAGACGCGACAGGCGCTCGGATAAAGGATCGTCAACGCGGCGTCGCGCAGGTTGGCCGAGACGCGCGAAATACTGGAAAACAGGTTGTCGAAGCGATCCAGCATGACCATCTCCTGGGCAGAGCTTGAGCTTGAGTTGCGGAATTTAGCCGAAGATCGCCGGTAATCCAACTGACATTCGCTCGCTCCCGTTTTGTCTGCCTGCCGACTAGAAAAATCTCCGACCGTAGCGCACAATGAAACTTCCCGGCGCGGCAATACGTTTGAACAGATTCACGCAATCGCACTTTTATGATCGGCGAAACCATCTCTCACTATCGCATCATCGAGCGCCTCGGAGCGGGCGGGATGGGCGAAGTCTACAAGGCCGAAGACACGCGGCTGCATCGTTACGTCGCGCTGAAGCTGATGCTCGACGACGGCGAGCATAACGCGCAGGCGCGCGCGCGATTTTTGCGCGAAGCTCAGGCCTCCTCGGCGCTCAATCATCCGAACATCGTGACGGTTTACGAGATTGACGAGGTCGTCCGGGACGGCGAGCGTTACAGCTTCATCGTGATGGAGTACGTTCCGGGACGCACGATCAAGGAGGTCGCGGGCGAATGCTCCATCGAAGAGGCGGTCGAGATCATTATGCAGATCGCCGACGCGCTGGCCGAAGCTCACGAGCGCGGCATCGTCCACCGCGACGTCAAACCGTCGAACGTGATCGTCACCGAACAGAGCCGCGTCAAGGTGCTGGATTTCGGCGTCGCCAAATTCGATCCGCTGCCGTTGGAGGAAGACGAAACATCCAGCCTTTTTGCAACTGACATCATCAAGACCTTGCCCGGCACGGTCATCGGCACGTTCGCTTACATGTCGCCCGAACAGGCGCTGGGCAGAGAGGTTGATCACCGCAGCGACATCTTCAGCCTGGGCGTGCTGGCTTACGAGCTGGTCGCAGGACGCGCGCCATTCACGGGCAGTTCGTCGCTGGCGGTGGTGGACGCAATCATTCACGCCGAGCCGCCGCCGCTGATGCGCTTCAATCCGCAAGCGCCGCCGGAGCTCGAAACGATCATTCGGCGGATGCTGGAGAAATCGCCCGAACTGCGATACGGGAATTTGCGCGAAGTCCACGCCGATCTCGAGGCGGTGCACCGGGAGGTGGAGACGCAATTGCTCGGATTGCCGAGCTTCGAGACCAACGTCAATTACGCCACGCAGACGTTGCCCTCGGGAACGACCAGGTCGGGAAACGCCGGCACGCGCTCGATCAGCCACCGCGCGGGCAAGAGCGTCGCCGTGCTGCGTTTCAGCAACGTCACCGGAAACCCCGAAGACGATTGGCTGGGCGTGGGCATCGCCGAGACCGTGACCGCCGATCTGAAGAACATCGAAGGGATGACCGTCATCGGGCGCGAGCTGGTTTACGAAGTGCTGCGGCGATGGAGCGCGGAGAACCAGACCGAGTTCGACGAGAAATTCGCCACGCGCGTCGGCCAGGAAATCGGCGCGCGCTGGATCATCGTGGGCGGCTACCAACGTCTGGGCGATAGCTTGCGCATCACCGCGCGCTTCGTCGAAGTCGCCACCGGCGAAGTGATCAAGACCGTCAAGATTGACGGGCGGATGAGCGAAGTCTTCGAGCTTCAGGACAAGATCGTTTACGAGCTTTCGCGCAACCTCGACCTCAGTCTGCGCCGCGCCGAGCGCGAAGGCATCGAGCAGCGGGAGACCGAAGTCATCGAAGCCTACGAAGCATTCACCAAAGCCAGGATCGAGTTGTTCACCGGAAGCCGTGAAGGGATGGATGAAGGGATTCAACTGCTCGAAAAGGCGATTGAGCTGGACCCGAATTACGCGCACGCTTACGCCGGCCTGGGCTATGCGCTGACACTCAAAGGGCAATTTCTGGCGACGCCCGGGTTGTTCGAACGAGCGATGGAGTATCTGCAAAAGGCGATTGAGCTGCGCCCGATGCTGGCCGACAGTTACAGCGCGCTGGGAATGACCTTCATTGCGGTGGATCGCGTGGACGACGCGATTGGAGCGATCAAACGGGCGCTGGCCTTTGCGCCGAACGACGCTTTCGTCCGCGCCGCGCTGGGACGCGCCTTTTACATCGGCAAGGGAATGTTCCGCGAAGCCGCCGCCGAATACGAACGCGCGCTGAGCGACAACACCGAAGCCAACTGGGTTGCGCCGGCGCTCGCCCACTGTCTGATCTACCTGGGAGAGTTGGAGCGCGCCGAACAGATGGCTCGCCGCGCCATCACCGCGCAGGAGCAATATCTGCGCGGGGTCGGAGGCATTCAAATCATCGGAGCTTACGCCCGGCTCGGTCACGTTTACTATCTGCAAGGCCGTTACGACGACGCGATCTCCGAGTTTTACCGCGAGGTGGTCTTTGCGCGCCAAAGCGATCACGCGTTGAAAGAGCGCGTGCTGATCGAGGTCTATCAGAAGCTGACGAGCGCCTACGTCCGGCAGTCCAATATGGACGACGCGCGCGAAGCGTTCGAGCACGTCACAAAAGGCTTCAAGGCGCGGCTGGCGAAAGGCGCCGACGATCCGTTCACGCGCTATTACGTCGCCTGCGCTCACGCGATGATGGGCGACGAGGAGGGCGCGCTCGAACATCTGCAGAAGGCGATTGAAGGTCGCCGCGCTTTCAACGCCGCCCGCGCCCGCGTCGAGATCGATTTCGAGAGCTTGCGCGACACGGCAGGATTCCAGGCTCTGGTCAGCGATCAGCGGTAACGATCCACCACATTTTCCGGGAAATCCAAAAAAGCGATGTTCAGGTTCGAGCACCGATCTCAACCTCTGCTCCATTGGCCTGCCTTTCTCAAAAGAGTCGCGTTGAGCGCGGCATTGGGGCTGGCCGTGGTGCTTGTGTCGCTGTTGGGCGGAATGGCCGGTTATCATTACTTCGAGAACCTGCCGTGGGTTGACGCCTTCGCCAATGCGGCGATGATTCTTTCGGGTATGGGGCCGCTGGCGCAGCCTGCGACGAAGTGGGGAAAAATCTTCGCTGGGCTTTACGCGCTCTACAGCGGCCTGGTGCTGGTGATGGTCGCAGCCATTACGTTCGCGCCAATCGTTCACAGATTTCTTCACCAGTTGCATCTCGAAGCGAAAGACGCCGATTGATCAGCAGACATTCAGTATGGCAATCGCTGCCGGAACACGGTTTGATCGTTACGAAATCATCTCCCAGCTCGGGGTTGGCGGAATGGGCGAAGTCTATCTGGCCCGCGACACGCGGCTCGAACGGAAGATCGCGCTCAAGCTGCTCCCGGTCGAATACACGAAAGACGACAGCCGGGTGCAGCGCTTCGAGCAGGAAGCGAAGGCCGCCAGCGCGCTCAACCATCCGAACATAATTACCATTCACGAGATCGGCCAATTCGAGGAGATCCATTTCATCGCCACCGAATTCATTGACGGGCGGACGCTGCGCCAGATCGTGGCCGAGGGGAAAGTGTCCACCGTCGCCGCGCTCGAAATCGCAATCCAGATAGCCTCCGCATTGTCCGCCGCGCACGAGGCCGGAATCATTCACCGCGACATCAAGCCCGAAAACGTGATGGTGCGGCGCGACGGCATCGTCAAGGTTCTGGATTTCGGGCTGGCGAAGCTCACCGAGCGCAGCGCGCCCGTCTCCACTCCCGATGCTCCCACGCTGGCCCGTTTCGACACCGACCCCGGCACGGTGATGGGCACGGCGACCTACATGTCGCCGGAACAGGCGCGCGGGCTGCGCGTGGACTCGCGCACCGACATCTTCAGCCTCGGCGTTGTGCTCTACGAGATGATCGCCGGTCATCCGCCTTTCAGCGGCCCGACGCCTCTCGACGTAATGACGCAGGTGCTCGAGCGCGAGCCGCGACGGCTCTCTTCATTCGCCCAGGGCGCGCCGGTCGAGTTGCAGCGCATCGTCAACAAGGCTCTGCGCAAAGACCGCGAAGAGCGTTACCAGACGGTCAAAGACCTGCTGCTCGATCTGAAAAGCCTCAAGCGCGAGTACGAAGTCACCGCGACGCTCGCTTACTCGATCAATTCCACGACGGACAGCGGATCGAAAGCCGCCATCAGTTACGAAACGGCCGTCATTCCGGCGGGCGATTCGGCGAATCTCCCCACCACCGAGCCGATAATTATCCGGACGACTTCGAGTGCGGAATACATCGTCAGCCAGATCAAACACTACAAACGCGGAGTCCTGGCGACGCTCGCCGCCATCGTCCTGATCGTCGCTGCGGCGCTCTATTTTTTCGCCGATCGCAGCCACACGATTGATTCGATTGCCGTGCTGCCGTTCGTCAATCAGAACCCGGACCCCAACGCCGGGAGAGATGCGCAATTGCTGAGCGACGCGATCACCGACAGCATCATCAACAACCTGTCGCAACTGTCGAACCTCAACGTCAAATCGCGCAGCGCCGTTTTGCGCTACAAAGACCGCGAAGTTGACGTGAAAGAAGTGGCGAAAGACCTGGACGTTCACGCTGTGCTGACGGGACGGATCATTCAACGCGGCGACGACATTTCGGTCAACATCGCGCTCGTGGATGCGCACGACAACCGCCACCTGTGGGGTGAACAATACAACCGCAAGCTCGCCGACCTGCTGCTCATCCAGCAGGAGATCGCCAGAGATGTTTCCGACAGACTGCGGCTCAAGCTGAGCGGCGACGAGAAGCGGCGGATGGACGCGCATCAGCTCTATCTGAAAGGCCGCAACGCGTGGAGCAAACGCACAGCCGAAAGCATCCGCGAAGGCATCAGGCACTTTGAGCAGGCCACCCAGATTGATCCGAACTATGCGCCTGCCTACGCCGGATTGGCCGACTGTTACAACATGCTGGTCAATTACGGCGCGCTGCCGGCCAAAGAGGCATCCCCGAAAGCCAAAGAGGCGGCTGAGAAAGCGTTGTCGCTCGATGAATCTCTGGCCGACGCGCACACCGCGCTGGCGTTCACCCATTTTCAATGGGAATGGAATTGGATCGAGGCCGAGCGCGAATTTCGCCGCGCCATCGAATTGAAGCCCAGCTACGCCGCCGCCCATCAGTGGTATTCGAACTTCCTGGCCGCCACCGGCCGAACGGATGAGGCGATGGCCGAAGCCAAACGCGCGCAGCAGATCGAACCGTTCACGCTGATCGTCAGCTCGCATCCGAGCCTGATCAGTTATTTTGCGCGCCAGTATGACCGCGCCGTCGAAGAGGCTCAGCAGATCATCAAGCTCGATCCGAACTTCTTCCCCGCCCATCGCTACCAGGCGCTGGCTTACGAGCAACTGCGCAAATACAACGAAGCCATCGCGGCGTTTCAAAAAGCCGTCTCGCTTTCGCGCGGGAGCACGCTGCTGAAGGCCGAGCTGGGACACGCTTACGCCGTAGCAGGCAAGCGCCAGGAGGCACAGCAGACGCTCGATGAGTTGCGGCAGTTGATCAGCCAACGACACGTCTCGCCTTACCACCTGGCGCTGATTCATGCCGGCCTGGGCGCCAAAGATCAGGCGATTGAGTTGCTCAACCAGGCGTTCGATGAACGCGCCGAGCGATTGATCTGGCTCAAAGCCGATCCGCGTTTCGACAAACTGCGGACTGACGCGCGGTTCAACGACCTGATCGAGCGCATCGGTCTGGCGCGGTGAAGCAAGTTTCAGCTTCGACCAAATCTATGGCTGTTTCTGTCTGTTCCGTTATTTCCGTCTATTCCGTTTTCTCTCCTTATCCCGCTTCATTTCCCCGCTATCCGTAAGTTTTCAAGTTATGATCCGAGCAATCACTCCAAGCTCTGAATGCCTGTCGCGCATCGCGGTTGCGCTGACGCTTCTCTTCTTGCCGCTCATCTACTTCTTCCCGGCAGTGTTGGGCAAAGTGACGTTGGCGCCGGGCGACGGCTGGACGCAGATCATCGGCATTCGCATTCTGATGGGAGAGATGATCGCGCGGGGCGAACTGCCTCTGTGGAACCCCTACATCTTTGCCGGAATGCCGTTGCTGGGGAGCATTCAACCCGGCGCGCTCTATCCGCCGACGTGGTTGTTCGCCTTCTTGTCGCCACAAACGGCGATGAACGTGTTGGTGATCACGACGTATCACCTGGCGCTCTTCGGAACTTATCTTTATTCGCGGCGCATCGGTTGCAACCGAATCGGAGCCGTCATCGCCGCGATCACTTTCGCGTTCGGCGGATACATGGTCGCGCACCTCGGTCACACCAACCGCATCAACGCGGCGGCTTGGCTGCCGTGGATTTTACTGTCGGTCGAAGAACTTCACACCCAAGCCCGCTGGCGCTGGGTGACGGTTGGCGCGCTGTTCATCGCGTTGCAGATTTTCGCTGGCGACCCGCAAACAACGCTTTACACGGTGATGTTGGCAGGAGCTTACGCGCTGTTCACGTGGTTGTTTCGCGCGATGCCGCAAAGCTCCGCCAGGTTTCTGGCAGCGTTAGCGGTGATGGTAGTGTGCGGCGCGCTGCTTTCGATGATTCAACTGCTGCCGGGGATCGAGCTGTTGCGCCTCGGCGACCGCGCCGAGATTGATTATCACTACTTCTCGCAATTTTCGTTTCCGCCCGGCCAAACGTTTGAACTGTTCTTTCCGTATTTTTTCGGCGGCGGGGTGATGACGCCATACAGCGTGGCGTACTGGGGCAAGTGGAGCTTGACGGAAACGTGCGGGTACGTGGGGATGGCGGCTTGGCTGCTCGGCTTCGCGGCTGTGTTTATTAACTGGCGCAATCGCAAAGGTGACTCGAACCGGCTGATCTGGTTCTGGACGCTGTGCGCCGTAACGGCGTTGTTGCTCGCGTTTGGCTCGTATCTGCCGTTCGGCATCAACAAGTTGTTGCATCACGCGCCGGTCTACAACCTGTTCCGCGCGCCGGGACGACACCTGATGGAATTCACTTTTGCGATGGGCGTGCTCGCGGGACTGGGGGCGACAGCACTGTCGCAAATTGATCGGGCGCTGGCCAAGCGAGTTTTGCTGGGAAGCGTTCTACTGCTCGCCGCGATCATCGGAGCGGGCGTCATTGTTTACCGCTTCTTCGGCCAGCGGCTGGCGGCGGAAGTCCCGCTGCCGCCGGGAGCCAACGCGTTGTCGAATCCCGAGCTTTACTTCCCGGTCGTCTTCTTCGGACTGAGCGTCGCCGCGTTGCTGATCTACGCGCGGCGGTGGAGCGCGTTGGCTGGCTCGGCTCTCATCGGCATGCTGTTTCTCGATCTGATTTCGTGGGGGTTCTTTTACGAATGGCGAGCGATTGATGACAAAGACTTCAACGTCGCGGCGCGACTGGCCGATCCGCCGACGATCAAGTTCATCAAAGAGCGCGCGCCGGATTTGAATTCGTTCCGCATCATCAGCCACTCGCCCGCGCCGTACGGACGCAACCAGGATTTGCTCGATTATCCGAATGTTTCGATTGCGCGTGGCCTGCAGAGCGTCAACGGATACGACCCCGCGCGGCTGAAACGGGTGGCGGAGGTCGCCGGCCAGATGACGCTCGACGGGGTGATCACTGAACCGGCAGCGTTGGCCGCGACGGCGCAAGGCTTCAACCTGCTGAATGCGAAATACCTGCTCAACGAACGCTCCGCATCGACGGCCAACGAGACGGTCGTTTACGAAGGGATCAGCTTCGACGCGAGGCGGATGGATTTGAAGTTGGAGCGGTGGGCACAGGTACGCTTCGACGCGAAAACGACGGCCACTGAACTGGCGATCATCTCGGCGATGGAAAACCCAGCAGGCGTCGCAAGCGGCGCGCCAGTCTTGAACGTCAAGCTGCGCACAACTGACGGGCAATTGATCGAGCGCCAACTGCTGGCCGGGCGCGACACCTTCGCGTGGACGCCCAACAGCGCGGCGGCCATTCCGAGTTGGAACAAGATTGGTTTTCGCGGGCAAGGTTACCTGACGCGCTTGAAATTCGACCGCGCCGAGATTGAAAGCGTCGAGTTCGATTGTCCGCCCAATGACGCCGACCTCATCATCACGCGGGCTTCGCTCTTTGATGCGGCGACCAGCGCATCGCGCCCGCTTGACGCAAGAACTTTACCTCCCGAACGCTGGCGCAAGCTGGCGGAATTCGGCGAAGTTGAAATTTACGAGAACCTGAAAGCGGCGCCGCGCGCGTGGTTCGCCAGCCGCGCCGTCATCGCGCCGGGCGTCGAAGTTTTGCGCGCGATCAAAACAGGCCGATTGACAGACGGCGCGCCGTTCGATCCATCTGACACCGTCTTGCTGGACAGCGAGACCTTCTCGAACCGGACGATCAAAACTCCGCTGGTGAGTTCCGGCGCGACCGCAGCGCCGAAGGGCGAAGTGAAGGTTACGGCTTATGGACCGCAGCGAATCGAACTGCGAACTGCGAACGCGCAACCGGGCTTTCTGGTCTTGAGCGAGATTTACTACCGCGGCTGGGAGGCCTGGGTTGACGGTCAGCGCGCGCCGGTCGAACGAGTCAACTTCACGTTGCGCGGCGTCGAATTGTCGCCGGGCGAGCACCGGGTCGAATTTGTCTTCCGCGCGCCCAGCTTCCGCAACGGCGCGGCGTGGTCGTTGGCAGGCGCGATGCTCTTGCTGCTCAGCGCGGTAGCTTTTCGTCGCAAATCAGCCAGAGGCAAGACTTGACCAATCAGCGGCCCACGACGGGCAGCCGGAACGCAGCCATCTCCTCGCTATTGCGAGCCAGCAGAACGTCGCCGACCAGCACCGGGTGGTTCCAGGTTTTGCCCTCGATCGCCTTGAAGCGAGCGACCTCTGCGAACTGATCGGGGGTCGCCTTGACCAGCGCCAACTCGCCCTCCTCCGACAGCGCCAGCAGCAAATCATGGTCGGGTAACAAGACGATCTGGCCGTGGCCGTAGCGTCCGCCTTTCCACTTGCGCTTGCCGTCTTCGAGGCCGACGCACGCGAGGATGCTGCCGTCGAAGCCGAAGGCATGACCCTTGTGAACGACGAAATCGTTGTAGTATGGCTTCAGGCCGTTCGACGTCCAACGCTCCTGGACGCTCCATCCGGCGTCGCCTTGCGCGACCGTGACGCGACGCAAGCCAACCGCTGCCATTCCGGAGCCGCTGCCGAGCAGGACGTCGCTGCCCGCGATCACTACCGGCTGCACTATGCCGTCGCCATTCCACTCGTGCTTCCAGAGCAATTTGCCATCGGCCGGGGCGACGCTCGTCGCGCCTTCTCCATTCAGCAAGAGGATCTGGGCGACGCCGCCAATCGTCACGAGCTGTGGCGAACTGTAGCCCCCTTTGTCAGCCGGGCCTTGCCAGCGCGGATTGCCGGTTGCGATGTCGTAGGCAGCGAGCACGCCAGAGGCCGCGACGATGACAACGTCGCCAACAACCAGCGGCGAGCTTGCAAATCCCCACATCGGCGCCTTCGTCTTGGTGTCCGACGCCGCGTTGCGCGACCAGACGACAGAGCCATCACGAGCGTTGAGCGCGTTCAGGATTCCAGTGGCGCCAAACGCATAGACGCGACCATTGCTCAAGGTCGGCGTAGCGCGCGGACCGGCGCCGGCATTCGACTCGTAGAACCGGGCCCCATTGCGGTGTCTCCACACCGGCTCGCCAGTGGTCAGGTTGTAGCAGGCGACGATCTCATCGTCGCCGCGCTGCTCCTGAGTGTAGAAATGATTGCCGCGGACTGCGAAGGACGACCAGCCCGGTCCGACGGGGCGGCGCCACAATTCGACGGGCTTCGATTGGGACCAGTCAGTTTGGATGCGCACGCCCCCCACACTATGGATGACGCCGTCGCGCTTCGGCCCACGAAAGCCAGACCAGTTGGCGCCGGTTGTCGCTGCTTCAGGTTCTGCGCTGCTCTTTTCGGAAGAGATAGCGGGTGTTGGAGACGCCGGCTGTTCGCTGGCCGGAGTCGGACTTGGCGTTTCGGCTGGCGCGGCTGCCGCAGCGGGCGGCAGGGCGACTGGCTCTTTTTCATTGGCCGCCTGGGCAAGGAGGCGTTGTTCGGGAGTCGGCGTCCACCGCCAGTGGAGATCCGAATCGCCTTCGCCGTCGATGCCGCCGGTTCGCAGGAGCGTAAACACTCCGCACGCGAGCAGGATGGCGACGACCAGCGACGCGCGCCGAGGTCCGCTGGAGAGCGACAGGCGACGGATTGCCACGGCCCAAATGACAAGGGCGAGGCTCAGAACCGGGATGGCGAAGACGTAGAGCAACATCCCCATCCCTCCGCCCGCAATGGACTCGTGAACGAAGCGTTTGGTCGCGATGATCGCAACTACCATCAGGACGATGGCGCCCACACGCTCTACCCACGGCGCGCGGCTGAAGAACAGCCACCACACGAGGACGACCAATCCGCAGGCAAGCCCGCCCATCATCGCGATAAAGAAGGCGTCGGGAACGACGAAGGAGACGAGCCAGAGCAAGCACAGCGCCACCACAGCGACCACGCCGGGCCACACCCGGAGCGGCTTCTGAGAAGTCGGTAAGTCGATTTGATTGTTAGTCATGCCAGGCTATACGACCATCCACGAGCCGGAGGTTCACTTTTTTTGCGGGACTCTACTTTCTAAACCGGAGGACACTCGCCGCGCGCACGGACCAAAACCCGCGGAACCGGCCAAGCGCGCGGGAGTGAGCGGACAGAGAATGGCGCGGCGACATTTGCGTCCCTGCGTAGGCAACGAGGAGGAGGCCAAGCAAGACGATAGGAGGAAATCGAGTGCACAGGCATTCACTTACTGCCCGCAGCCAATGCTGGTCAAGTGTAAGTTCCTCAATTGTATTTCATTTGGTTCGTTCCTGTGGTCGGGCTGGTATGTCAATAGGCCTAATACCGAGTCAATTTGAAATTGATGGGTTCGTAGTCTCGCCTTCAGGCGGAAGGCTTCGGCAGCGAACGATTCCGGCTGAAGCCCCGGCGACTAACGCTTCCCATCAAATTCAGCGTGACTGGGTACTAGACAGCCTGCGGCACAGCCGGAGCTACATCTTCTCCGGCGCCGCAATGCCCAGCAGCGAAAGCGCCTGTTCCAGCTTCCTTCGCACAACGTCCGCCACCATCAGCAACACTATCTTCCGCTTCGCGTCAGACTCTTTCAGGATGTGGAAGCGTTTGTCCTGATAGAACGTGTTGAACTGATCGGCCAGTTGGAAAGCGTATTTCGCCACGTGCGTAGGCTCGAAAGCGTTCGCCGCCAGTTGCACGACTTCATCGAGCCGCGAAGCGAAGTAGACCAGCGCCCAGAGCGCATCGCCCGCTTCGCCGGAGAAATAACTCGTGATTTCATCGGCGTTGAGCTGATTGAAATCGCTGCGCACATCTTCCGCTGACCGCCCCAACTCAGTGAAGATGT
>Ga0247727_10013120_pt1 | contig 14048 bp, 9 predicted proteins | sample WisWelCaveWW1625_FD_202498 | JGI IMG/M metagenome (GOLD analysis project Ga0247727, IMG submission 202498) | Biofilm microbial communities from Wishing Well Cave, Virginia, United States - WW16-25 | ecosystem: Environmental > Aquatic > Deep subsurface > Groundwater > Cave microbial mat | place... | reverse complement strand
CTGGGTGAATCGAAGGTCATCCGCTCCACCACCGAGCACACGCAGGTCGGCATCCAGTGCTTGCTGGCCGGCGACAACCTGGCGCGGTATACGATCTGGGACGGCATCCGGGCCTTGGATTATCTGCTCTCCCGCCCGGAGGTGGATGGGGGGCGGGTCGCCGTCACCGGCAACTCCGGCGGCGGCACCCATACCGCCTACCTGGCCGCGCTGGACGACCGAATCCACGCGGCCGCGCCGTCCTGTTATCTGACCTCCTGGCGCCGGCTGCTGGCCAGCATCGGCCCGCAGGACGCCGAGCAGTGCCTGCCCCCTTGGCTCGGCGACGGGCTGGACCATGCGGATTTCGTCCTGGCCTTCGCTCCCAAGCCATACCTGATCCTGTCGGCGATTCGAGATTTCTTCTCGATCTCGGGGGCGCGGGAAACGTTCGAGGAGGCGCGCGGCGTCTACGCCCGGACCGGAGCCGCGGGCAAAGTGGGAATGTTTGAAGCCGACGACGGCCACGGCTACACGCTGCCGCGCCGCGAGGCCCTTTACCGATGGCTGGGCGCTGGCTGAAGGGCGCCGAGGACGATCAGCCGGAGCAGGCCGTGACCCTGGAAACCGAGGAAGCGTTGCGCGCCACCGAATCGGGCCAGGTGGCGTTGCTCGAGGGCGAGACCGTTTTTTCCCTGAACCGAAAGCGAGTCGAGCAGGCGCGGTCGGGGCGCGCCGGTTTCACCAGCCGCGCCGACCTGGAGCGTTACCTCGGCGAGATCGGACGGCGGGTTCGACTGCTGACCGCCACTGCGCCGCGGCAGGGCTCGCCGGCGGTGCGACCCTATGGCCGCATCTCCCGCTCCGGCTACCGGATCGAGAAGCTCATCTACGAGAGCGAGCCGGGAATCCTGATTCCCGCGCTGCTGTTCGCCCCCGAGCCGGCCGGAGGGCGAGCCCCGGCGGTGCTCTACGTCCACGGGCGGGGCAAGTCAGCCGCCGCCGGACCCGGCGGGGACCTGGAGCAGTTGGTGAAGGCCGGGCTGGTCGTGCTGGCCCTCGACCTGCGCGGCTTCGGCGAAACCCAGCACGCGGGGACCGATCAGGGCTCGGACTTCCCGCGCTACTTCGGCGACTACGGAAGCGCCATGAAGGCATTGCTGCTGGGTAAACCGCTGCTGGGGATGCGCATGGCCGACATTGCCCGGGGCCTGGACCTGCTGGCCACGCGTCCGGAGGTGGACGCCACCCGGATCTACGGTTTCGGCCGCGACGTCGGCGCGGTGGCGCTGCTGCACGCGGCGGCGGTGGATCCGCGGCTGCGCCGGCTGGCGCTCGAGGGGATGCTTCTATCCTACGAATCGGTGGCCGCCAGCCAGGTCCATCGCGGCGTGTTCGAGAACGTGGTTCCGGGCGTCTTGCGGTCCTATGATCTGCCCGACCTGGCGGCCGCCCTGGCCCCGCGTCCGATCTGGATCATGAATCCGGCGAATCCATTGGGTCAGCGGGCCGCGTCGACCGAGGCGCGGCGCGTGTACGGCCGGTCGCTCGAGGCTTTCCGGCTGTTGGGGGCGGCCGAGTCGATACGGGTCGGCGAGCGAGAGGCCGACCAGCCGGTGGCCAACGCCTATCCCGGCTTCCTGGCGCCCTGAGCCGCTATGCCTCGTCGAAAACGAGTGGCCTTTCAGGGGGAGCGCGGCGCGTTCAGCGAGGAGGCCGCGGTGCAGTTGCTGGGCCGGAACCTGGAATGGAAGCCGCGGGCGCGCTTCCAGGAAGTGTTCCGGGCTCTGGCCCGCCGCGAGGCCGACTACGCCGTGGTTCCCATCGAGAACTCCCTGGCCGGGAGCGTGCATGAGAACTACGATCATCTGCTCCGCTACCGGCTCCCCATTCTGGCCGAGACGCAGGTGCGGATCGTCCACAACCTGGTGGCGCCGCCCGGGGTCAAGCTGGCGCAGGTGCGCCGGGTTTACTCCCATCCGGTGGCGCTGGGGCAGTGTCTGAAGTTCTTCGAGAGTCATTCCCGGCTCCACGGCGAGAGCTATTACGACACCGCCGGGAGCGTCAAGATGCTGATGGAGCATCCGGCCGGCGACGCGGCGGCGATCGCCTCGGCCGCCGCTTCCCGCTTCTACCGGGCGCGGATCCTGAAGAGGTCCATCGAGGACGACCGCCGGAACTTCACCCGCTTCTTCTTGCTGGGCCGGCCGGGCCGCCGGACGCCGCGGGGCCGGAACCTGAAAACATCCATCGTCTTCTCGACGCGGAATCTGCCTGGCGCTTTGTTTCGCTGCCTGGGAGCTTTCGCGCTGCGCGACATCAATCTGGCCAAGATCGAGTCCCGCCCCTGGCGCGGCCGGCCCTGGGAGTATCTCTTCTACCTGGACTTCCTCGGCGCAGTGAACGAGCCGCGTTGCCGGCGTGCCCTGGGCCATCTAAAAGAGCTGACCGATCTGTTCCAGGTGCTCGGCTGCTACCCGCGGGGCGTCTGATTCCGCTCCCCGCAATCGGTTACCGAGCCGCGACCGTAGCGAGCGGTCAGCATTTCCCCACCGATTGAGGCATTATAGAAGCATGGCCACCGAGGGGCAGGAAAACGAGAAAGAGCTAGCCGGAACCGAAATCATCATTCCCAAGGAGCTGCCGCTGTTGCCCGTGCGGGACACCGTGCTGTTCCCTCACGCGCTGCTGCCGCTGACCATCGGCCGCGACAGCTCGATCTCCCTGGTCCAATCGCTGGGAGAGAACAAGATCCTGGGGGTGCTGACCCAGCGCGATCCGCACGTGGACAAGCCGGGGCCCGGCGACCTGCACGCGGTGGGGACCGCGGCGGTCATCCATAAAGTCATCCGCATGCCCAATCAGAACCTGTTCATCTTCTGCGAGGGCCTGTTTCGGATGCGGGTGGTCGAGTTCACCGCCGAGCAGCCCTTCCTGCGCGGGGTCGCGGAGCGGATCGAGGAGACCGAGCCGGAAACCAGCGCCGAGCTGGAGGCGCTGCGCCAGACCCTGGTCAGCCTGTTCCAGCAGATCATTGCCTTGGCGCCCTCCATCTCCGACGACCTGCAGGCCATCGCCGGCAACATTACCGAGCCGGGCCGCCTGGCCGACTTCATGGCCACCTCGCTGCCCACCCTGCCCTCGGCGGAAAAGCAGGAGGTGCTCAGCGAGGTGGACGTGCGGCGGCGGCTGGATCTGATGCACCTCAAGCTGTCCAAGGAGCTGGAGGTGCAGCAATTGCGCTCCAAGATCCAGTCCCAGGTGCAGGACCAGCTCTCCCAGTCGCAGCGGGAATTTTATCTGCGCGAGCAGTTGAAAGCCATCCACAAAGAGTTGGGCGAGGGAGACGAGCAGCAGCGCGAGATCGAGGAGCTGAAGGCGAAGATCGAGCAGACCGGCATGCCGGAGGCGGTCAAGAAGGAGGCTTTGCGGGAGCTGAAGCGGCTCTCCCGCATGTCCCCGGCCGCGGCCGACCACACGGTCACCCGCACCTATCTGGACTGGATGGTCGCGCTGCCCTGGACCAAGTCGACCGGCGGCCAGCCGGATGTGCGCAAGGCCCGGGAGATTCTGGAGGCGGACCACTACGATCTGGAGAAGGTCAAGGACCGGATTCTGGACTACCTGGCGGTGCGGCAGTTGAATCCGCAGATCAAGGGACCGATCTTGTGCTTCGTGGGGCCGCCGGGGGTGGGCAAGACGTCGCTGGGCCGGTCGATCGCCCGGGCGCTGGATCGCAAGTTCGTGCGGCTGGCCCTGGGCGGCATGCACGACGAAGCGGAGATCCGCGGGCACCGCCGCACCTACATCGGGGCCATGCCCGGGCAGATCATTCACGGCATCCGGCGGGCGGAGACCAACGACCCGGTGTTCATGTTGGACGAAATCGACAAGGTGGGCAAGGATTTCCGCGGCGACCCCTCCTCGGCGCTGCTGGAGGCGCTGGATCCGGAGCAGAACAACAGCTTCCGCGACAACTACCTGGACGTGCCCTTCGACCTCTCGCGCGTGCTGTTCATCACCACCGCCAACGTGCTCGACCCGGTGCCGGACGCGCTGCGCGACCGGATGCAGGTGATCGAGCTGCAGGGTTACACCGAGCTGGAGAAGGTCCACATCGCGTTTAACTACCTGATACCCAGGCAGGCCAGCGAAAACGCGGTCCGCCTGGGGCAGGACATCGTCTTCACCGAGGAGGGCGTCCGCCACGTGATCCGGCGCTACACCCGCGAGGCCGGGGTGCGCAACCTGGAGCGGGAGATCGGGACGGTGTGCCGCAAGCAGGCCCGGCGGATCGCCGAAGGCGTGGCCGGCACCGAGCCGGAGACGATTCGTCCCCCGCGCGTCGAGGAGATGCTGGGACCGCCGCGCCCGCGGATCGAGGCCCAGGTGGTCGAGCGAACCCGCACGCCCGGCGTGGCGGTGGGGCTGGCCTGGACCCCCACCGGCGGCGACATCCTCTTCGTCGAAGCCAGCACCTTGCGCGGCGGCACGAAAGGCCTGATCATGACCGGCCAGATCGGTCCGGTGATGCAGGAATCCATGCAGGCGGCGCTGAGCTGGGTGCGGGCCAACGCGGAAGAGCTGGGGGTGGACACGGATTTCACCAAGAACTTCGACATCCACCTGCACGTGCCGGCGGCGGCCATCCCCAAGGACGGTCCTTCGGCGGGAATCACCATGGTGGCGGCTCTGGTCTCCCGGCTCACCGGCCGCCGCGCCCGCCCAGGCGTGGCCATGAGCGGCGAGATCACCCTCAGCGGCCTGGTCCTGCCCGTTGGCGGGATCAAGGAGAAAGTCCTGGCCGCCAAGGCCGCGGCCATCGAAGAAGTGATCCTGCCGGCAGACAACGAGCCGCACGTCAAGGAAGATCTGAAGTCGGAGCAGATCGGCGACATGCGGCTCCGCTACGTGCGCACTATCGAGGAGGCGGTCCAGTTGGCGCTGGAGCCGGGGGCGGAAACGGCAGTGGAGACGCCCGAGGAGGTCGCGGTTCCGGCCTGAGCCTCGGACCGCGCCAGGTCCAGGTGGGCCTGCGTATCGTCTGGTAGCAGCCGGACCTCCGCTACAATAAGGAATCGGGTTCTTCATCATGGCCGAAGAGCGCCCAGACGACGACATTCTCCCGGAGTGGCGGGAAGAGTTCGAGGCCGCCGCCCGGCGTCCGCTCGAATTGCGGATGCGGTACGCTTTTATCCGCACCTACAAACCCGTCCTGGACGATGAGCCTTTTCGGGCTTTCGACTCCATGGAACAGTATCGCGCCTGGTGCGAGATGCACCTGCCGGACTGGCTGGGTTATGGCCGCGTTTGATTACCGGCAGGCGCGGGAAATCCGCGACGTCTTCGCGGGCCACCGGGTTCGCTACCTCTTCATCGGGCGATCTGGCGCCATCCTGCTCGGGTTTCCCGACACCACCCAGGACGCCGATCTGTTCGTCGAGCGGTCGGCGGAGAACTGCCAATCGCTGTATGGCGCGCTGTCGGAGCTGGGCTTTGTGTTCAACGAAATCCAGGCCGCCGAAGTGCGTCGCGGCAAGGACTTCATCCAGTTGAAAAACGGCCCCTTTGATCTGGACCTGGTTTTCGCCCCCGACGGAATCGAGAGCTTCCAGCAGGCCTGGAGCCGTCACCTCGATGTCGACGGATTTCCCGTCTGTCACCTGGACGACATCATCGCCAGCAAGCAAGCGGCGAATCGCAGAAAGGACCAGGAGTCGCTGCCCCGCTTGCGGTCATTCCGGACCTGGTGGCTCAAGACGCGCGGGAATCCGCCGGCCTCATAGGGAGGTGAGCCATGAAGCATTCTCGGTTGGCGGCCCGTCAGCGCTTCCGCTCAATCAACCTCCACCAGCCGCGCCAGCAGGACACAGCCTCGCCAGCAATGTACAATTGTGCATATAATAAGACCGGTGGGCTACGAATGGGATGCGGCCAAGGCGCGGCAGAACCTCCGGAAGCACGGCATCGATTTCGCCGACGCGGTCATGGTCTTGGAGGATGAAGCGGCGCTGACGGTGCGCGAGCCGGGCTCGCAGCAGCCGTCAGCGCTTCCGCTCAATCAACACCAGGTCCGAGGTCTCCCGGATCCGGTCAAACACGATCTGTTTCCCGTCCGGCGAGATGTCGAACGCCTTCGTGCTCAGCCCCTCGCGGAAGCCCGCCACCCGCCGCCGCCGGTCTGTTTCGATCTCCACCAGCCAGAATTCCGGTCGCGGCGGTTGTCCCAGAATCACCGCCAGCGTGTTTCCTGCCCTGGGCAGAAACCGGTACGGCTGTTCGACGTCATAGTGCACGCGTAGATCCGGGACCGGATACGGCTTGCCGTCCGTGGTCACCGCCTGAAGCCGAACATAGCCGGACAGCAGCGGGCCCGAGTAGACGATGAAGCGCCCGTCCGGCGACCAGACCGGACTGAAACAGAGTCCCTTCACCAGCCGGACCGGCGGTCCCCCATCCGCCGGCGCCTTGAAAAGACCAGAGCCCGAGCCATCGTCGCCGGAAACCGCCAACCACTTCCCCTCCGGGGACCAGGCGGGAGCCCTGCGCACGTGCAGCAATGATGCGGCCAGCGGACGCGGGTTGATCCCCTCCGAGCTCGTGCACATCAAGCGGGCCCGGTCGCGGCTGCGAACCGGAAAACACACCTGACGCCCGTCGGGAGAAACGGCCGGGGCCGCCACCACCCCTCCCTCACTCGGCTTCCACAATTCGGTTGCCACGCCGTCCTTCACCTTCCACAAACCTTCGGCGCCGCCGGTTGAGGACAAGTACAGCAGATAATCCGGTCCGAACTTGGGCGTCCTCGCACGCGAGCCGGGCAGCGGATAACGGCTGGCAGCGGATTCCTCGACCTCCCGATCCGAAAGCGGCAGCCGCCACAGACTTCCGGTGGTCGTGACCTGGGAGGCGACCAGCCGCTTTCCGTCGGCGCTGGCCGAAACCGAACCGTACTGTTCCAGGCCCGAGCTGAGCCGATGGGGAATCCGCCGCTCGACGTCCATGCCGTAGAGCCAGGAACCGGAGCCATCCTCGGCGGTGGCCGAATAGACTACCGTGCGATTGTCCAGAAGAGTTGGGTAGCCGACGCGGGATTGATGACGCGTGATGCGCTCCGGCTCACCGCCGGCGACCAGAATCCGCCACACGTCCATCTCGTTGGCTGTGGGAGAGCCCCGAGTAAAGTAAGTGTAGCGTCCATCGGGGGACCAGGTCAGGTGGTGGCAGTGGCCGCCCGGGCCCTCCTGGAACAGCTTTTTCGGATTACCGCCGTTCGCGTCGGCCAGGAACATGGGGTCGCCGACGGCTGCGGTCTGGAAGTAGACCAGCCGGGTTCCGTCGGGCGACCAGGCCGGGTTGGTTCCTGGCTCCAGGAAAAGCCGCGCTGCACCACCCATGGCCGGCATGAGCGAAGTGGCCAGCTCTTCGAGACGGCCGGGCTGCGCCGCCTTCGACGCCCACACGTTGGCGCCGTCCCAGGAGAACCCTGTAGTCCGGATGGTGGCGAAGAGGAACAAGTCCGGGAACGCGCCCTTGGTCAGGTTGCTGAACTGCCCGCTTCCGGCGCGGGTGATCCACACGTTGGCGGAGCCGTCGCGATCGGAGAGGAAGGCCACGAACTTTCCGTCCGGCGACATCGCCGCGTCCGCCTCGCGGCCCTCGAAGTCGGTGAGGCGGGTGAATTGGGCGTTGGCCAGCGGGTTGCTCCAGAAGAAATCGGCCTGCCACAGTCGCCACAGAACGATTACCGCCGCCAGCAGAATCGCTGCGGAGAGCGCGCCGGCCAGCTTCCAGCCTCGGCGGCTTGTCCTGGCCGGCAGGTGCGTCCGGCCCGGTGGCGCCGGGGCCGGCTTACTCCGCTGGACCCGCCTGAGGTCCACCACCAGCTCGCGCATCGACTGGTAGCGGTTGGCCGGATCCTTTTCCAGCGCCTTCTCGACCAGCAGGCGCAGCTCGATCGGCGCGTCCGGCGCGGTCTGGGCGAGCGGCCGGGGCTCAGCGTGGACGACGGCGTGGAGCAAGTCCAGGTCCGAGGCGCCGCCGAACGGACGCTCCCCGGCCAGAAGCTCGTACAGCACAACGCCAAACGAAAAGATGTCGCTGCGCGCGTCCACCGGCTTTCCGACGGCCTGCTCCGGGGACATGTAGGCGATCGTGCCTAGAATCGTCCCGGCGCGCGTCGGCCCGCCGCTGATGGTGGGCGCCTGCTGGTCAGCAGCTTCCAGCGGCTCCAGCACCTTGGCCAGCCCGAAGTCGACCAGCTTGGCCCAGCCGTCCTTCGACACCAGGATGTTCTCCGGCTTCAAATCCCGGTGGATAATCCCGGCCTGGTGAGCGCAGGCCAACCCGTCGGCGACGCCGGCCAGCAGATCGACAAGTTCCAGCGGCGAGGGACGCTTCCGCCGCGCCCACTCCCGCAGCGTCCAGCCGTCGATGAACTCGCTGACCAGGTACTGCTGGCCGTCCACCGCCCCGACTTCGTAAACGGTCAGCAGGTGCGGATGGTTGAGAGAAGACGCCGTTTGAGCTTCCTGCAAGAACCGCCGCCGCCGATCCTCATCGGCCACCGCCGAGGAAAGAAACTTGATGGCCGCGTTCCGATTCAGGCTCAGGTCACGGGCTCGATACACCACTCCCATGCCGCCTTCGCCCAGCTTCTCTTCTATCCGATAATGGCCAACCGTCCGCCCAATCACCAGATCACCCAATCACCGCAGGCGGCTCGCCCGCCTCCGCCCCGCTTCCTCGAAGCGGCGCTTCTCCTCCTCGCTCTCCGGGATCACCGGAGGCGCCGCCACCGGCCTCCGATCCTCGTCGAGCGCGACGAAGGTCAGATACGCGGAAGCCACGTGCTGCCGCTCGCCGGTTCGCAGATCCTCGACCCACGCCTTCACCCCCACCTCCATCGAGGTTCGAAACACACGATTCACCGAAGAATAGAGCAGCACCAGTTGCCCGATCCGCACCGGGACAAGAAAGTTCATGTGGTCGAAAGAGGCCGTGACCACGAACTTTCGCGCATGGCGGGCGGCGGCCAGCGACCCGGCGATGTCCATCAGGTGCAGCAGCTTGCCGCCCAGCAGGTTGCCCAGACCGTTGGCGTCGTTGGGCAGAGCCAGTTCGGTCAGCTCGGAGCGGGATTCCCGCACCGGCCGGGGCGGGGGAGGATCTGACATAAGCCACTCGCTACGGCCGCGGCTGGGCCTCGCCATGGCGCGGACCGGGAGTCTGAGTCTAGCACGCGCGCGGCGACGGTAGAGTTGGCGGCGGCCCTGGCGCGGTTCATCCTGGCTATTCTTGCGGTGGTGCGGCCGGAAACTTGCGAAAATAAGGGGAATGATCTACAAACTTCTTCTGTCGCTGGCATTCGTTTCGGTTGCCGCAACACAAGTGTTCCCCGCAGAGGATTGGGAGCGCGTCGACAAGCCCGAATCCATCGGCTACTCGAGCGAAAAACTCATCGCTCTTCGGGCTTGGCTCAAAGCCGGGAATACGACGGCCATGATGGTCAGTGTCGGCGGCCAGAGTCTGTTCGAGTACGGCGATCTCAAGCTGGTGAGCAAAACCGCATCCGTGCGCAAGAGCATCCTGGCGATGCTCTACGCCAAGCGTTTTGCGAGCGGCAAGATCGACGTGAACCGTACCGTGAAGGATCTCGGGCTCGATGATGTGGAGCCCTTCCTGCCGATCGAACGACGCGCAACGTTGTACGATTTGGTCACGGCAAGATCGGGCATCTACCTTCGATCCCACAAAGAAGAAGATCCGGGGGAAAGACTCCTGCCCAAACGGGGCGCTTACCCCCCGGGAATGAACTTCTTCTACCACAACTGGGATTTCAACGCCGCCGGTACAGCCTTCGAGAAACTCACGGGGCTGGATATACACGATGCGTTGGAGACCGATCTGGCGCGTCCTATCGGCATGCAGGACTTCAACCGGCAGCGCCAGAAGAAAGTGTCCGAGATGCCGGTAAGTGTCCATCCCGAGTACGCCATGTATTTGTCCACCCGCGACATGGCCCGCCTCGGCCTGCTGATGCTCCGCGGCGGTCAATGGCGGGGCAAAGAGGTGATTCCCAGCTTCGGAATCCGGGAGATCGTCAAGCTGGTCACCCCTTACCGCGACATGAGCCCGGCGTCCTGGAGCTCTCTGGCCAAGCCGGGCCGCTGGGGTTACGGAATCATGTGGTGGGTGTGGGACGCGCCAGTCTGGAACGGACCCGTTAGTGGACCTTTTCAAGGCGCGTTCGCCGCTCGGGGCGCCAACGGCCAGTTCATCGTCGTTTTACCGCTGCTCGAGATGGTAGTCGCCCACAAGGTCGACATCGACCAAACCTCCGAGCGCGAAGTGACTCTGCATGAGTTTCAGACCATCCTGCAGATGTTGGTGGCGGCAAACTGCGGTCAGACCAATAGGGAGTGTTGGCAGTAAGTCGAGACACAAGCCCGCCGAAACGCCGAAGTGTCGATCCAGACGGAGGGGGCATGACGCGTCACCAGAGCCTGGACGAACGGCCGCGGGACGTGCCTGGCTTCGGCGCAGCTCGAGCCTGGGCGTTCATCGGCGGTCAAAAGTTGTACTTCAGCCCGAACTGGATCCGCCGCGGCTCATCGGCGGTGTTGATGGTGGCGGTGCTGGGCGAGCGCAGGCCGCTGGCGGGCTGATCGAAGTGCGGGGTGTTGGTCAGATTGAACGACTCGAAGCGGAGCTGGAGATGGTGCCCTTCCCAGGGCGTCCGGAAGCGCTTGGCCACGATCAGATTGAAGTTCCGCATGCTGGGGCCATAGAGGACGTTGCGGCCGGTATTGCCGTAAACGCCCGGAGCGCTCTGCACGAAGGCGAACTCGTCGAACCAGCGGTCGATGGTGGGATTGTCGAGCTTGCCGCCGGCGATGCGGTCGCCGCGGTTGCTCGTCCCGCTGTTCTGGGAGTCGCCGGGGTAGCCGACGTCGAACGGGAAGCCGCTGCGCCAGCTCAGGTTGCCGCCGACCTGCCAGCCGCCGAGGACCGCGTCGAGCGGGCCGCTCCAGCCGGAGCCGAAGGCCTTGCCGCGGCCCAACGGCAGCTCATAGTGGAAGCTGGTGATGAAGTTGTGCCGGCGATCGAGGCTGGCGTTGCCGCGCTCGGCGGAGAGATCGTAATGGTTGGCCCGGCCGGAGACGCCCTCGTCGAGCGATTCCTCGCCCTGGTCGATGGCGTGCGACCAGGTGTAGGCGGCGACCAGCGCCAGGCCCTTGGCAAAGCGCTTCTCCAGACGGCTGACCAGCGCGTTGTAATTGGAGTTGCTGCCGAACGTGCGCAGGTTGACGGCATTCCACGTGGGCCGCACGCGGCGCAGCGTCTCGCGAACGCTGGGGTGCGGGCCGCCGTTGTTGATGTTGCGATTCGCGAACAGGTGAGTGGACTTCGAGCCCTGGTAGCCGGCCACCAGCAGCAGATCGCCAGGCAGCTCGCGCTGGATGTCGAAGAACCACTGCGTTGAGTACTGGTTGGGCGCCTCGAGCGAGGAGGTGTCGACGTTGGTGCCGGGGACCGGGGCGCGGGCCGGCAGCACCACCGGCGCGAAGCCGTTGCGCACCAACGCCGCCTGCGTGACGTTGGTGCCGTTGGTGATGACCTCGGTGAAGTCGGGCGTCTGGTTAATCCAGCGCGCCGTCTCGCTGGTGAGGTAGTCGGCCTCGCCGTAGAAGAGGCCGAAGCCGGAGCGGACGACGGTGCGGTTGTTGAGCTTGAAGGCGATGCCGAGGCGGGGCGCGAAGTTGTTCAGGTCCTCGAGGCAGCCGCAGTCGCGGCCGTCCTTGGGGCGCTCGAAAGTCTCGTAGCGGCCGTCACCGGGCCGCGCGCCGGTGAACTCGGTGACGAAGCGGCTGACGCCCAGCCGCCCGACCGCGGCGCCCTTCGGGAAGTACGGCGACTGGAACAGCTCCCAGCGCAGGCCGATGTTGATGGTCAGTCGCGGGCTGAGCTTCCAATCGTCCTGGAAGTAGAGGCCCCAGTAGGGGGCGATGACGTTCTCGCTCAACTGGTTGCCGACCGTGGTCTGGCTGGCCCAGCCGAGCAGCATGTCGGCCAGTCCGTTGCCAGTGGCGGTGCGGCTGGCGGCCACCTCGGGGCGCTCGGCGGTGTAGACCTTGCCGAAGGTGAACAGGCCGCGGCGGAAGCGCTGCGCCTCGCGGAAGATGTCGGAGCGGCGGAACTCGACCCCGGCCTTCAGGGCGTGAGCGCCCTTCTGGATGAGGATGTTGTCGTTGATCTGCAGGTGGTCGAGCCAGTTGCGGTTGGGCCAGAAGCTGCGGGAGCCGATTTCGCGATAACCGCTGGGGTTGAACCGCGCCAGGCCGTGGTCCTGGCCGTCGGTAAAGCCGTCGCCGGGGGCGCCCTGGACGCCGAACTCCTTGTTGAAGTTGGTGGTCTCGAGAATGTCGAACTTGGTCGGGTAGTGCGTAAAGCCGAAGCGCAGCTCGTTGAAGACGGTGGGCGTGAAGGTGCGGGTCCAGGTCCCGGCCCAATTGTCGGCGGGCAGGTCGACGGTCTGGCCCAGGCCGCCGCCGAACGCGGAGGGCGGCAGCGGGCCGTTCTGGAACTTGAAGTCGCGCCGAATGCTCCAGCGGAAGTAGGCCCGGTCCTTCTGCGAGAAGTTGTGGTCGATCTTGATGTCGTACTGGTTGGCGTCGTCGCGGTCGTTGGGGTCGAAGAAGAAGTTGTTGGTGGTGTTGTCGCGGCCGGGGATGTTGGGAAGCGGGTAGCGCTCGATCAACTTGGCGGTGACGGGGTCCCACTGGCTCTGGGGAATGCGGTTGTTGTCGAACTGGGTGCGGACGGCATTGGCGCCGGTTCCGGTGGTGCTGCGCGGATCAAAAACGCGGTCGCGGTTGAGGCCCTCGCGCGAGAAGTCCCCGCTGCGGGCGAGCGCCCCGGGGACCGTCGAGGTGAAGCTGCGGCCCTTGCGCATGCGGGTGGCTTCGTAGCTGAAGAAGAAGAAGGTGTTGTTGCGGACGATGGGGCCGCCGGCGGTGCCGCCGAACTGGTTCTGGCGGTGCGTGGGCTTTTTCGATCCGGAACGGTTGGCGAAGAAGTTCGCTCCATCGAGCTTGTCGTTGCGGAAAAACTCGAACAGCGACCCGTGCAGGTCGTTGGCGCCGGAGCGGGTCGAAACCAGCACCTTGGCGCCCATGCGGTAGCCGTACTCGGCGGAGTTGTTGTTGGTGACGACCTTGAACTCGGCCACGGCGTCGACGGAGGGCTTAACGGCCTGGGCCTGAAAGCCGAGCGGGCCGCCGGAGGCGCGCGAGCTGTTGTCGACCCCGTCGAGCAGGACGTTGGTCTGGTAGGCGTGCTGGCCGACGGCGATGAAACCGCCCTCGCGGTTGTCCTCCCCGGCCGTGCGCGCGCCGTGGCCGAGGAAGCGCGCCGGCAGCACCCCCATGGCGGTCTGGGCCAGCTCCAGGTAGTTGCGCAGGTTGAGCGGCATCTCGACGATACGCTTGTTCTCGATGACCGTGCCCATGCTGGTGGTCTCGGACTCGAGCAGCGCCTGGGCCGCGGTCACCTGGACGGTCTCGGCCAGCGTCCCCAGCCGCAGCGTGAAGTCGACGCGGGCGGTCTGGTCGACGTCCAGCTTGAGGTTGTCGCGGGTGAGGCTGGCGAAGCCGGTCTTGACGGCCTCGATGCGGTAGGTGCCGGCGGGAAGAAACGGGACGGAGTAGAAGCCGCGCTCGTTGGTGCGGGCGGCCGCGCGGATGCCGGTATCGACGTTGGTCACCGTGATGGCCACCTCGGGCACCAGGGCGCCGGTGGGATCGGTGATCACGCCCTGGATGCCGGAGTTCTGGGCGTAGACCGCGACAGCGACGAGCAGAAACCAGCCCAAACCAGTTGTTTTCATGACCGCCCCCTGGGAACTGATCTTACCGCCGCCGCACTGCCGAATGCAACCGAGTCCCTGGAGAAGGGTGCGCGACATAAAAGTGAACGCTGCCGGGCAGGGTGGGGCAAGCAGTCTTGCTTGCGAGCCGGCTTCTAGCCGGCTTGGCGCCGAGCAAAGCTCCGGTGCCGGAAGCCGGCAA
>Ga0247727_10013119_pt1 | contig 14048 bp, 10 predicted proteins | sample WisWelCaveWW1625_FD_202498 | JGI IMG/M metagenome (GOLD analysis project Ga0247727, IMG submission 202498) | Biofilm microbial communities from Wishing Well Cave, Virginia, United States - WW16-25 | ecosystem: Environmental > Aquatic > Deep subsurface > Groundwater > Cave microbial mat | place... | reverse complement strand
AGTCTCTTAACGATATAAGAAAGCAGGAACTGAGAGCAGAGTACGCGCCGGTTATCATGCATTGTCTGAATCTTGCTGCTGCAGGAAACGGAGACTCCAAAGCGGCGCACCATGCGCTGCGGGCGGCGGCCTTTGTTATTGGCGATAGGGATAACGGGAATATCAGTGCGGATTGGATTATGCAGAACGGCACTACACCGCCAGAAGTTTTTGAAAAATTGCTGCTGGCACATGACGAAGATGAAGAGCCTGTGAGTCGCAGAAGGAGTGCCCGTTCTGCAACGCTTCAGGCAGCCCTTACTTAAAATGCTCACCACGGATCAATTCAAAACAAAAGCTGAAGAAATCCGCCAGCGTTATGCGCATGGCGGATTTTCGTTGAACCATGCTTTCAACGAGCTGGGCATGGCTGCCGACGAAGTGCTGCCGTTCGAGGACCAACTCTGGTACGACGAGGAGGCCGCCGAGGCGGTGTTCTGGGGGTACACGGCGTTGTGGATGCAGGCCTATCAGAAAGATGCCGTACCCGCCGAGCATGTTTATGATGCCATGCGGGGACTTGGGCGCAAATATATTGCCGATGCCGACAGGCACAAGGCTATCATGGACCGCCATTGCGAATTCGCCCCCGACCGGGATGATGACGAAAGCTGGAGGATGCTGCTTTAAAAAATTCTTCCCGATCAGGTTCTTACAGCAAAAATTTGCCAGAAAATTATGACAATGCTATATATTAGAGCATGCTAACGCGCACTGAGTTTCAAAAGCAGGCTGCATTGATTATCGGTGATTATGAAGATCACCGTGTTGATCTGATCGAGGCGAAGGCTTCGCTTGCGCGCGCTGTCGATGAAGTTCTCGAACCGTTCGTGGTTGAATCCCCCGCTGAAGACCTGCTGGAAGAAATTGTCCGCGGCCGCGCCGCGTTGATCCTTGACGGTTATTACGGAGAAGAAATTTCGGAGGCGGGCGCTTATAAAGAAATTAAAGTCACGGTCGAGGATATGATCCGCGATCCCGAGAAAGCCAGGGCCCTGATGGCGGAACTTGCCGGTGATCTGAAACCCGACATGGAAGATCCGCAGAGCGGGCCGACTGAAAAACCGTTGCCCGAAGGCTGGGATCCGGCATGGGGCGATCCTCCTCCCGAGCCGGAACCATCATCGAATTAAAAAAGGCGCCTGATGAGGCGCCTTTTTTGTGACTTGTTTTGTTGCGCTTATTTTACCAGCGGCTGGATGTCGAACTGGTGGAACGGCGGCGGCGAAGACAGCGTCCATTCCAACGTCATGGATTGCGGCTGTACATCCCAGTAATTGCCGGAGGCCTTGCGACCGAAGACCAGCGTGTAGAACACGACGAACACGAACCACACCGTGGCGGCACCGGCGATATAGGCACCGACGGAGGAAACATGGTTCCAGCCCTCATACGCGTCCGGATAATCAATATAGCGGCGCGGCATGCCGGCGAGGCCGAGGAAATGCTGCGGGAAGAAAATCAGGTTCACGCCGACGAACGTCACCCAGAAATGCAGCTGGCCCATCCATTCGGGATACTGGCGACCGGACATTTTCCCGATCCAGTAATAGAACCCCGCGAAGAGCGAGAACACGGCGCCCAGCGAGAGAACATAATGGAAATGCGCGACAACGTAGTAGGTGTCGTGCAACGCGTTGTCCATCCCGGCATTCGCCAGCACAACGCCCGTCACGCCGCCAAGGGTGAAGAGGAAGATGAAACCAATCGCCCAGAGCATCGGCGTTTTGAACTCGATCGATCCGCCCCACATCGTGGCGATCCACGAGAAGATCTTGATGCCCGTCGGGACGGCGATGATCAGCGTCGCGGCGGTGAAGTAGGCGCGGGTGTCGACGCTCATGCCGACCGTGTACATGTGGTGTGCCCAGACGACAAAGCCGACAACGCCGATGGAAACCATCGCATAGGCCATGCCGAGATAGCCGAAGATGGGTTTTTTGGAGAAGGTCGAGACGATCTGGCTGATGATGCCGAAGCCGGGCAGGATCATGATGTAGACTTCCGGGTGGCCGAAGAACCAGAACAGATGCTGGAACAGCATCGGGTCGCCGCCGCCCTCGGGCTTGAAGAAGGATGTGCCGAAGTTACGGTCGGTCAGCAGCATGGTGATCGCGCCGCCGAGTACGGGCAGGGCCAGCACCAGCAGGAAGGCGGTGATCAGCACGGACCAGACGAAGAGCGGCATCTTGTGCAGCGTCATGCCGGGGGCGCGCATGTTGAAAATGGTGGTGATGAAGTTTGCTGCGCCCAAAATCGAGCTGGCGCCCGCAAGGTGGAGCGAGAAAATTGCCATGTCGACGGCCGCGCTGGGGTGGCCGATAACATTGGACAGCGGCGGGTAGATGGTCCAGCCGGTGCCCGCGCCGCCGCCGATGACGGCGGAGAGCAGCAACAGGAAGAACGAGGGAACAAGCAGCCAGAAGGAAATATTGTTCAGGCGCGGAAAAGCCATGTCGGGCGCGCCGATCATCAAGGGCACGAACCAGTTGCCGAAGCCGCCGATCAGGCCGGGCATGACGACGAAGAAGACCATGATGAGGCCGTGCGCGGTGATGATGGTGTTCCAGAGATGGCCGTTGGGGCCGCCCGCAGCGTCGGTCAGGAACTGGACGCCCGGTTCCTGCAATTCAAGACGCATGATCATCGAGAAGCCGCCGCCGATCAGGCCCGCCAGGATCGAGAAGATGATGTACAGCGTGCCGATGTCCTTGTGGTTCGTCGACATGAACCAGCGGGTGAAAAATCCCGGCTTGTGGTCGTCGTGATGGTTGTTGGCGGCGTGTGTGTCGTAATGGGCGGTCATTTATTTATAGTCCTTGTTTGCAGATACTTTTATTGGCTTTCGCCTTCCTTCATGGTTTGAACCCAGGCGGCGAATTCTTCCTTCGTCACGGCCTTGATCTCGATGGGCATGTAGGCGTGATCCTTGCCGCAAAGCTCGGAGCACTGGCCGTAATAGGTGCCGGTCTTGTTGATGCGGACCCATGTTTCGTTGGTGTGGCCGGGCATGGCGTCGATCTTGAGGCCCAGAGCCGGAACGGCAAACGCATGGATGACGTCGGCGGCCTTGGCCAGGATCTGGATGTTGGTGTCGATCGGCAGGACGACCGCGTTGTCGGTCGAGAGCAGGCGGTGCTGGCCCTTGGCAGCGTCGATGTCTTTTTCAGGAATCATGTAGGCCAGGAAGTTGATGCCTTCATTGTCCGGGTATTCGTAGCCCCAGTACCATTGATAGCCGGTGACCGTCAGCGTCATTTCCGGGTTCGGTGTGCGGTCGGTGAAATAGAGCAGCTTGAACGAGGGAACGGCGATAATGACGAGGATGATGACAGGAATAACCGTCCAGATGATTTCAATCAGGATGTTGTGCGACGTCTGCGACGGCACCGGGTTTGCGCGCTTGTTGAAGCGGATGGCAACATACAGAAGCAGGCCAAGGACGAAAACGGTGATGGCGGTAATGATCCAGAGCAGGAAGTTGTGGAATTTGTACTGCTCGATGGCAGTGGGCGAAGCGGCTTCCTGCAGGTTCATCTGCCAGGGCTCGGCATATTGCGCCAGCGCCGGGGCGGCGAAAAGGAAAAATCCGGCTGTCAGGAGTGCAAAAAAGATTCGGGTCATTTGTTTGTATCGCGTTGCTATTACTCGTTTTTTACTGGGGCCTAATATGCCTTATTTTTCATTGCCGTTACACTTAAAAGCACTAGGCTTAAAAAGCAAGTCCCCTACTTTTTAAAGGATTACTTCCCGGCCAGTATTTTTGCATAACCAAGGGAGATGACAACCGCCGTTTCGGCGCGCAGCACGGTTTCGCCGAGCGTGACGGGCTTCACGTTGATCATGCCGCCCAGGAACGCGAATTCCGCGTCGTCGAAGCCGCCTTCGGGGCCGATCAGGAAGGCCCAGGCCTTTTCGTTGATGGTGTTGATATGCGGGGATTCGCCGCGTTCCCGGCACCAGAGGATGGGCGTGCCCCTCCACCCGGCCAGTTTTGATTTCAAATCAACCAGGGGGTGCAGGGTCAGGACGTCCAGCCGCTCGCATTGTTCGGCGGCTTCATGGCTCTGGACCTTGAGGCGTTCTTCGTTGATTTTCCGGACCTCGGTGCGGTTGGTGAGAACAGGGTGGAGGTCGGTCACGCCCAGCTCGACGGCTTTTTCGATGATAAAATCCATGCCGTCTTTTTTGATGGGGGCGAAGAGCAGGTGCATTTCAGAGGGTTTTGGCGATTGCTCGCGGGTTTTGCCCTTAAGCAGCACAGAACTTTGCGTTTTGCCGTGATCGGTGACGCTGGCCAGCCATTCGCCGTCGCGCCCGTTGAAAAGCCGCAGGAAATCGCCCTGTTTCATGCGCATGACATTGCGGATGTAATGAGCCTGTGCCGTCTCCAGCATGACGCTTGCGCCCGGGGTTAAAGGGCGGTCAATATAAAGGCGCGGAAGTTTTGTAAAATCAGAAGCCATAACCCAGCCAGTGAACACGAAAATGCATACCGATATCAAGCCCGATGGATGGTTTATCAGCATTGTGCCGATCTTTTTACGGCCTTATGCCGTTCTGGCGCGGCTGGACAGGCCCGTCGGCATCTGGCTTTTGCTGCTGCCGGGCTGGTGGGCGATCATGCTGGCGTCCGGCGGCGTGCTGCGGATGAACGGACAGGACTGGAAGATTTTCGTGCTGTTTGGCGTCGGCGCGGCTGTGATGCGCGCAGCCGGGTGCGTGGTGAATGATTTGTGGGACCGCGAACTGGATCAAAAAGTGGAGCGCACACGGCTGCGGCCTCTGGCGTCCGGCGCGGCCAGCGTGCGGCAGGCATTTTTGTTTTTGCTGATCTTGCTGGTCGCCGGTTTCCTGATTTTGCTGCAGATGAATTTTTTCACGATCCTTCTCGGTTTTATATCGCTGCCGTTGATTGTCGCTTACCCGCTGATGAAGCGTGTCACGTGGTGGCCGCAGGCGTTTTTGGGGCTGACGTTTAATTTCAGTGCGCTGATGGGGTGGAGCGCTGTGACGGGGACGATTGAATTGCCCGCGCTGCTTTTGTATGCGGGCGGGATTTTCTGGACGCTGGGCTATGACACGATCTACGCGCAACAGGACAAGGAAGACGATGCGCTGGCCGGTATTAAATCAACGGCGCTCAAATTCGGTGCGCGCAGCAAAAATTACGTGGCCGGATTTTTTGCTGCGGCGTGGATTTTGATTTTTGCGGCATCGGGGTTCAATTTGTTTTTGTGCATCCCCGCAACGCACCTGGTCTGGCAGATGAAGACATGGAATACGGAGGATGCCGCGAGTGCGCTGCGGATGTTCAGGTCCAACAGGGATTTCGGGATCCTGGTGCTTCTGGCTTTAGCCGCCATATAGATTGCGCAGGCGCTGCTCGGCGATGACCAGCATCGGCAGGTCCACGGTTCCCGCGCTTTGCAGGGCGGTGATGACCGGCTCGACGCGCGCAATCTGGGCGCTGTTTTTCTGGAACCAGTCATTGGCGATGCCGGTCTTTTTTGGGCCGCCGTTGGAATCTTTCAGCATGCGCACGGTCAGGCCCGCCTGCGAATTGTAAAGCTGGTCGATGAGGCCCGCCGTGGCTTCGGCATGCCACGGGCTGTCGGAGGAAATGAAACGGGCCTGCTGGCGCATCCAGTCGAGATGGAAATGATACCCGGCTTCGAAATAGGTGCGCGCGGTGGTGAACAGGTCCGTCCTGTTTTCTTTTGAGATGCGGATGATATCGAACGCCGAGGACAAAACCGGCATCAGCGCGATTTCATGTGCGAGATCTTTCGGAAGCCCGTCGGCCGTGGCGGATTGTTCGCGCTGGCGGATGCTGTTGCGGACATCATCGGTGACAAGGTCAAAAAGTTTTTCACGCAGCGCGGCGATACCCGATCCATAATCCTTGATGGCGGCGCCGATGCCGGCCTTGTCGATGCCGCGGGCGATCAGCCATGTGATGACATGTTCCGCCGTGCGGGCGATTTCGCGCATGGCCTTCATCTGTACGAGGGCGGGAACCTTGTTGTCCAGCGCTTCGATTTCATCCCACAGGCGGCGCAGGCCATAGGATTCGCGCATGATGACATAGGCGCGGGCAATGTCGGCGGCGCTGGCTCCCGTTTTCTTCATGCGGGATTTGATGAAAGTGGGGCCGAGGCGGTTGATCAGCGAATTGGCCAGGCCCGTGGCGACGATTTCACGGCGCAGCTTGTGGCGGCGGATTTCCTTGCCGAATTTTTCCTGCAGGGCTTTGGGGAAATAAGCCATGAGGCGGTCCTGCATGTCCGGGCTGTCGGGGATGTCGGTGTCGAGCAGGTCGTGCGTAAAATTGATTTTCGCGTAGGACAGCAGCACGCAAAGCTCAGGGCGCGTCATGCCTTTGCCGAGATGGAGTCTTTGGGAAACCGTTTCGGAATTGGGCAGGCCCTCGAGCGCGCGGTTGAGACCGTGATTGCGCTCCAGTTCCTGGATGAATTCTTCCTGCTCGGCCAGCGTTTCGCGCGCCTGCAGTTCGGCGACGCTGATGGCCTGGCCCTGCTGGTAATTGTTGCGCAGGACATGCGCGGCGACTTCGGGAGTCATTTTCCCCAGCAGCTTGTTGCGTGCAGTGATATCCATTTTATGGGCGGCGTTGCCCATGACGTCCGTCATCAGGATCTTGATGTTGACCTCGACGTCGGACGAATTCACGCCGGCGGAGTTGTCGACGAAATCGGTGTTGAGGCGCCCGCCTTTTTCGACAAATTCAATGCGGCCGTGCTGGGTGAGGGCGAGGTTGGCGCCTTCACCAATGACGGCGGCGTGCACTTCGCGCCCGTCAATGCGGATGGCGTCGTTGGCCTTGTCGCCGACATCGGCGTGGGTTTCATCCGAACCCTTGATGTAGGTGCCGATGCCGCCGAACCATAGCAGATCCGCGCGGGAGAGCAGCATGGCGCGCATCAGTTCCTGAGGCGCGGCTTTCTCTTTGGCAATGCCGAAGCGTTTCTGGATTTCCGGCGTCAGCTGGATTGTTTTCTCGCTGCGGTTATAAATGCGACCGCCCTTCGAGAGTTTTTTCGTGTCGTACTGGTCCCAGCCCATGACGTTTTTAAACAGGCGTTCGCGTTCCTTGAGGCTTGCGGCGATGTCCGGCTCGGGGTCGCAGAAAATATGGATGTGGTTGAACGCGCCGACGAGGCGGATATGTTCCGACAAAATCATGCCGTTGCCGAACACGTCGCCGCCCATGTCGCCGACGCCGATGATATCGAACGGTTTGGTCTGGATATTGTGGTTAAGCTGGCGGAAATGCAGCTTGATGCATTCCCACGCGCCCTTGGCGGTGATGCCCATTTTCTTGTGGTCGTAACCCGCGGAGCCGCCGGAGGCGAACGCATCACCCAGCCAGAAGCCGTATTCCTTCGAGAGGCCGTTGGCGGTGTCAGAGAAGCTGGCCGTCCCTTTGTCGGCGGCAACGACGAGATAGGGATCGTCGCCATCACGGCGGACAACATTCTTCGGCGGGATGATCTTTTCGCCTTTCAGGTTGTCGGTGATGTCGAGCAGGCCGCGCACGAGAATTTTGTAGCATTCGATGCCCTCTAGCTGGAACGCCTTGCGGTCGGGCTGCGGCGTTTTGACGACGAAGCCGCCCTTGGCGCCCATCGGCACGATGACGGCGTTTTTAACGGTCTGCGCCTTGAGCAGGCCGAGAACTTCCGTGCGGAAATCCTCGTGGCGGTCGGACCAGCGGATGCCTCCGCGCGCGATTTTATCGCCGCGCAGGTGAATGGCTTCGACGCGCGGCGAATAGACGAAGACTTCGCGGTAGGGGCGCGGCTCCGGCAGGTCTGGAATTTTCGACGAGTCGAATTTGATGGAGAGGTAAGGTTTGGGTTCGCCATTCTCCAGCGACTGGTAATAGTTCGTGCGCAGCGAGGCTTCGACCAGGCTGGCGATCATGCGCAGGATCCTGTCCTGGTCCAGCGATTCAACTTTTTCCAGTTCCTTCGAAATGTCGGCGCTGAAACTTTCGCTGTCCGCGCCTTTGGATTTTTTCGAGGGGTCGAACAGCGCTTTGAAATGCCCGACCAGCAGTGCGCTGATTTTCGGGTGCTGCGTCAGGGCGCTTTGGATGTAAGGCTGGCCGAAGGGCGAGCGGACCTGGCGCATATAGCGCACATAGGCGCGCAGGATGCCGATTTCGCGCGCGTTCAGCCCGGCGGTGATGATGAGATTGTTGAGGCTGTCGCTTTCCATCTGGCCGTACCAGGTGCGCGCGAATGCCTGTTCAAAATTCTCTTTCACGCTGTCCAGCGCGATGGTCTGCGTCCCGGCGGGAAGCTCGACGAGGAAATCATGGATCCAGACTGAATAGCCAGCGCCCTGCGGTTTTATTTCAAACGGCAGTTCTGCAATGGTGCGCAGGCCCATATTTTCGAGGATAGGCAAAACATCCGACAGTGGCATCGGCGTTTTCGGGTTGTATGTCTTGACACGCAGCTGACCGGGGCCGGCATCGTCGGGCTTGTAGAAATCAAGCGCAAGACGGTCGAGTGTAAGGCATTCTTCAATTTTGCTGACGTCGAAAACGGCCTGGTTGGCCTTGTAGCGTGAGGTGTAGGCCACCGGAAACGCTTCGCCGTATTTCAGCGTCAGGGCCGTCACCTGGTTTTCGTCCATCAGTTTTTCAGCCAGCGCGTCGCGCAGGCGTTCTGCCAGCAACTGCCCGGCTTCCTGCAGTTTTTTCTCGATGGCGTTCGCGTTGTATTTCGGCGGGTCTTTCTGGTTGGTGTTGATGATGAACATCACGCGGGCGAAAACGGAATCATCCAGCGTCGTGTAGAAATTCGACAGCGTGCCGTTCAGTTCCGCCTCAAGGATGCGGCCGATAGCCTTGCGCAGGCCCGTGCCGAAACGGTCACGCGGGACATAGACAAGGCAGGAGATGTAGCGTTTGAACGGGTCGCGGCGCATGAAGAGGGCAATGCGCTGGCGTTCCTGCAGGCGCAAAATCTCGAGCGCGATTTCATACAGTTCATCGTTGGGGATCTGGAACAATTCATCGCGCGGGTATTTCTCCAGGATATGGCGGAGCGCCTTGCGGTTGTGCGAGCCGGGCAGAAAATCCGACATTTCCATGATTTCGTCGACTTTTTCGCGCAGGAACGGAACGTCACTGACGCTGCGGGAATAGGTGACGGAGGTGAATAGGCCGAGGAAAAGTTTTTCGCCTTTCACGTTGCCTTTCGCGTCATAGGTTTTGACGGCGATGGCATCCATCGGCACGCGGCGGTGGACGGTCGAAAGACGGTTGGTTTTTGAAACCGAAACCGGCGGCAGATCACGGCGCAGTTCCTGCAGATTGCGCGGCAGGCCTTCCTCGCTCTCGCTGATGAAAGCGGGCGTGATGTCGTCATGCAACAGGCCGAGGCTGGCGCCCTTGACCGTTTTGCTTTTCAGGCTTTTTTCGCCTTCGACGAACTGGTATTCGCGGTAACCCAGCAGCGTGAAGTTGTTGTCATGCAGGTAGTCGAGGAACGCGCAGTAACGCTCGATATCCTTGGCGGGGTGCTTCGTTTTCGCGTGGCCGAGTTCCTCGCGGGCGGCCTTGAGATTTTCCAGCATCGGCTTCCAGTCGCGGTTGGCGATGGCCACATCGCCGAGCGCTGTGACCAGGCCTTGTTGCAGGCTGGTGAGCTGTTCATCGGACAGCGTTTCCTTGATGTGCACATGGATGTGCGACTGGCGGATGTAATCTTTTTTCGGTGAATCGGAAACGTCAACCAGCTTGCCGCTTTTGTCGTAGAGCACGTACACAATCGGGTGCAGCAAAAGTTCGATCAGCAGGTTTTTCTTGTTGATTTCGGCAGCGACGGAATCCACGAGGAACGCCATGTCGTCGTTCAGGAGGTCGATGACGGTCTTGCGGTAGGAATGGCCCTTCAGCAATGCGCTGACGCCGCGCAGTTTGCGCTCGCCGGGCTTGCGGGTTTTGGCGAGGTTCCAGTGGCTGACGACCATCTCGGCGAACAGTGACGGGTCGAATTGTTCGACGTCTTCGCGGGGCATGCGCGAGGCCAAAGCTTTCAGGAGATTTTTCTGCGCCCCGGGGGCGTTCGCAGGCAGGAAGGAGAGGGCTTTTTGGATATATGATTTCAGCATCGCCGTGTTTTATTTGTGCTTTGTTTTTATAGGTGGCTTCTCGTTGCGCTAAAATGAAGCGATACGAGGGTTCCGTCAAGCCCAAAGGGACGGAATTATATGACATAATACAGATAAATTCAGCCGGTCCAGAATTTGCTGAAAATCATGATGATGGCGGTGGGCAAAACCAGCCAAACCATCAACATATTCACGGGGATAGCGATGTTGCGCTTGAACATGACGGTGGCCAGGGAAATGAGGCCGTAGACCAGCAGCACAAGCGCGATATAGCCGAACAGGGAGGCTATGTTTTCGGCCTCCTTCTCGTAGGGGTAGAGGGCGTTCATAAACCACAGGCCAACGCCAACGCCGAGGGCATAGGCGCCGTTGCGGGCGACCTTGTTGATTTTCTTGTTTCGTTTTGCTTCGGGATCTTCAAAGAACATTCGCGCAGCCTAGCAAAAATTATTTGCGGAGTGAATCAATGATTTTCTGCAGCATTTCCTGGTCCCATTCCGCGCCGACCAGTTTTTCGCGCCGGTTCAGATCGTGATCGGCGATGATGGTTTCCGGCAGGCGGCTGATGCCGAAGATTTTCAGCGTGATGTCTTCCTTGTCATGGGAGATGAAAACATTTTCGCCGGGGACTTTCTGGTTCTGCAGGAATTTGCGGATGTCGTCTTCGCTTTTATCGGACGACAGCGCGATAAGAACGACATCGTCCGGGTTTTTTGCCGCGATGGAGAGAAGATTCGGAAATTCCTTCACGCAGGGCGCGCACCACGAGGCCCAGAAATTGATGACAACGATTTTTCCGCGAAAATCGGCGCTTTTGTGAGATTTTCCCTCGATGTCAGCGAAGGAAAATTCGGAGAGCGGTTCGGAGGGCGTTTGCTGTGCTGCCGGCCTGCCGGAATCCAGATGCATCGTCAGACCGTATCCGGCCAGCACGACGACGAGCAGCAGCGCAGCATTTAACAGGCAGGAAAATTTACGATCTAACTTCATTCAACCTCCATAACGCGCCGATTAAAACCGTTTCCAGCGCGCAGAACAGGAAGAGCGCGAGAGCAATGCCGCTGATGAAGCCGTAGGAATGCAGGCCGACGCTGAGCAGGTTGACGCCGAACCAGGCCAGCGCGACGATGACGTTCAGGAACGCGGCGGCGGCGATGAAGGCGTTGGGACCCAGTTTTCCCGCAACGCGGCCATGCTGCATCCAGATAATCCAGAGCACGATCAGCAAAGCGCCGTTTTCCTTGGGGTCCCAGCCCCAGAAGCGGCCCCACGATTGATCGGCCCAGATACCGCCCAGGATTGTGCCGATGCCGGTGAGGAGTAACGCGATGAGCGAGATTTTATAAATGCCGGTCTGCAGCGGCATAAGCGTGGAGAGCGGTGCGCGCTGGAGGCGCAGTACGAAATAAGCGTGGGCGAGGAAGGCCGTGAGAATGGAAACACCGTAACCGGCGGTGATGCACAGAACATGCGTGCCAAGCCAGAAGCTGGTGTTCAACACGGCCACCAGCATTTCCAGCCCGTCGCCCTGCTGCAGCATGTATGGCGCGATGAACAGCAAAAGCGCCGCGCTGCCCAGCCCGGCAAACAGCGCGGCAAAATTCCGGCGGGCGAAATAAAGCGGCAGCGCGGACAGGACGCAAATGAGACTGACGAACAGCAGCGATTCATACAGCGTGCCGACCGGCGGGCGTTCGAGGATGATTATCCGTGCAGCGATGCCGCTGATATGCGTCAGCAGGCCGAGGCCGAGGCAGATAAAGGGAAACATCAGCCTGCGGCTTTTGCGGTAAATTTCGGCGGCGAGGATCACCATGCCGAGGAAATAAAATCCCATCGAGGAATGGAAGGGCTGGACGACGTTGTAGAGGCGCTCCAGCTTCAGGCGAAAATCGGGCGAGCCGGGCGGGTGGGCCTTGCGCGTGCCCGCCAGCCATTCCGCCGCGTCGTTTTCGCGGTAGGCGGTGGCGATTGTCTGCCACGCGGGGGGGGCTTTTTCCTGCTGCAGCAAAAACTGCCACGGCGACAGCCATTGGCCGTCGGCGAAAATGATTTTCAGCGCGTCATTCTGCGCGCCGCCGTTTTTGACGTCTTCGAGCGCAAAGGCGAAATTCGCAAGCTGGCGTTCCTTGTCGGTGTATTTGGCGGGGTTGGCGCCTTTCTTCCGGACGAGGAAATATACCTGCGTTTCCACATCGCCCTGGATCTTCATGTAATCAAGGTAAACCGGGTGTTCGGCGCCGTTTTTATAAGCGGCGGGGATGTCGATATTGAGGGGCAGGATGCTTGAGAAACTGCGCAGCAATTCGCTGTATTCCCGGACCCGGCGGTGCAGGTCCAGCAGCGCGTTTTGCTGCGCCGTCAGGGTTTTTTCGTCGGCCTTCAGCAGCCCTTCGATTTCATCAAGGCGTGACTGGAATGCGGGAACAAGTTCGGTGAGGGCAAAACGCGTTTTGTGTTTCTCAAGCCCCAGATGCGTGCGCAGTGCCGGGTCGGCAATCGCGAAGAGGGGAATTTCCGCCGCCGCCGGGTCGAACAGGCTTGCGGCCATCCATTCAATCGCCGGTTTGCTTTTCACGACATCGTTGCCGGACATATCGCGCAACAGGATGCGGGCGTAGCTGTCGAGCGGTTTGACGCGGCCCTCGTGCAGCACGGGCAGGAGGCCGAAACTTGAATAATTCAATTCCGGCGCGGGCGCGGCGTCGGCATGAGACGCGCAGCAAAGCACAAGCAGCAGGGCCAGGAATAAAGGTCTCACGAATAAATGTTTCATGGCGTTTTGTTCCTCATCGCGAGGACGATATGCAGCAGTAAACCCGCCGCCATGATGAGGGTGCCGAGATAGGGGAACAGGCGGCCCTTGTTCTCGACGACGGAGAGAATTGTGGCCTGCGTGTCCGGCGATTGTTCGAAGGAGGATTGATAGAACGTGTAGCCCTTGTAGCGCAGCGGCGCGTTCATCTCGATGCGCGCGGGCCATTCGACACTGTTGTCCATCACGACAACATCCGACATATAGGCTTTTGCCTTGTCCGTGCCGGGATAGGTTTCGCGCGTGAATTCTCTCAGCCGGATGGAAAAAGGCAGCGCGGTTTGCTGTTTGCCGAAAATGATTTTGTAATTTTTTTTCTTCGCCGTCAGGATGATGGGCTCGGGCATGCCTTCGAACGCGATATAGGTTCCGTCCTGTTCGCCCAGGCCCTTGATGGTGAAAGTGAGGCCGGAAATATCGGCTTCGGGGTCTTTGCTGGCGGGGGAGTCGTTCAGTTCCATGAACTGCGCCATACCGTGAAAGCCGCCGGTTTCCTCGCGTTTGCTGATGGCGCAATTGGCGCAGCGCTGTGTGATTTTCATCTCGAACGGCACGCCGCTGATGGCGGCGCGGTTTTCAAAATCGATGGCTTGTTCGAGGATGTCGTTCTCGAAAATATAAAGCTGGCGCTGGTGATAATCGTAGAGATAGCGGCTTTCCGCGCCTTCGGGGATGAGCATGAAGCTTTCCCGTGCGAGCATCGCCGTCAGCAGCCCGCCGAACAGCAAAACCAGCACGCCGAAATGGGTAAGGTTGATGCCCGCCTTCGCCAGCGTCCATTCGCTGTGCAGCAAAAATTTAACCGCGAGGCTGATGGAAATAATGCCGATGAGGGTGTAGCCGCCGGGTAACGGCAGCGGCCCCGCCCAGAAAATAAACGTGCCGAAAAACATTTTCTGTGCGGCGTAAAGGCCCAGCGGCGCCTGCGCCACCGTCCCGGCTACCAGCAGCAGCATCAGCGCCGGCATCAGCCAGAAAATCATGTCCGCGCGGGCGAGGCTGGCGGCTATATTTTGAACCTTTTTGACCATGCCGGAGACTATAA
>Ga0247727_10013118_pt1 | contig 14049 bp, 11 predicted proteins | sample WisWelCaveWW1625_FD_202498 | JGI IMG/M metagenome (GOLD analysis project Ga0247727, IMG submission 202498) | Biofilm microbial communities from Wishing Well Cave, Virginia, United States - WW16-25 | ecosystem: Environmental > Aquatic > Deep subsurface > Groundwater > Cave microbial mat | place... | reverse complement strand
AGCGCCTGGCGGCCGCGGCGGTTTGCGACGGCAACACCGAAAACTTCGCCTGCGCGAGCTTCAATCCGCCGGGGTCGACCGACGACGCCGAGCAGAACTTCCCCGGCTCGGCCCCGCTGGGGTTCGACCGCTGGGATCTGCTGTATCCGCTGGCGCCGAAGCCTCTGCTCATCGCCGTCAGCGCCAAGGATTTCTTCGGCACCTATTCCTCGAACTACATTTCGAGCGGATGGGAGGAATACCAAAAGCTCGAGAGGGTGTATCAAGCGCTCGGCAAACCGGAACAGCTTGCCTGGACCGATTCGGCGCTGCCCCACGGCCTTTCCTACGACACGCGGGTCAAGGTGTACCGCTGGTTCGGGCGGTGGCTGAAGGGCGAAACGCAGCCGGTGGCGGAGGAACCGGAGACGGCGCCGGAGCCGGACCAGGCGTTGTGGGTGGCCGAGACCGGGAGCGTCGTGCGTTCCTTCGGCAGCAAGACGCCGTTCGCGATAAATCGCGCCCGAGCGGTAAAGCGAGCGCCGGCGCCGCTCGGTGAGCTGCTGAACGTGGATCGGCCGGCGGCGGGAACACGAGCGACGGTGTTGGGCCGGGCGCCGTCCCGAGGCGTCGAGGTGGAGGCAGTGGAGATTCCATCGGCAGCCAAGGTGTGGATTCCCGCGTGGCTGTTCCGGCCAACGGGCGGACGGCAGTCCGGGAAGGTGCTGATTGCTCTCGAGCCGGGGGGGCGCGGCGCGCGCTGGCAGGAAGGGGAGTTGTACCAGTCACTGGCGGCCCAGGGCCACACGGTCGCGGTCCCGGACCTGCGCGGCGCTGGGGACATGGCGCCGGAGTTCGGCCGCGGGGCCGCCCGCCACGCCCGGTCCCACAACTCGGAGGAGAACCACGCCTGGGCATCGTTGATCCTGGGCAAGCCGCTGCTCGGCCAACGAGTGACCGACATCCTGGCGATTGTGGAGGCGCTCGGCGACGCTCCCCTGGTTCTGGCGGCCCAGGGTGTGATGACCGTGCCGGCCCTGTTCGCCGCGGCGCTCGATTCCCGCATCCGGACGCTCTACCTGTCGGGCGGGTTGGTTTCGTTTCGCAGCGTTATCGACAGTGAGACTTACAGCCATCCGCTCGCAAACTTTGTCCCTGGCTTATTACGGAATATAGACTTGCCGGAGGTCGCGGCGGCGCTGGCGCCCCGGCGGGTGATCGTTGCAGGAGCTGTGGATGCCGTGGGGCGGCCGGCCAAGGTCGAAGGCGGCGGCCACCTGGAAGTCCGGGTCGAGGGGCGTTGGGATCAGGACACGCTGAGGGAAGTGCTCGAATCAGCGACTCCCCGGAGATAGGGGCTGCCGGGTCGGTGTCGGTAAGAAAACCGCGATGTCCGGCGCGATTGACTTCGCCATGGGGGGGCGTTACAGTAGGCGCCGGCGCGAAGGGCGCCTGACGCGGGCGGATGCCAGGGAATTGCCGCCCCGTTCCCAGTCAGGCGATCGGGATGCGATGCGGCGCGGCGACAAACACCACCCTCGGTCAGGCAAGCTGTCGGACTCCGAAGCGCTGGCTGCCTTCATCGAGGCGGCGTGTGTTCCGCTCGACAGCGGGCACGCCTCCGGGACGCTCGAGCGCGCAGAGACGATCCTGTCGGCGCATCCGGAGGTGGCGGCCAGCGGCATCCACGCGGCGGCCATTCTCGGCGACGACGCCGGCCTGCGCCGGTGGCTGGCGCTCGATCCGGGAAACGCGACGTCCCCGGGAGGCCCTCGCGGCTGGGATGCGCTGACCCACCTCTGTTTCTCGAGATATCTCCGGCTCGATGGCGCGCGGTCGGACGGGTTCGTGCGCGCGGCGACGGCGCTGCTCGACGCCGGTGCCAGCGCGAACACCGGCTTCTATGAGAAGAACCACCAGCCGCATCCCGAGTTCGAGAGCGTGATCTACGGCGCCGCCGGAGTCGCGCACCACGCCGATCTGACCCGCCTGCTGCTCGAGCGGGGAGCGAATCCCAACGACGGCGAAACTCCGTATCACACGCCGGAAAGCTACGACAACGCCGCGCTGAAGGTCCTGGTGGAGAGCGGCAAGCTCAACGACGACAGCCTTGCGACCATGCTGCTCCGCAAGCACGACTGGCACGACTACGATGGCATCCAGTGGCTGCTCGAGCACGGAGCCGACTCCAATCGAATGACCCGATGGGGCCGCACCGCGCTCCATCAGGCCGTGCAGCGCGATAACGCACTCGAGATTTTCGAGGCGCTGCTCGACCACGGAGCTGACCCGACGCTCGTTGCAGACGGCAAGTCGGGGGTTGCGATGGCCGCGCGAAGAGGACGGGGTGACCTGCTCGAGTTGTTCGAGCGGCGCGGCATTCCAGTTGAGCTTCACGGCGCGGAGCTACTGCTCGCCGCGTGCGCCAGGAACGACGCGGCGGGCGTCCGCTCGATCGCGGACCGCGAACCCCGGTTGGTTCGCGAGGTGGTGGCGGAGGGAGGCAAGCTGCTCGCGGAGTTCGCAGGCGTCGGGAACACGGACGGCGTCCGGCGCCTTCTCGATCTTGGCGTGGACGTTGGAGCGGTGTACCAGGAGGGCGACGGCTATTGGGATGTGGCGAAGGGCAGCACGGCGCTTCACGTTGCGGCCTGGCGCGCGCGCCACGCAACCGTGAAACTCCTCATCGAACGCGGAGCGCCGGTGGAGGCGCGGGACGGCAAGGGACGCACCGCTTTGGCGCTTGGCGTGCGCGCCTGCGTGGATTCCTACTGGGCGGATAGGCGCTCGCCCGAGTCGGTTGAGGCGCTGCTCGGCGCGGGAGCGTCGGTGAGCGGCGTCGCTTTTCCATCCGGCTACGCGGAAGTGGACGAGCTGCTTCGGCGGGACTTTGCGCGATGAAAGGGACGGCCCCAACGGAGGCGATTGGAAGTCCACAGCAGAACGGAGCGACGCGCTGGCTGCCCGAGCTCGACGGTCTGCGCTGTATTGCCGCGCTGATTGTGGTGGTGGTCCACTACACGCCGGTGACCTCACCGGTCGATTCAATCCCGGCAATATTACGGGGCTATGGCGGGAAATTCTCGCTGGCGAACATCAGCGTCGCCTTTTTCTATGGTCTCTCGGCTTTCCTGCTGACGCACATCGAGTTGGAGCGCCGCCGTTCCGGGCTGCCGATGAGCGTGTTCCGGTTTTACCTGCGGCGCACCCTCCGAATCTGGCCTCTCTACTTCTTCATCGTCGCATTGGGATTTCTGGTTGCCACGCCGGGTCTGTTTTCCATTTTCGCCCCGGAGAATTTCCGTGTCAGGGCAGTGGGGGATCGACAACCTGTGGATGTTTCTGACATTTACCTCGAACTGGAGTCTGGTGCTGAACGGCATTGGCGGCCACCTGGACAGGACGCCCTACGGCATGGGAATCCTGTGGAGCATCGCGGTCGAGGAGCAGTTCTATCTGCTGTTTCCAGCGCTGCTCCTGCTTTGTTTCCGCTATCCCCGGCTTTGGATCAAGTTCGCTCTTGCGGCGGTGCTGGTGGGAACCGGTTTTCGCGCAACACTGCTTTGGGCGGGTTACGCTTTCTCCTCCGGCAAGCCGGGCGGATACTTCTACTACGCGACTGTGTCGTATCTGGAGGTCTTTGCGGCGGGAGCCCTGGCGGCCAGCATCGCGACCGGGGGCGGTCCTTTCGAAAGAATCCGCAGCCTCTTCGCTCGCGCGCCGGCAGGGATCGGACTGGCATTACTGGCGGCGCTGGCGGGCCTGGGGTACGTGTGGCAGTTTTATTTGTTCCCGCCATACAGCCGCGGCGCAACGCCCCTTTCCCGCGGCTTGGATTGGGTCGCGACAGTCGGCGTGTACCCGCCGTTGGGGATTCTCATCGCAGCGCTGTTGATCTGGGTGAACGTGAACCGGCAGGCGGGCTTTTCACGCTTTCTCCGAACGCCCTTCATGCGCTCCTTGGGAACGCTGTCGTTTGGGATCTACATGTGGCATCCTCTGGTCCAGGCCGTGGTCCAGTCGCTCGACGCCAGTTGCGTCGCAACGATGCGGCCTGAATGGCGATCGCTGGGGGTGAATCTGCTGTTCCTGCTCTATTTGGCTCTCTGTGTGGTCTGCGCGAGCCTCACTTACCTGTTCCTGGAGGCGCCCGTGCTGGGCTGAAGAACCGCTTTGCAGGACATTCCCGAAAAGCAACTCCAGGAGAGGGCCGGCGGAGTCCGGGGCTGGTGTTTCCAGGCGCCGTCGCCATGGCCGGGCTGTGCGCCGCTATTGTGTCGGCGCAAGCGCTTCAGACTGGAGCGGCGGCGATTATGGCGCCGGCCGGACTCACGGCCTCGCGCCAGCCGGATACAAGGGGGATTCTTCTCGGCTGGAAATCGGTCCCGGGCGTGGAGCGCTACGAGATCGAAATCGTAACGATGAGCCCGGACGCTTCTGTGCAGTCTCGCATCGTAGCGGCGCCAGCGGCGAACGTGACCTACGGCGTGGCCGATGTTTCGCCGGCTTCGACATACAGCTTCCGCATCCGGGGATGCGTGCCGGCGGGCTGCTCGGAGTGGGCGGCGCCGGTGATCCTTGCGGGGGACAGCCTGCCGCGCCCGGGATCTCAGAAATAGAACTTCAGCGCCAGCACCATCCGCCGGGCGTCGCGGGTGGCGGTGTACTGGCCCAGCCGGCCGTTGGTGTTGAGGCCGGTATTGACGTCGAAGCGCGTGCCGGTGTCGAGGCCCGTGAACTGGGCGTGGTTGAAGCTGTTGTAGGTCTCCCAGCGGAACTGGAGGCGGCGGGCTTCGCTCGACCCGAGGCGGAAGTTCTTCATCAGGGACAGGTCCCAGTTGTTGAAGCCAGGGCCGCGGATGGGGTCCTTGGAGGCCGTGCCCATGCCGAAACTGGAGGCACTGGGCGGGCGCAGGACCTCGGTGCTGAAGTGGCGTAGCTCGGTGCGCTCGCCCTTGGGCAGGTTGGGGTTGCCGGCCAGATCCACGCGGGAGTCGATGCCGGCCCCGGAGGCGCCCGTGATGTCGACCGACTGGAGATAGCCGACCCCGATGCCGAGCGGCGATCCGCTCAGGAACGTGGTGGCGCCGGAGATCTCCCAGCCGTCAAGGGCCCAGCGCGAGAACCCGTTGCGCCACTTCTGGCTGACTTGCGGCAGCGTGTAGAGGAAGTGGATGGCCAGGTTGTGCAGGCGGTCGAAGCCGGCCTTGCCGTAGTTGCGGACGCGGGGGTTGAGGAACGGGTTGACGGCGTTGTTGTTGCCGTCCACCAGGTCCATGGTTTTGGACCAGGTCCACACGCCGCCCATGGTGAGGCCGCGGCCGAAGCGGCGGTTCACCTGGCTCTGGAGCGAGTGGTAGTTGGAGGTGCTGGAGAGCTCGATGTACTGGATGTCGGCGAAGCCCTTGATGGGCCGCAGGAAATTGACGGGCAGCGGGCGGTTGCCGGTCACGGTCGAGTCGATCGAGGACGGCAGGAAGTTGGCTCCGTAATTGGTGGAGTTGATCGAGCGCCGCTGCATCAGGTGGCGGCCGACGTTGCCGACGTAGGCGACGTCCACCACCAGGCCCTGGCCGATGTCGCGCTGCACGCCGAGGGACCAGTTGTAGACCGTGGGCGGATCGTAGGACCGCTGGAAGCCGAAGACGCCGGGCGGGCTGAAGTTGAGCGGCTGGGACAGGAGCTGGCGAATGGTGGTGTAGATCACCTGGGCGGTGTTGACCAGCGGCGGTGCTTCGACGAGCTGCAGGATCTGGTCGTCGTTGTAGCGGTCGAAGAAGATGCCGATGCCGCCGCGGACAGCGGTTTTGCCGTCGCCGAAGACGTCGTAGGCGAAGCCGAAGCGGGGGCCGATCTTGACGGAAGGCGTCTGGGCCACGCGCTCGTCGAAGACGCGCATGCCCTGGTAAAACTGGCCCGACCCGCGCGCGTAGGTACCAATGAGGACTTCGGGGACGATTTCGCCGCTGGCCGGGTTGCGACCCTGGCGTGCGGCCGTGGGGCTGGCGCGGTAGGGCTCGACCAGCCGGGCAACCTTGGCGGGATCGTAGAGGCTGGGGTCGAACAGGGCCAGCTGGTCGCCGGCCGAGGCGGTGGGCTCGATCCAGTAGAAGCGGACGCCGTAGTCGAGGGTGAGGCGCCTGGTGACCTTCCAGTTGTCCTGCACGAACCACTCCAGGTTGCGGTAGCGGGCGTGGGCGTTGGGATGGGCGTCGGCCTCCGTGTAGCTATTGACGATGCCGAGCAGGGCGTTCGAATAGGCGTAGTTGGAATCAAGCGGATTGTTGACGTTCCGGCCGAAATCGAAGGTGCCATTGAAGGCCGACGAGCGGGCGGCGTTGCGGGTGGTGCGCTCCAGGTAGAAGCCAAACTTCATGTTGTGCGAGCCCCGGATCCAGGAGACGTTGTCGGACCAGTTCCAGATGTTGTTGGTGCCGAAGAAGGGGAAGCGCTGCTCGATGTTGAGCTGGGGGGCGTTGGTGATGCCGCCGAAATTGGCGTTGGGGATCAGGCTCAGCGGGTTGCTCCCAGGGTTGAACTGGGGCAGACCCAGGCTGAGCTTGTTGCGATCGTTGCGATCGATGCCGGGCTGGTTCAAGGGCTTCACCAACTGTAAGGCGCGGTTGATGCCGAAGGTGAATTCGTTCACCAGGTTCGGCCGGAAGGTGTGGATCAGGGTGCTCACCACGCCGGCGCTCTGGATGGAGTACTCGATGGGGAACTGGGGCCAGACGCCGCTGGCCAGCACGAAGTCGAAGTCGCCCCGGAAGGCCTCGTAGTCGCGGATGGCGCGGGCGTAGAAGATGGTCTTCTGGCTGATGTTCCAGTCGATGCGGAGGATATTCTCGTCGCGGGGCTGGTCCACGGTGGACTGGAACACATTGTTGAAGGTATTGGCAGGGTCGAAGGTGTTCGGCAGCGGGAAGACGTTCAACAGGCCCTGGCCGCTGCGGTCGATGCGGGAGGTGGGGACGGTGTTGTTGGCGAACTGCTGGCGGTTGTTGAGAGGATCCATGATCGGGATCAGCCGCAGGTTGGTGTCGAGGGTGCGGGAGAAGTCGCCGTTGCGCTCGGCGGCGGTGGGAAAGTTGAGACGGCCGAGGCGGGTGGGGTACTTGCGCGGCAGGAACTCCTGCGACCAGAAGAAGAACAGCTTGTTCCTGTCGGCGTTGAATTTGCCGGGGACGTAAAGGGGCCCGCCCACGTAGTAGCCGGGGTAGTCGAAGCGGTAGCGGGGCCGGGGCAGGCCGTCGCGGTTGCGGAAGAACTCGTTGGCGTTGAAGGCCTCGTTGCGCTTGAAGTAATAAGCTCCGCCGTGGAAGTCGCGGGTGCCGCCCTTGATGACGGCGTTGACGGTGCCGCCGGAGGAGCGGCCGTACTCGGCCTGGTAGTTGGTGAGCAGGACCTTGAGCTCGCTGACGGCGTCGACCGAGGGGGCCAGGTAAGGGCCGGACATGGATCCGGTGTCGAGCGAGGAGACGCCGTCCAGCGTGAGGTTGATGGTGCCGCCGCGATTGCCGTTGATGGTGATGCCGCCGATGTTGTTCCAGCCGGGGGCCTCTCGGTTGCGAGTGTCGATGACGCCGGGCAGCAGGGCCACCAGTCCGAGGTAGTCGCGGCCCTTGAGCGACACGCTCTCGAACACGCGCGCGGAGATGAGTCCGGAACGCTCGGCGCTCTGGGTCTGGAGGCGCGCGGCCTCGGCCTCGACGGTGACGGTCTGGGTGACCTCGCCGAGCTGCAGTGCGATGGTGCGCAGCACCACGCGCTCGGTGGCCGTCAGCGCGATCTCCCTCTGCTCGTACTTGCGGAAGCCGGGCTGGGTGATGCTGAGATAGTAAGTCCCGGGGAGCAGCTCGGGGAAGACGAAGTCGCCGAAGCCGTCGGTGACGAGCTCGCGCGCCTGGCCGGTGCCGATGTTAAGCAGGATGACCTTGGCGCCGGAGACGACCTTGCCGGTGGGGTCGGCCACGGTGGATGAGATCTGGCCGGTGAGTCCCTGGCCGAACAGGGCCGGGACCGTGAGGACGAGAACAGCGGCGACAGCCAAACCGCGACAGGCAAAGCGCATACAAACCCCCTGGACCCGACGGGATCGCGCCCCTGCCGGATCCGCTGGCGACAGTATACACCTTTTCGGGTGGCTAGTCCTCCCCGACCTTGAGCACCGCCAGGAAGGCCTCCTGGGGGATGTCCACGCGGCCGACGCGCTTCATCCTCCGCTTGCCTTCCTTCTGCTTCTCGAGCAGCTTGCGCTTGCGGGTGATGTCGCCGCCGTAACACTTGGCGAGGACGTTCTTGCGCAGCGCGGGGATGTTTTCCCGGGCGATGATCTTGCTGCCGATGGCGGCTTGCAGGGCCACCTCGAACTGCTGCCGGGGAATGAGCTTGCGCATGCGCTCGATCAGCCCCTTGCCGCGCTCGTGGGCCTGGTCGCGGTGGACGATGATCGACAGCGCGTCCACCACGTCGCCGGCGACCATGACGTCGAGCTTCACCAGCGGCGAGGTCCAGTAGCCGGCGAAGTGGTAGTCGAGCGAGGCGTAGCCGCGGGAGACGCTCTTCAGCCGGTCGTAGAAATCGAGCACGATCTCGTTCAGCGGCAGCTCGTAGGTGAGCAGCACGCGGTTGGAAGCCACGTATTCGAACCCCTTCTGCACCCCGCGCTTGTCCTCCAGCAGCTTGAGGATCCCTCCCAGGTATTCGTCCCGGGTGATGATGGTGGTTTCGAGCACCGGCTCCTCGATGCGGTCGATCTCGGTGGGGTTGGGAAAGCGGTTGGGGTTGTCGACCTCCACCACCTCGCCGCCCGGCTTGGTGATGCGGTACCGCACGCCGGGCGCGGTGGTGATCAGCTCGATGTCGAACTCCCGTTCCAGACGCTCCTGCACGATGTCGAGGTGCAGCAGGCCCAGGAAGCCGCAGCGGAAGCCGAAGCCCAGAGCGTCGGAGCTTTCCGGCTCGAAGCGCAGCGAGGAGTCGTTGAGCTGGAGCTTCTCGAGGGCCTCGCGCAAGGCCTGGTGGGCGTGGGCCTCGACCGAATAGAGCCCCGCGAAGACCATGGGCTTGCTTTCCTGAAACCCGGCCAGGGCCTCGGCGGCCGGGTTGTTGTCCTCGACGATGGTGTCGCCGATGCGGGTCTCAGCGACGTGCTTGATGTTGGCCACCACAAAGCCGACTTCGCCGGCGGTGAGCTCTTCGCAGGGAAAGCTTTTCGGGGTGCGGTAGCCGAGGCCCTCCACGATGTAGACCCGGCCGCTCGACCACATGCGAATCCGGACGCCGGCGCGCAGCCGGCCGTCCACCACCCGCACCTGCAGGATGACGCCTCGGTAGGAGTCGAACCAGGAGTCGAACAGCAGGGCCCGCAAAGGGGCGTCGGGGGATCCCTTGGGCGGGGGCACCCGCTTGACGATCGCTTCCAGCGTCTCATGCACGCCGAGGCCTTGCTTGGCGCTTACCAGCAGCGCGTTGGCGGCATCGAGGCCGATGATGTTCTCGATCTGCTCCTTGATCCGGTCGGGCTCGGCGGCGGGCAGGTCGATCTTGTTGATCACCGGTATGATCTCGAGGTTGTGGTGGAGGGCGAGGTAGGTATTGGCAAGAGTTTGGGCCTCCACGCCCTGCGAGGCGTCCACCACCAGCAGCGCTCCCTCGCAGGCGGCCAGGCTCCGCGAGACTTCGTAGGAGAAGTCGACGTGGCCGGGGGTGTCGATCAGGTTGAGCTGGTAGGTCTGGCCGTCCTCGGCGGCGTACAGCAGCCTCACGGCGTGGGCCTTGATGGTGATGCCGCGCTCGCGCTCGAGGTCCATCGAATCCAGGACCTGCTCCATCATCTCCCTTTGCTCGAGGGTTCCGGTGGCCTCGAGCAGGCGGTCGGCCAGCGTCGATTTCCCGTGATCGATGTGGGCGATGATGGAGAAATTGCGGATCCGCGAGCGGTCGATCGGCACCGTCTCATCACGGTAGCACAGTTCCTGCTATGCTGTTGGGCCTATGGCCTGGGAGAACATCCTGTTCGCCGCCGAGGGCGCGGTGGCGGTGGTGACCCTGAACCGGCCGGAGAAGCTGAACGCGCTGAATCGGCAGACCATCGCGGAGCTCGAGCAGGCGGTGGGGGAGATCGAGCGAAACGCCGGCATCCGGGCGGCGATCGTGACTGGGGCGGGCGAGAAAGCGTTCGTGGCGGGGGCCGATATCGGCGAGCTGGCGGCGCTCCAGCCGGTGGAGGCGCGGGATCACGCGGCGCGGGGGCAGCGGCTGTTCACCCGCATCGAGAACCTGCCGAAGCCGGTGATCGCCGCCGTGAACGGTTTCGCGCTGGGCGGAGGTCTGGAGCTGGCCATGGCGTGCCACCTGCGGATCGCCTCCGAGAACGCCAGGCTGGGGCAGCCCGAGGTGAAGCTGGGCATCCTGCCGGGCTACGGCGGCACGCAGCGGCTGCCGCGGCTCGTGGGCAAGGGCGCGGCGCTGGCCCTGTTGCTGGCCGGCGATCCGATTCCGGCGCAAGAGGCCTGCCGGATCGGCCTGGTGGAGCGGGTGGTGCCGCTGGCGGAATTGTTGCCGGCGGCGCGGGAGTGGGCGGCGCGCATCCTGGCCAACGCCCCCCTCGGCGTGGCGCTGTGCCTGGAAGCGGTGAACCGCGGCCTCGAAATGCCGCTCGACGAGGCGATGGCCTTCGAGGCGGCCCAGTTCGGCCTGAGCTGCGCCACCGAGGACATGCGGGAGGGCACTCGGGCCTTCCTCGACAAGCGCAAGGCCCAGTTTCTCGGCCGCTGAGGAGACAACCATGGACGATTCCATTCGCTCGATCCAGGGAAACCTCACCGCCGCCGGGTTCCGTTTCGCCATCGTAGTGAGCCGGTTCAACAGCTTCATCACCGAGCGGCTGCTGGCCGGCGCCCTGGACGGATTGCTGCGCACCGGCGGATCGAAGGACGCCATCGAGGTGGCCCATGTGCCGGGCTCCCGCGAGATTCCGCTGGTGGCCCGCGAGCTGGCCCGCACCGGACGCTTTGACGCGGTGATCTGCCTGGGAGCGATTGTTCGCGGGGATACCTCGCATTACGACTATGTCGCAGAAGAAGCGTCCAAAGGGGTTGCGCAGGTTGCGATGGAAACCGGGGTTCCTGCCATCTTCGGCGTCCTCACCTGCAACACCCTCGAGCAGGCGATTGACCGGGCCGGGGCGAAAGGCGGGAACAAGGGATTCGAAGCGGCCCTGAACGCCATCGAGATGGCCCACCTCATGAAGCAGCTCCGGCCGCGAAAGAAGTAGCATGGCCTCCCGGCGGGAGTCCCGCGAGCGTGCTGTGCAGATGCTGTACCTCTGGGACCAGACCCGCCAGGAGCCCGACCAGGTGATCGCGCGCTATTGGGACGGGCTGTTCAGCGAGGAGCTGCCGGCGCGGCGGCCGCCGGACGATTTCGCCGACGAGCTGCTGCGGGGCGCCGTCGGACGCGCCGGGCAAGCCGATGGTCTCATCACTGCCCACGCCGAACACTGGCGCCTGGAGCGCATGCCGGCGGTGGACCGCAACATCCTGCGGCTGGCCGTCTACGAGCTGCTGGAGGGCCAGACCCCGGTTCCGGTGGTGATCGACGAAGCGCTCGAGATCGCGCGGCGGTTCTCGGGCGAGGAGTCGGTGCACTTCATCAACGGGGTGCTCGACGCGGTGCGCAAGCAGCTCCAGGCGGGCGGTTGACGCGCGGCGGCCGGGTGCGTCAGCATAGTGCCCATGACCCAGCCGCAGCCCGTCAAAGTGAACCTCGTCCGCCGGCCCGATTTTCGCGAGAACTACGCCAACAGCGTGCAAATGCGCGTCAACCTGTGGGACTTCTACCTGGAGTTCGGCCTGGTGAACCAGAACAGCCCCGAGGAGGTCAACATCGAGACCTTCCAGGGCATTTACCTCAGCCCGCAGCAGGCTAAGGCCCTGCTGAACGTTTTGCAGCAGAACGTCAGCCAGTACGAGGGCGCCTTTGGCGAAATCAAGCTCGATCCCCGCTCCGGCATGGGTGTGGTGCAGTAAAGTCTTCCCTCTCTCGCTGGGCTGGTTGCTCGCGACCCATTGGACGTTTCTGGATCTGCCGTACCACTGGGACGAGCTGGGCCAGTTTGTGCCGGCGGCGCGCGATTTGCTGCACTCGGGCGCGGTAGTGCCCCGCTCTACGCTTCCCAACGTCCACCCGCCCCTGTTGATGGCCTACCTGGCCGGGGCATGGAAGTTGTTCGGGTTCTCGATTCCGGTGACCCGCGTGGCGATGCTGATGGTGGGCGCGGCCACCCTGACGATGGTGTCTCTGCTCGGGCGCCGGCTGTCGGGAGCGCGAGCGGGGCTGGCGGCAGCAGCGCTGGCGGCCGTCTCGCCGCCGTTTGTCGCTCAGGGCATGCTCGCCCACCTGGACCTGGCCGCGACGTTCTGGGTGCTCGTTACCCTGTACTGGTTTCTGGACCGGCGGTGGTGGCTGTGCGCCGTGGCCTCGACCGCCCTGGTGCTGACCAAGGAGACGGGCGTGATCGTCCCGCTGGTGCTGGCCGTCGTCGCCCGCCGCGAGAAGAGGCGGCTGCTGCCGCTCGCGCTGCCGATGCTGGCCCTGGCGTGCTGGCTGGTTGTGTTGAGGAGCTCGACCGGACACTGGTTGGGCAGCGCGGAGTTCGAGCGCTACAACGTCGATGAGGCCCTTCGCGCGGGCCGCATTCCGCTGGTGCTGCTGCGAAGGGTCTACCAGGTCGCCTTCGCCAACTTCCACTGGGTGGCGACGCTGGCGCTGGTGGCGGGCAGGAAGGCTTTGGGTCCGGGGTGGGGTCCGATCGGCGCCGTGGCGGGGGCCTGCGTGGCGCTCCACAGCGTGCTGGGCGGGGCGATTCTGCTGCGCTACCTGCTTCCTGTTTTGGCGTTGTTCTACATCGCCACGGCGGCCGCGCTCGAGCCGGTTTCCCGGCGGCTCCGGCGGGGCTGTCTGGCGGTTCTGCTGGCCGGGCTGGCGGTGTCCAACTGGTGGAATCCGCCCTACCCGTTTGGGTATGAGGACAACCTGGCGGTGGTGGACTTCGTGCGGCTCCAACAGCAGGCCGCGCGGTGGGCCGGCGAGCACGCCGGGGAGCGAACCGTGACCACCGCCTGGCCGCTGACCGACGCGCTGACCACGCCGTGGGCCGGGTACGTGTCGCGGCCAGTGCGTGTCCGGGCCGTGGAGAACTTCCAGCCGCAGTCCTGGAAGGTGGTGGAGGGAGACGGGCTGGAACTGGTGATGCTGTACTCCCGGAGCTGGGAGCCGAAGCGCGGCTGGCAGCGCTGGCCTCCGGCGGCAGGTATGCTGGAGCGGTGGTTCGGCTATCGTCCGCAAATCTCCCGCCAGGAGTTGATGGCGCGTTTCAGGCTGCGCAGCGTGGCGCGCTGGGAGCGGCGGGGGCAGTGGATCGAGGTGTTCTTGCGCTGAGGCGTCAGGCGGAGACGCTGCGGCCGTTGAGATCGAAGTACGCTGCTGCCGCCAGCAGGCGGCGGTCGCTGGTCCAGATTTCCGCGAAACCGGCGTCCCGGGCCGAGACCAGGTGCACCGCATCGCCGGCGCGCAGCAGCAGTTCCGCCGGCGCCTTCTCCATTGCGGTCCCAAGGCGGCGAAGGAACGACTCCGTAATGGGCGACAAGATCCACACCCCCTTTTCCACATCCGCGCGAAAGGCCCTGTGCAGCCGGGAGGCTTGCTCTCGAGAAAGGGCGCTTTCGCGAACGTGCCGGTGGAAGATGCAAGCCATTTCCGCCAGGCGCCAGATCGAAGAACACAGGCGCTCCGCCATCCAAACGCGCTCCCGAACCGCCGGGGAATCCGGCTCGCTTACGTAGCACTTTGCGATATACGCCGAGTCGAGGTAGAGGTTCACGAGCGGTCTTGCTCGAGAAATCGGCCGCTATCGGCGGACACACGCGGGAACTTGGCAAGAAAATCCGGCTCTGCGCAGGAATCTGTAGAAGTGGCCGGATTGATTGGATTCCGACGACGGGGTGGTTCGGGCTAGACTCGTAAGTTGCCTACCGACAACGAGTTCACCAAGATTCTGAGCTGGCC
>Ga0247727_10013117_pt1 | contig 14049 bp, 9 predicted proteins | sample WisWelCaveWW1625_FD_202498 | JGI IMG/M metagenome (GOLD analysis project Ga0247727, IMG submission 202498) | Biofilm microbial communities from Wishing Well Cave, Virginia, United States - WW16-25 | ecosystem: Environmental > Aquatic > Deep subsurface > Groundwater > Cave microbial mat | place... | reverse complement strand
AGCGTGGCGAGTAATTTCTTCTCCGGTTCGCCGACTCGCACGACGTGCCGCTCTTTTTCCTTCTGAAAATATCCTCCACCAAAAGCCAGGGTCAGGTTCAAAATAATGTTGGCGGAATTGCGTAGACCAATGGCGGCGCCATACTGATCGATCACACCATCGTTGTTGGTATCGATGGTGAGTTTGCGGGCGGCGGCGCGCACATCCTCCCACGTCCATGGATGATCTGTCGGTGGCGGCGTGATTCCGGATTTCTGAAAAAGATCTTTGTTATACAAAACCGTCAGCGATTCCAGCACAAAAGGCACGCCTGAAATTCCGCCGTTGTGGCCACGTACCGAAGCCCACGCGCCTTCGACAATGTCCTGTCTGAATTCACTCGAAAGCAGCGGCGCCAAATCAGCAAGGTTGCCGCGCGCGGCAAAGTCGGAGATCATGGTCGATTCATACTGAAAGACATCCGGCACGTCGCCGGTCTCGAAGGAGGTCACCAGATAATCATGAATTGCCGACCAGTTGTTTTGCACGTACTCCACCGGCATCTCGGGATGTTTTTGATTCCATTCAGCAACGATGGCTTTGCTCGCCTGAATCGCCGGCTCCTGCCAGGCCAGGCTGACGAAGCGGATCTTATTCGATTGAGCATTTTTCTGACAAGAAATCCATGACAAACTCGAGGCGAAAAAGAGAAATAGACAAGACCACTTTCCTAACGCCAACGAGCGGTAGCCAAATAGTGAAAGACAAAAGCGCACGCAGAGTCGCAAAGGCGCAAAGATATCGCAAAGAAAAACCTTCGGATGATCAAAACAATTAGCGGTTAGGTTTTTAAAAGTCTTTGCGCGGCCTTTGCGGCTCTGCGGCTTTGCGTGAATGTTTTTTCTTTTTCCGTAACGAATAAACTCGTTAGAGGGTAACGAATTTTTCATTCAACATCCTCCACATTCGGATGTATTAATTTTTCAACGCGCCGGAAGTCAACCCCGCTGAAAACCATTTTTGCAGGAAACCAAAAAGCAGCAACGAGGGAATCGTAGCGATGAAGCTCGCGGCCGCCAGCGGGCCGGTGCGCGCCTGGCCTTCCATGCCGGTGAATCGAGCCAGGTCCACCGGCAAGGTGATCAATTCTTGATTCTTCAAAAGCACCAGCGCGAAAAAGAATTCATTCCATGCCGAAATGAAAGTGAACAAGGCCGCTGCGCCGATCGCCGGCATCAGCACCGGCATGAGCACCCGAAAAATAATCTGTCGCCGATTAGCGCCGTCGATGGCTGCCGCTTCCTCCAACTCCACCGGTATGCCGCGAACATACCCTTCCAACATCCACAGCACGAACGGCAGGCTCCACACGATGTAAACCAGCGACAGGCCAGTCAGCGAATCCGTGAGCTGCATGCGACGCAGCACCAGATAAAGCGGCACCATGATCAGAATCGCCGGGAAAATCTGCGAGGTCAAAATCCACCCCAGCGCCGCCTTGTTCAACGCGGTTTTGTAGCGAGCCAACGCATAGGCCGCCGGCAACGCCAGGACGATCACCGCCAGTGTGGCAATGCCCCCGACTCGAAAGCTGTTCCAGATACTCAGCCCAATGTTCTTTTCGGCGAATGCTGCGACGTAGTGCTCAAGCGTTGGCGCGAGCGGCAGCAGCGCCGGCGTAGCGGAGTAAATCTCCGGCGTCGGCTTGAGCGAAGTTGAAAGCATCCACACCAGTGGAAAAACGAGAAACACCAGATAAGCGATGAGCAAAAGGTGCTTCACAACTTTGGCGCCGAGGCTCTTGAGTTTGATCATTTTACACGTTAGTCTCTTTAAAGTGAACCCTTTACAGAAAAGCAAAAACTTTCACGCAAAGACGCAGAGACGCAAAGAATACGCAAAGGTTTTCTTTGCGATCCTTTGCGCCTTAGCGACTCTGCGTGCGCTTTTCTTTTTTGGTTCAGGATCGCGCCTGGCTTATGTTTTTTCCCGAAGCTGAATCCGCAGATATGCAAAGAGAATGATCGAGATGATTGCCACCATGACATTGCCAATGGCTGCTGCATATCCGACATTGCCATACCGAAAGCCTTCTTCATATGCAGCTAGCATCGGCAGACGCGTTAGCCCGCCGGGGCCACCCTGCGTCAGCACCCAGACTAATCCAAACGCATTGAAATTCCACATGAAAGTCAGCGACACAGTCGCCGCCAGCACCGGCTTAAGCATGGGCAACGTGATGTGCCAAAACTCTCTCCATCTTCCCACGCCATCAATGCTCGCTGCTTCGTAAAGATCTTTGGAGATGGATTGCAATCCTGCCAAGAGAAAAACCGCGGCTTTTGGCAAATCACCCCAGATGCCGACGATGATGATCGCCGGCAGCGCAAATTCAAAACTGCTCAACCAATTGATCGGATGATCAATCAGCCCGGCATTGATGAACCAGTAATTGAGCACGCCGGTGTCCGGCTCGTACATGATTCGCCACATGATGCCGCGAATCACCGGCGGCATGGCCCACGGCACGAGAATGAGCACGCGCGAAACTGAATTCAACGAGAGTTTTGCGTTCAGCAGCAGCGCCAGCCCCAATCCCAAAACAATTTGTCCGAACGTGACCAGCAACGTCCACAGAACGCCGACGCGAAACGATTGCCAGAAGTAACGGTCGGTCAGCATGTAGCGGTAATTATCCAATCCGTTGAAATGGATCGGCGCGCCCAAGCGGTAATCAGTGAAGCCGAGATAAATTCCCTGCAAGAGCGGAATGATCGAGAGCGCAACAACCGGAATCAATGCCGGCAAGAGAAGTTTGAATTGTCCACCTGCTTTTGAGCGCATGGGCTTTGCAGTGTAGAATCAGATACTCAATTGGTCTTTCTGATGGCTGGCGCAGCACAGGCTTCAATCAAGCGGCTGACATACTTTTCATAGATTTCATAATTATCGCCGGTGCGATTGCGTGCCACGACGATGACCAACTCGTTCAACGGATCGATGCGGAGAATTGCGCCCGAGGCTGCTTCATGACCAAAGGTTTTTGCGCTGAGGCCATCGCTCGCCAGCCAGCTCGTGCCAATGCCCCATTCCTTGTTGAGACCGGGAACGAGTTTGTCCAGCTTCACCGGCAGCATTTTCGCGAAAGTGTCTGCAGAGAAAAATTGGCGCTCGCCATACGCACCGCGATTCAACAACATCTGGCCGATGCGCGCCATTTCTTCGGCGGTGGCATAGCAGCCGCCGTAGGTGTTTTCAATTTTGGTGTGATGCAAATCGAGCGGGTCGATAAGAAGTTCTTCAAACAGATCGGGCATGGCTCGACCGCTGACCCGTTCCATCACTTTTCCAGCAAGCGCATAGCCCAGACGGTTGTACTCAAAATTCTTTCCAACTTTTACATACGGCAGGCAATGGCCGAGATAATTCTCCAGCGCAGGATTCCAATCCGAACCCCATTCACCGTGCCATGCCAGGCCGGTGGTATGAGTAAATAAATGCCGGATGGTCAACGGGGTCTCGGTTTCGACCTCAAGCTCCGGCAAATGTTTTTTCACCGGATCATCCAACCCGATCAAGCCCTGATCGACAAATTGCATCATGATGATGCCGGTCAGCAGCTTAGTGATCGATGCCATCCACGTTGGTGTCTCGCGAGTCATCAGGTGGCCGTCGCGCGTTGTGCCAAATGCTTCATGAAAAACGATCGCACCTTTGTGGGCGACGAGCGTAACCAACGGTTCTTTGCCAGCGTCAGCCCATTCGGCGCAAATACTCTTCAATAAAGCAAGGTCTTCGGCACGATAGACCGAAATATGTGCGTTACCATTTTTGAGCGCATTGGCAGTCAGGACTTTGGTCTTCTTCGGCGTCTCCAACGCAGGATACTTATTCTCGACGCCAAACTCGCGCCGCTTGAAGCGAACCCACCATCGACGGTCGCTGAAACGCGGATCAAAATCCCAATCGCTGGCGCGCTCAGGAGAAATTACTTCACTTAGACCCGCCAAAAGAATTGCCGCTTGCGAATTCTTGAATAAGCTGCCCATCATAAGATCGGAAAAAAACTCGGAAGTAGTTGGCCTATAGTTTTCACTTATGTCTTTACTGATACCAAGATATTCGAATAATCGAGGCTGCAGATTCATTTTGTCGAGCGAAATATTTTCATTCAGATAATCCTCATCCCGCCACTCTCCGGGTGAACAAAACAGTGTGATGTACCGGCGGACGGTGTAGCCGCTTGGTGTTGTGCCAGTTACAACTGCTCCGTAGCGTCCGGGCTGCGTCGCAACTTCGACGGGCTTCATGTTAATATCATAAAAAGTCGTCTTCAAATCAAACTCGCCTAATTCATTATCAACCATCGCCGGGCGTTGCCATTGCACTTTTGGAAATTCTCCAGGAGGGAATATGTAGCGAGTAAAAACCAACTCCTCTTCAAGAAAAGCTTTGATTCGCGTTTCCTCGATGTCAGGCACATGAATCGTTGCGGCCTCGTTACCGTCAACAACAACCGCAAGACCATCGCGAAGATTGCTTTGCATTTCGCGCGGAATGTGAACCGATGCAATCGCCATGTCGCCGTCTGCACCGAAAACGCCTCTACCAATTTCTTGCTGCCCAACACTTACGATGAGGGGACGGCCATATAGTTTTGTTTGTGAAAAGAGCTTCAAAGTTGCCGCGCCAAGATGTCGAAAGCTCAGCTCGTGATAGATGGCTTTTTTTTCTTTGGCGCGGAAAAAAGCCAGCGCGTCGGTGTATTCAAAGATTCTATACCACACTTCATTTGTTGCCGCGGCGCCGGTTATTTTGATGCGTAGCGGCTCGCCGGGGACGACCCAACGCGCAGACACCGTCAGGCTCATGTATCCAAAAAGAGCGTGATTTTGATTTGATTCAACCGAGGTAAAGGCTAAGCGGATATCATCTTCTCCTTCAACGCGCCAGTGCGCGTCCATCGGCGTGGTGAAAACGAGGCGATGCTTGTCGTTGATGGTGAGATGAAAAGTCTCGTTCCCAAGATTGCTGCCGATGCCTGCCACCCATAGAAACGTCGCCGAGGCGCCGGTCCACTTTCGGGGAATCGTCGAGGTCGTCCAGGTTATGGACATAGTCCCGTCGGTTGTGCGGGCAACCAGCGCCGGCACTCTTTTTCCATTGCTCCGATGGCAGGGGTATGGCGCCTCCTTTCCATCTACCGCCTCGGCAAAACCTTCGAACCAATTTGCCGAATCGTGCTGCATGGCAAACTGCAATCGCGCCACGTCTTCAGCAAACTCCTGCGCAATGGAATTTTTTGCAAACAGTGCGCTGCAGAATAGCAGAATGTGAAAAGTTCTTTTCATAAATAAGAAAAAACCTTAGCCGCAGATTTCGCCGATTATACGGATTGACTTATGTAACCTGCGTAATCCATTGCAAACGTCTTTTGGGGAAAGCTTCGCTTGTTACAAACTGGTTGAAACAAAAAAGGATGGCCGTTAAAGCGCCATCCTTTTTAGCGACGCTTATTTCATCAAAAGCATTTTGCGCACATCGTGAAATGCGCCGGCCTGCAAACGGTACAAGTACACGCCACCGGCAAGGCGGCTGGCGTCGAACAACACCGTATGCGCTCCAGCGCTTCTCACTTCGCTCAGAATCGTGGCGACTTTTTCGCCAAGAATGGAATAGACCTCCAGTTTCACCAGACCGGCATGTTGCAGCGTGAAACTGATTTTGGTAGCCGGATTGAAGGGGTTCGGATAATTCTGCTGCAACGTAAAGTTCAAAGGCGTTGGATTGACCTCATCATCAACCGAAGTAATGAGATCGTTAGTGTAAATCGACAGCCCATCGGTGCGCTCCGCCGCATACACGTAAACGCCGCTGGCTGCAACACTACGCGAAATCTCTGCGCCATCATAATATCCCGCTTCTGTTGGACTAGCGGGATTGGAAATGTCAACGACCCGCAGGCCCTTGTCATCTCCGGCAAAATAGGCGTAGTTGCCGCTGACCGCTGCGGTATAACCATATCCTGCAACCGTGACACTGCCGGCTTCCGTCGGTGTGGCCAGGGTGGAAATGTCAAAGATGCGCAACACGTCACCATCAGGAACATAAGCATAAGCGCCGTTGATGGCAAAACCTTCATTGCCGGTGGAAAACCCTGGCGTGTCGCCGCCATCGACCGGCGCTGCGGGATTGGCCACGTCATAAAATCGGATCTTCCCATAATCAGTGATCGCCGCGATCGTGCCTGCCGCTGCGACATTTTCACCATAAACCGCCGGACGGCTTGCGACCCATACGGGACTGGCGGGGTTGGTGATATCCAGCACTGCGAGGCCGCTGTCACTCGCCGCTACATAAACGTAGTTGCCGCTGATGGCGACGCCTCGAGCGCGGGGTGTTGCTACACTGGTGACTTCAACCGGCGCGGTAGGATTTGATACGTCGATCACCCGCACGCCGGCATCGCGATCGGCAACGTATGCATAATTGCCGCTGGCAACCACGGCGCGAGCATCGCCGGGCGTATCGATCACGCCAAGTTGCGTTGGATTTGCCGGGTTGCTCACATCGATGATGCGCAGGCCGGAGGAGCCGTAAGCGACGTAAGCTTTGCTATTATCCAGAAAAACGCCGAACGCCGTGCCTGTTGCCGGCGCCAACACACCGAGTGCGCCGGATTCCGTGGGCGCATTAGGAGTCGAGACATTGATGGCGCGCAGCCCGGCGGTGCGATCGGCAGAATAAATGTGACCGGTCGGATTTCCGTTGATCGTAATGGCGCCAAAGTAAACCGAGGCCGAGCGGCCCGGCGTGTCATAAATGCCAACGGGAACCGGCGCCGCTATGCTGGAAACATCGAGGATGCGGACGCCGGAATCGCCATTGGCGACGTAACCGTAATTTCCGTCAAAGACGATGCGCGCGGTTCTGAAGCCGGTCGGCACAAAAGTGATGTTCACCGGGCTGGCGGGGTTCGTTACATCGACGATTTGCAACCCCGAATTGAAATCGCAAACATAAGCATGGCCGGACCGGACATTCAAATACTGATGATAACCGCCAGCGAGCAGCGGAATTTGCCCGACATATGTCGGCACGGCGGGATCAGAGATGTTCAGGATATGACTTCTTGAACCCGCGGCAATATAAGCATAGGGTTGCGAAATCACCACGCTCTCACAATACTCGAGCGAGTCAATACCCACAACCAGCGATGGGCTGGCTGGGTTGGCAATATTGTAAATCTGCAATCCCAAGCCGCCGGCGGCGACATAGGCAAACGTTCCGCTCGTTGCCACGCCCTCGCAGGTGCTGCCGATATTCACGGTGGAAGCAATACTCGGAGTGGTTGGGTTTTGTACGTTGATCAGCCACATCTTCGGGCCACCGGTGACCACCAAATGCTGGGTGCTGGCGATGGAGGTTCTGACCACGTCTTCGATGACATCCGAGAGCGTCACGCTTGCCACTTTCAGCGGGTTCGCCGGATCGGAAAAGCTGGCGATCTGCAGCTTGTTGCCGATGCCGTAATAGACCAGCTATCCCGCTGCGAACACCGCCCTGGACTCCCCTTCGCCCTTGCCAAAATTCCCCACAAGGGTTACGTTTGAAGCATCCTGAGCGATCGCCAGGATCGGCATCAGCAACAGCAGGCAACATGCCAACGCCGGAAGAAACAAATTCCTCACTTGGATCATCTTTCGCCTCCGTGAACTTTAAGTTTGTTGAGAAAACGCCAGCGGCATTCTCTGGTGATTTGTCAAAACGAATTGCTCAATATCTTTCAAATAAGGAGCCGAGGCCAGCGCACCGGCGTGCGTCACCGATACGGCGGCTGCCGCAGTCGCCAAATGGGCTGCTTCTTGAATCGAGCGATCCTCGGCGAGAAAAGCAGCAAGCGAGCCGTTAAAAACATCGCCGGCGCCGGTGGTGTCGACTGCTTCCACGTTAAATGCCGGCACGAGAAAACTGCCATCTTTCGATGAAACGAACGCACCTTTCGGACCAAGCGTTAGAATCACCAGGCCAATGCCCTGGCGATGCAGACTATCCGCCGCCAGCGACAAACTCTTTTCATCAGTGATTCTGACGCCAGTCAACATTTCAACTTCGACTTCGTTTGGGCTAATGATGGAAACGTACTTCAATACTTCCGGGCCCAGCGGTCTGGCGGGCGCAGGATTGAGAACGACGCGCACACTGTTGGCTGCCGCCAGAGCCACGGCAGCAGCGACCGTGTCGAGAGGAGATTCGAGTTGCACGAGCATTACATCCGCGGCAGCAATGATGGAACGTGCAGCCTCCACATCGGCGGGTTGCAAACGCGCATTCGCTCCGGAAGCCACGATGATGCTGTTTTCGCCGGCTTCATCGACGACGATCCAGGCCATGCCGGTCGGCGCCGAGGCATCGCGTGTTACATATTCTGTATGAACCCGGTCGCGCCGCAAGCACTGCAGCGCTTCGTGGCCATGGGCATCGTCGCCAACGCGCGCGATAAACCACACCTCGGCGCCGGCGCGGGCTGCGGCCACGGCCTGGTTCGCGCCCTTGCCGCCTGGGCCCATCGAAAATCTGCCGCCAATAATCGTTTCTCCCGGCTTGGGAATTCGCGACGTCTTAATGGTCATATCCGCGTTATAACTGCCGACGACGACAACTTTGTTGGCCATGGATGAATTTTTGTTGAAGTTCGACGGTGGAAGCAATCAACAATCAGTCCTGGAAAAAAACTCTAAAGTCTTCTCCATGAAACACATCGCATTATCGTTTCTGGCTCAGCAGCCAGTCGTAAAGCTCACGATTGTTATATGTGCGCGTCCACGAATCATGATAAACATCCGGATACACCGTAAGCTTGGCGGTGCCGCCGCAATCCTGAAGCGCTTTGACGATGGTTTCGGCCTTGAACAGCGCCACGACATCATCCCTGGCGCCGTGAAAGGCCCAAACGGGAATCTCCTTCATGCCGCAAATGCTCGTGTAGGTTTCTCCGCGCGCGGCAATCGGCGCTACTGCCGCAAACAGGTCGGGATGACGAATAGCCATGTCCCAGCTTCCAATTCCTCCCATGCTATAGCCCGTCACGTAAACCCTCGTCGAATCGACCGGGTAGCGCGCGACCACATCTTCAACCAGTTTTTTGATCAGCGTGTCGGTTCGATCATAATACCATTCGGTCGAGGTGGGGCATTGCGGGGACACGACGATAAACGGAAACGAATTATACCCATCGAGAATTTTCGCCAGCCCGTCGCGCTTCAGTAGTTGCAAATCATTGCCGCGCTCGCCAATTCCATGCAGGGAAATGAGCAGCGGAAATTTTCCATTCACCCGAGCGCCGGTATTTGTCGGCATGAACAACAGGTAGTCCAGCAATGCCGTGCTGTAAACTTCCTGCTGTACAACCGGCGGCTCGGCCACGGGATTTGACTTGCATCCGATCATCAAGCTCAGAAAGAATACAAGCATGACTGAGCATTTTTTTTTGTAACTATCGTTCATGGACACCACATTGACATTTCGTTAACTTCAATTTGACACGGAGTCATTGAGCACACGGAGATGCGCGGAGAAAAGATTTGTAAATCTCAAAACAACCTTGCCGACTCATCGTTTAACGACTCGGTCTTTTCTCGCTGTTCTCCGTGTCTCCGTGTTAAATCAGTTTCAGATTTCTTCTGAGTCCTTGATGTCTTGTTAAAACGCCAATCCAATCGAAAACATGTGCACCTGTTTGAGCGCGCCGAAATCGACAAACGCATAATTCAAGCTGGCCCTGGTGTTGGCCAGGGAATAATTCAAGCCGCCGCCGAGTGTGAAACTCTGCACATCATAATTGAATTTGTAACCGGCGCGCAGAGAAAAACTGTTTTCAAAAATGTAGTCCGCGCCAACATGCAGCTTTTCAGGCCCATCGTTTGGATGATCGCCATCGACCACGACGGTCAGCATATGCGGGCTGCCCTCGCTGTTGAGAAAATCCATCGCCGCGCCCACGCGGAAATCGAGCGGCATGCGAACATCATCCGGCTCGGCTTGATATTCCTCGCTCCAGCCGGCGAGCTGCGAATCTGGGCCGAAGTTGCGCGCGCTCATCGCCAGTCGCAGACTCTTGAACCCCGTGTAATAAACCGTTCCGAAATCAAGCGACCAATTGGTCATGTTCAGCTCGGCAATCTCCTGGCGCAGCCAGCGGAAACTGCCGCCGATGGAAAGCTTGTCGGTAATGGCGCGGGCATAGGAAACACCGGCGGCGATGTCGCGCGCCGAATAGAAATTGCCGGTGACCACTGCTTCGGTGCGATTCTCGCCTTCGATAAAGCTGTTCACTGTTTCCGGAATGTCGCCATAGTCGAGCGTCATAACGCTGACGGCAAAGACGCCCAGGCCGCCGATGTTCGCGGCAAACGCAACCGACTGATATTTGATATCCGCCAGCCAACTGACGCTGTTCAACTGCACGTCGTATCGTGAGATGTTCGCCAGAGCCGCTGGGTTGCCCAACACGGCGTTTGCATCCCCATCCGAGATCGCCGTGAACGCGCCGCCCATCGCCGCCTGTCGCGGATCGCCGTTGATCTTCAGAAATTGCCAGCCGGATTGGCCGACGCGCTCGATATCATTCGGAGGGATGCCAACCTGCGCGAAAGAGGGTGTTAGGTAAAACAAAGCGACCACGGTGAGGCAAACGACCGCAGCTTTATGTGCTGGCCCATTCATCATAACTTCTCCCGCAAGACTGTGTCGAGCAATTCAATTCTTGTTGATCAATAAGAAAATAACTCTTGCCGCCACCACGATCATTTGACGATGGCGAACTTGCCGATGTGCGATTCCCCTTCATGCCCGGGCACTTTCGATTCTACGCTGAAAAGATAGATTCCTGGCGCGACGCCCAATGCCCATTTATTCAATTGATAATCGACCCGGGTGATGCTGCCCCAGGCTTCGGAGCCGCTACCATCATCATGCTGAATCTCCTGCACCACGTCGCCAGTCAGGGTGTAGATTTTGATCACACACTTCGCCGGCACACCGACGAACTCCATGCGATAGCGCTCCCCCTGCCCGACCAAACGACTGTGCTGGCGGAACGGATTGGGAACGACATAAACATTGCGTGGGAATTCGGCATTCGGTCCGCGCAAAGGGTAAACCGGAAATCGATTGTTGTTCACTTTGCCGCTCTCATGGCCATCGACATCATAGCTGGTGACGCAATAATAGTTGCCGACGCCATATGGGACGTTGCGATCGATGAATTGCACTTTGCCATCGATCACCTGGGCAGCATCTTTTGAAATGTCGGTGATCAGCGACCACGGTCCGATCGTGAAGTAAGTAGAGCGATAAACCCGGTATCCTGCAAAATCGTTGACCCCCTTGAACGGGTCCCGATAGGTGTTCGGAATCGGCGGCCATTCAACGATGATCTGGCCCGGCTCGGTGGTCAGCGTCAGGCTATTCTCACCATTGGTCGGTGTCTTGGGAGGATGGAACGCCGGGAGGTAGCTGCGCGCAAATAGCTCGCGCGCCGCCCGCACATTCGCCAGCATGGAATCGCGCGAAGCGGTGGCAATCAGATCGATATTATCCACCCCACCCTGGACAATTTTGGCACGATCCATTTCACCGATGGCTTCAGCAAACACTAAGCGGATGGAGGCAAACGGCGTCAGGGTCAACGGCCCGACGCTGAGCACAAATTCCGGGCGGCGTTCATACTTGTTTCCGCCTTCGACACCGGCGGCGCGCGCCTCATCCCACGACCGCCGTGGCTGCTGGTGTGTCATCACATCCTTGACGCGTTGCGGCGAATCGACATCTTGAATGAACATGATGTCTTCCCGCGCCGCACCTTCCGACAACCCTTGGCCGGTGTGTTCGAGAATATTTTGATAAACATTCGCCAGCGCCGAATCCAGCACAAATGCCGTAAAGTAACCGGCGGCATCCAGCTCAGTTTCCCGCGAACCCTGCGCGTAAATGTCGCGAGAATCGCCGATGTCGCCGCGCAGCGGGCCGACGCCGAAATTCCAGTTTACCGGCGTCTCATCCTGAAAACTGAATCGCTGGTGATCATAAAAATAGAACAACTGCTCGGCTGCGTCCCAACCGTATTTTTCATCGCCACGCGAGCCGGAGCGCTGCGTCAGTCGGACGCCGTAACGCATGCTAAAAAATAAATTCGTTATCGTTGAAAATTCCGTGTTAGTGATAGTCACCTCATGGATGATGAAGTCGTCGTATTTGGGATAACTCCACACCATGCTGCGCCGCGACACGTCCACTTCAAGGCCGTTGACATGATGTCCGCCGGTGACGATTTCCTCTCCCGGCGTTGAAAGATCAACGAGGTTGTAATTTTTGATCAACGACGTTTCTTCAATAGGAAAAACATTTTCTCCCGAAGGGAAAAAACGCGAATTGAGCGTGTAGGAATAGGCCGTTGAATTGCGAACGCCGTAGATGGCGTATCCGGCAGCTTCCGCGTAATTCAGCGCATCGTTGATATTGGCCCCCTTCGAATAGCCCGGGTAATCAAGGGTGTGGAAAGCATTTTCAGTTTCCGTGGGGTCGCCATACTGTAATGAATTCCACAGCGTTGCCCACAACTTCCCGCGAGTGAGAGTTTGTTTTCCCCACGTCACCTGCGCTTGGACATCCGCTATCAGGCTCAGCGAGACGATTGCGCTCGCGAGAAAATAAGCGCGAAGCAGCCGTGTCGGCTTTGAGCACTCTCGCATAATATTTCGCATGGTTTCCCTTGTTTTCACAAAAACGAATTTCGTCATTCGAAAAAACGTCAATGCCGTCATCATCATAGAGCGCGTAACGCTATGCTCTCTTTTATCTGCACGATCTGTTCAATCGGCTTACTAAATTCTGCATCATCAAAAATCCATCTTGAATTGCAGATAGACGCGGCGAGGAGGAACTTCATAGGAATACCATTCCCATTCATCATACTCATTGGAAAACCAGTTTTTGGGCAGGCGCTCGCGTTCCGGAAGGTTCGGATTTTCATGCCAGCGAATCAGGGCATCGCCGGAGAGCAACCGCAGAAACGTGGAGTCGAAGAGGTTGCGGATTTCCATGCTGGCCTCGGCATGCATTCCGCCGACCTTGAATCCCTTGGCAAGCTTCAGGTTGGTTTGATAGGAGCTGAACCATCGCCGGTTGTTGGGACGCGTCGACAAATCGCCGGGGGCGTGGTAGGTGTACGGCTCGCCGCTGCGCCACCAGAAATAGAGATACAAGTTGAAGTCACTGAGCGGTTTGATGCCAAATATCTCCGGCCCCTGGTTCGGTTCGAAGTACACATTCGCCGACGCCTTGATGCGATGATAACTGCTCCATGCTCCTTTTTCATTGCGCAAGCCCTTCGGCACATTGACGCGCGTCGACCCCGGCTCGTAAAGCTGGCGGAAACCCACCTCGCCATCAAACGACCAGTAGATGTCATGGCTGACGCCAAAATTGATCGGTCCAGAAAAACGAGAGTCGAGCTTGGTTTCGATGCCACGCACGTCGGAGTATCCGGAGTTGCTGAGCATCAGCGCCTTAGTCGTATTGTATTGCGCGGCATAGACGCCGGTGATGACGTTGGCCTCGCGGCTCGCATCTTTGTAGTAACCGGTGAGATCCAGGCGGAACTTGTCGGCGATGCTGTTGTCGATGCCTAATTCATATTGAATGGTGCGCTCGAAGCCCATTTCGGCATTGCCGTACCAGCCCTGCCATTCTTCCATGTAGGTAATTTGGTTGGCGTAGGGGTCGAGCACCGTGTTCACGTTCTCGGTGTAGTTCACAAACGGAAACCCGAACATCTTCGTCCACGATGGTCTTTGATAAAAATGCCCGTAGACAAAATGCAGAACGGAGTTTTCATTGATCGGGTGCGAGATGCCGAGACGCGGCGCCACGGCGACCTGCATTTTGGTTCTGACCGTCTCAGGAGTGCCGGGATAGCCCAACGGCTTGCTCGGATCGTGGCCGGGCGTCGTAGGCTGGAAGGCCAGCGGGTCGTAGCGATTCTTCGGGGCGCGGCGGTTTTGATCGAAA
>Ga0247727_10013116_pt1 | contig 14049 bp, 11 predicted proteins | sample WisWelCaveWW1625_FD_202498 | JGI IMG/M metagenome (GOLD analysis project Ga0247727, IMG submission 202498) | Biofilm microbial communities from Wishing Well Cave, Virginia, United States - WW16-25 | ecosystem: Environmental > Aquatic > Deep subsurface > Groundwater > Cave microbial mat | place... | reverse complement strand
ATTCAGTTCATAGTTTGCCATCCCGCAGCCTTTGCTGACGACGGGCGAACCGTCCCGCGCGACGAGAATCGAGCCGCTAAACTGGTCAAATTTGACGGCGACGTTCATATACTCGTCAACTTTTGCCGTGATTTGTTGTGCCGACGGCGCGTTAGTTTTTTGCGCCAAAGCAAACTGAATCGTGAGCAGACACAATGCAACTAGGATTGTAAACCGATTTATAGGATTAAAATTGATACGCATAGAGATTTCTCCTCATTTTTTGTTTCCGCGCGTCACCAGCACGCTTTGCGACGCCACGTTGTAACTTAATGATACGACTTCCGGCGACTTTGTCAAGAATTTTTTCCGGTTTAAACACAACACGGAGAAAACTGCGCAAACAGAGAGGGCAATGCATGGAAACCGCCCGCTTTGTAAACTCCGTTTACTCTGCGTTCTCCGTGTTGATCTTTTTTGATTGCGCTCGTCCGGTTTATGGCTTTACGTGAGCGTCGGGAAAACGATCCGGCACGAGATTCAAAATAATGTTGTGCTCGAGCAACGCCTTTAGTCCGGCGAGCACCAGCGTGAATCCTTCGGTTGATTCAGCCACTTGTTTTACGATCTCGGCCCCGTCGCCGCTAAAGCCGGTGTTCGTGATGCTGACGAAAGTTGTGTTATCAGCGCTAGGCGTAAAAACCCACTCCACCGTCCCGAGCGTGCCGTATCCCGGCCAGTCAATGAGTATGCGCTTGTTTTCTTCAATTGCTTTCACGCTCACTTGTATAGAATGACCGTACATTTCCCAATCCCATTGAATTTGTTTACCCGTTTCCAACCTGCCGCTGCCTTTGGTGAACCAGAACTTGGAGGTGATGGCAGGATTCACAAAAGCCTCGAACACTTCAGCGGCCGGTTTGCGAATCAGCATTTCGGCTTTTGCAAATGGTACGTGGTTAATCTTCATAATGTCTCCTTTGAATGCCAACCGATTGTTAGTGAGCTGCACGATGCATGACGCATAACGATGGTTCTTCTTATTGCGATAGCCTTCTTTGTCTGAGCAAGAGGATGCTGACCAACCAGAGCGGGATGTAAATGAAAAGAGGAAGGCCGCCGAGAGGCGCCGCGATCAAGCCGGCAACGATACAAGTCCAGCCGGCCCAGCGAGGCAGCCAGACCGTCTTGAGCAATGCGCCGCCATACGCCGCGAGGCCGAGGTAGGCCAGAACGCTGTATATGCCGAACAAGAATGCTGCCCATTCCCTCCAGGGTTCAAACCATGAAGGCGACATGGAAGTCCGGTTCCATTCTTGCGTCGCTCGAACCAAAGATGGCCTGCCGGGTTGCGAGGGTTTTATCCAGAGTCACCCCAGGAAAAGTTCTGGCGTCGTTGTCGCGAATTTTTCTACATGGAAAAATTTACAAAAATGCGGCAGGGTTTGCAAGACGGATTTTGGCGGGAGTGTGCGCACATGCGCGTTATTCGAGTGGAGGAAAGGCGCTTTCGTGCAACAGCGAGTCCGGCTGGGTTGAGTGCAGTTTGCTGGCGAGCGAATCAAGCTGATGGGATAAAAGAGAATCCACTGACAATGAAGAAGAGTAATTCGGCGCGTTCGTGTGAATGAGAGCAGAGTCCAAGATCTCCGCGATCTCCAAGCGGCGCGACAGCTCGACCTTTTCTTCCATCAACAACTGCTTCTCTTCCAAAAGCTCGATGAGCATTTGCATCGTCGTCGCGTGCGCGCCGTAGCGCCGCAGCGTATCGCTCAATGCCGGCGCAGCGGAAAAGTCGAGCACTTGCGCGCTACCCGGCAAAGTGATTGTCACCGGCATCAAAACCGGTTGCGCGGAATCCTGCGCGCGTGTTGTTGCGTTTGAATCGACGGACGCAAAGCGAACCGGCTCACGCACAATACTCTCCAACGAATCCGAGGTTGCGGCACGCGCTTGTTGTGGGCGGCTCGACGTAATCGCGCTGCGGGTGCTGCGAAAGAGCGCGAGGCCTGCGATGAGCATTAGTGTCAGCGTGATCGTGAGGAGGAAAGCTTGTTTCTTTTCTTTTGTCGTCATAAGTTTTGGGCAACTGTTGTGCTGTTACTTTTAAATTCGCGGTTGCGACAATGCCCCACAAGGGAGCCGGGCTACGAAGTCAAGTAACGGTGCAATAGGTTCCGCACAAGCCGCGGTTTAACCGTGGCAGAACTTTCGGCGGGTTAAAAAGAGTAGCAGCAAAGCTCGAGATGTGCAGAGAGTTTGTCGGGCGGGTTGAACAATTTGAAGAGCGAGGTCGGCATGTTAACCATCGACGGCAGTCAAGGCGAGGGCGGCGGGCAGGTGTTGCGTTCCGCGCTCACGCTGGCGATGCTCACGGGCAAGCCGTTTGGCATTGAGAACCTCCGCGCCGGGCGCAAGAAGCCGGGACTGCTGCCGCAACATTTGACCGCAGTGCAAGCCGCGGCGCGCATTGCGCAAGCGCATGTGGCCGGAGCCGAACTCGGCGCGCGCAGTTTGACTTTCTCGCCGAATGAGGTTGTGCCGGGGAGGTATGAATTCGCGGTCGGCACGGCCGGGAGCGCAACCTTGGTTTTGCAAACGGTGTTGTTGCCGTTGGTGCTCGCGCCTTCGCCTTCGCACCTCGTGTTTGAAGGAGGAACGCACAATCCGTTCGCGCCGCCGTTTGACTTCTTGCAAAAAACTTTTTTGCCGCTCATCAATCGCATGGGCGCGCGTGTGGAGGCGAAGTTAATGCGTCCGGGCTTTTATCCGGCGGGCGGAGGCAAGTTTGAGATTGTTATTCAACCAACAAAAAAGCTTTTGCCGCTTGCGTTGCTACAATCGGATCCGGTTTTACGGCGGCAAGCAAAAGTCATCATCTCGAACCTTCCCCGCCACATTGCCGAACGCGAAGCAAGGATCATCGCGGAGCACATGCGCTTGCGCCCAAACGCGATCGAGATTGCAGAACTCCAATGCGGGCCGGGCAATGTGGTGATGATTGAAATCGCCAACGCGACGCTCACGGAAATTTTCACGGCCTTTGGCGAGCGTGGCGTGCGCGCGGAAACCGTGGCGCAGCGCGCGGTTGAGAAAGCGCAAAAATATTTGGCGGCAAACGTGCCGGTGGGAGAACATCTCGCGGATCAACTGCTCTTGCCCATTGCCGCAGCCGGAGAGGGCAGCTTTTTAACTCTGCCGCTCACATTGCACACGCAAACGAATCTTGCGGTGTTGCAGCAGTTTTGGGAGATTGAAGTGAGAGTGGAAGAAGCGAATGAGCAGCAAGTGTTGGTGAAGATCAAGCGCGAGGCGTGACACAACTGGCAAACTCAAGTCAAAAGCATTTTCAATTTTAAATTGAAAATTTGCAATTGAAAATTTTCCATTCAATCCAAATACACCCACAACAAACGCAGGCTCTTGGGATCCATGTCTTCCGAGCGCGTGATCACGTAGATGTCGTTGCAAATGTCTTTGATGAGCATTTGCCCGTTGCTGAGCTGGCGCGGCCGCTCGTGCCGCCGGGTGAGAAAGCTGTGCGGGCCGGCCGTGGTGAGCACTTCCCAATGGAAAAATTCCATTTGATCCGCGATGCTGTGAATCTCGAGCACGCGCGGGAGAAAATTGCGCAGCGCCAATTCCTCTTCCACCATTTGGCGTCGCGGTGAATCCAATTCTTCCAACGCTTCGATCAAATACAGCTCATGGCCTTTGTCATCGCGGAGACTGATGAACTGCTGCGGATGGCTCCACGGAAAGCACGCGGCGATTTGAATCGGAGTTTCTTGTTTCGCCGGCTCTTCGTGCGCGCGCAGCATGACGAGGCGGCCTTCGGCGTTGCGGCGCAATTGCCAAGCGTTTGCTTGCGCCTCGGCGCTCATAACACCGTTTTGGGGAGAAGAGAGAGTTGTCATGTTTTTTTCCTGTATGATAAGTTCGTGCTGCGTTTGAAACTTTGCTTGCAAGTTGATTCAAACTTCATTAGAAAGCAGGTGAATCAAAAAAGGAGAGCTTTATGACTAAAGAAATGATCACAGCGGAAGAACTCGACCGCCTGCCCGAAGCCGGTGAAGAGATTTATGAGCGCAAGCTGAAAGCCAAACTGGAGCCGAAGTACAAAGGCAAATTTGTCGTCATCGAAGTTGAAAGCGGCAAATACTTTGTCGGTGACACTTTGGGCGAAGCCGCGGACAAAGCTGAAGCGAAATTTCCGCACAAGGTTTTTTATATCAAACGCATCGGCTTCAAAACGGCATTTAAGAAAAGGTGGTGACCCTTGACCATTAACGGTTATTTCGATAAGGCCGGACAACCCAGAGTTAAACTGCGAATCAAAGGTCTGCGCAACGTCGTTGAGATCAGCCCGGTGGTTGATACGGGCTTCAATGATCATCTCTGCTTGCCGATCGCGACCGCGATTCACCTCGGCCTGGAGTTATTCGGGCGTGTGTCCATTGAGTTGGCGGACGGCTCTTCAAAAAGCGAGCTGCTCTTTCGCGGTTGGGCAACTTGGCAAGGCCGGGCGAAACCCGTTCGAATCTTCTTAACCGACTCTTCCGATGCTCTCCTCGGCAGCGGCTTGATGAAAGGCCAAAGACTCAACATCGATTACGCCGACCACATCGTCACCATATCTGAGAAAGCCGTTGCTAAAAAGCCGCGCCGCAAAATCAAATAATCAAAAATGCTGTGGACGACTGCCGCAAATGACAATCGCCCACGAACGACCAACAACCATCCTCACACCGCAATCATCGCCTGCAATTCCACCTGCGTATTGTGCAGCTTCGCATAGACCCCCTCCGGCTTCGCCAGCAATTCTTGATGCGTGCCTTGCTCCACCAGCTTGCCGTCTTCCATCACGAACAAACGATCCGCGGCGCTCAACGTTGACAAGCGGTGCGCAATCGCAAACGTGGTGCGTCCCGAAACCAATCTCTCCAAAGCCTCCTGAATTTTCTTCTCCGTCTCGGTATCGACAGAACTCGTAGCTTCGTCGAGAATGAGCACGCGGGGATTGTGCAGAATCGCGCGCGCGATGCTGATGCGTTGGCGCTCGCCGCCACTGAGCGTCAGGCCACGCTCGCCCACCATCGTGTCATAACCATCAGGCAGGCCGCAGACAAACTCATGCGCATTGGCGGCTTGTGCCGCGCGAATGATGTCGCGCAGTCCCGCGCCGTGTGAGCCGTAGGCAATGTTCTCTGCAATCGTGCCGCGAAATAAATACGGCTCTTGCAGCACCACACCGATCTGCCGGCGCAGGCACTGCAGTTCCAGCTCACGCACGTCGTAGCCGTCAACCTTGACGCCGCCGTCTTTGACATCATAAAAACGGCAAATCAAATTCACGAGCGTGGTTTTGCCGCTGCCCGAAGAGCCGGCGAGGCCGATCATCTCGCCGGGCGAGACTTCGAACGACACACCTTTGAGCACATTGCGTATGCCGTCATAACTGAACGTCACGTTGTCGAAGACCACGCGGCCTTGCAAAGGTTCGAGCATGATTGCGTCCGGTTTGCTCACGATGGTCGGCGTGGTGTCGAGCACTTCGAACACACGCGAGGCCGAAGTCGTGGCGCGATTCAGCGTGCGGCTCATCATGCCGAGGTGCTTCACCGGCTCCCAAAACATCCACATGTAACCCGTGAACGCGATGAACACGCCGAGCGGCATGCCCTCCGCGCCGTTCGTGAGCACGTGGCGCAGCACGCGCGGCGCACCCACGGCCCACACAATCAAGCTACACACGTGCATGAGCATTACCATCATCGGCCAGAAACGCGTCCACTCGATGTGCAAACGATCCGCTTCCTGCTCGACGGCTTTGCTCTTGGCTTGAAACCGGTCGTTCTCGTGATCTTCCTGCGCGAACGCTTTCACTACGCGCATGCCGGGAATGACATCCGAAAGTACGCCGGTCATCGCCGACCACTTGCGCCAAATGCGCAGAAAGAGCACTTGGATTTTTTTGCTGTGGCGATAGAAGAGCCACGCCATCAAGGGCAGCGGCAGCAGCACCAGCCCAGCGAGTGAAACATCCATAAACAACAACGCCACCGCGACGCCGATGATTTGCAGCACCGCCACGACGATCTCGATGATACCGAACGTAATGAAATCCCATAAACGATCAGTGTCCGAGCTGATGCGCGTAATCAGCGAGCCGGTGGAGCGCGAAGCAAAGAACGAGAGACTCAGTTTTTGCATGTGCTCATAAATCTGCTCGCGCAATTGCGTCGCGATCTTTTCGCCGGTGATCGCCATGATGCGCAAGCGCAAGAACGAGGTAAATTCCGCAGTGCTCCACACCACGGCGAGCGAGCCGATGATCACCCACAACCAAAACCACGGATTCGCGATTTGCCCGCTCTCCGCGGGCCTGAGAATTTTGTCGATCAACACGCCGGTTAAATAAGGCGGGAGCAATTGCAACAGCGTCAAGACCCACGCGAGCGTCAATCCGACCGTGACCTCTTTACGATGCGGTTTCAAGTATGTGGCCAAACGCAACATCACACCCATCTTCGGAACCGCGAGTGCGGCTTTCGCTTCTTCCACGGATTCCAGCATCGCGTTGTGATATTCTTGCTGGCTATCGACTTCGCCCGCGAGCGCGAGCGGCGGTTTGTCCGCCACAAGACGTTCGCGCAATTGCTCTGCGATGAATTGCAAATTGCCAACGGTGCGGCTTTGCCGGCGCGTGAATTGTGCCGAGGCCAGCAGCTTTTTCTCCGCGCCTACGATGTTCAAGCGGCTGCTCGACAAGCCGGAGAGCAGCTCGAATTTTTCAATAGAGCGCAACGCCAGCGATTGCGCCAGCCAGGCCGTGCTCCCGTTTTGCCATGCGCCCTCGGGCCGCAGCAATACAAGGTGCTCTGCGCTCAACACCAGCCAGCTTTGCGAAAATTGCAAACGCGCATCAAGGTCGCTCATCGCAAAGGCATGAATGCGCTCGCTGCCAATCGCGCGTTGCACCGCCGCTTGCACCTCGGGCGGCAAATGATCGGGTTGATGAAAAAATGTTTGTAGAAAATTTGTCGTCATTGCTTCTCCTTCGAGCCAAAATGTTTCGCCACGGCTTGACTGTGGCCTTATTCACGCGCATGCCACGGCCCAGCCGTAGCAGAACGGCCTCATTGCTTTTAAAAGATTGTCGCGGGAAAAAAACTCTGCCGCTGCCGTGCGGCATGGCATGGTCGGCGTGCGACGGTCAATACCGCTTGGGATGTGAGGGGGTGAAATTGGAAAGAATCATAGCAGACCTCCCTCTTCCTTTCCACTCGTATTGCCAAAACGCCGAACCACGCGCGTCGGCAAGAAAGGAAGCAAAAAAGTTTTCGACATTATTTTCATGTTGGGAGCGCGCATTAGGTGGAGCAAGATAGCAAAAGCTGGGAGTTTTGCAAAATTTTTTTTCATGCGTCCACGTGAATGGTTCTGGTGAGGGTGAGCACGTGAACTTTGGTCGCGCCGGCTTGGCGCAAGACGCGCGTGAGCTCTTCGAGCGTGGCGCCGGAGTCGAAAAGATCGTCGAGCACGAGCACTCCCTTGCCCGCTACTGCGCTGCGCGCCGCAAATGCGCCCGCCACGTTCGCGCGTTTTTGCGCGGCATTATGCATCTCCTTTTGTGGCGAGGTTATCCGCGTTTTGGTGAGAACGCGCCAAACCGGCAAACCCAATTTTTGGCTCAACGCTTCCGCCCAAGCGGATACCGGATCGTGCGCACGCGGCGTCGAAGGCGGCGCGGGCAAGAGCGCATCGACTTTGAAAAATTCGGGATGCGCCGCGCGCAAAGCCATCACGTGCTCGACGATCGCCGGCAAGGCCGAAGCTTCTTGCTGATACTTGAAACGATACGTCAGCTCGCCGATCGCGCTGCGATTCCAATCCGCGCCGGCAAAGCCGCTGTGAAAGCCGAGCGCCCAACCGCAATCCCAATTCCCTTGCAGCGGGCGAGGATGAGGACGCACGAGAAAATCCGCAATGGCATTTGTCGTTTCCTCCGTCTTCTCAGTTTGTGATGGCGAGGATTTCTCTGATTCCATCTGTGTTTGCTGCGCCGGCGCTGTTGCAGTATCATCGGGAGCAGTGGGGATGCGTGCAGGCAAATTCTCCAGTGCAAACCCGGCTGCGACGCGAACCTCGTCGCGCTCACGCGGATTCGCCGCAATCTTTTCCATCAATCTTCGCGCTCGCGAATCTCCCAGCCGCTCCAAAGCTTTGATCGCGTTGCGGCGCACTTGCGAATTTTCTTCCTCCTCCAGTAGAATCATGAGCGGCTCCACTGCACGCTGATCTCCAAGTTTGACCAGCTCCGAAATCGCCAGCAAACGAGCTTTTCGATCCGCATTTTCCAAAGCGGCGATCCATTTCAAGAGAGATTCAGAAGCCGCGTTAGCAACGGAGGTTAAATCAGCAGCGGGCGTCAAGCGCCGCAAGACATGGCGTGCGGCAGTTTGCGTATAAACAATTTCGTTATCATCGGCGGCAATTTTTTCCAACGCTGTTCGCCCATGCGGATCGCCGATTCGGCCCAAAGCTTTGACGGCATATTGCCGCACTTGAGGCTTTTCTTCTTTTTGCAATAACGCCAGCAATGGCGCAACCGCGCGATGGTCTTCAATTTTTCCCAAAGCCGAGGCCGCCAAACGACGAACGTTGCCGTCTTCATCTTGCAGAGCCGCAATCAACTCCGGCACGTGCTCAGTTAACGTTTCTTCACCAAGCGCAACAACGCGTTGCGCGCGCGCTTTGGCGCTCGCTTCCGATGAGAGGCCTCGCGGAAACGGCGTCGCCGTGTCCGAGCCTGCCTTCTGCGCCGGTTTGGAAGAGACCTCGCTCTCCGGCAAACGCGCGGGAATGCGCAAGGAAATGGCCGTGCGCGCTTTGATCATCGCCTCGCCTTGCGGCGTCAAACGCAGCACCGGACGATTGCCGCCAACGGCTTTGAGATATTTTTGCTCGACGAGCTGCGCAATGCAATCTTCCAGCTCGATGATTTGAAGCTGCGCGAGCCGGCCATAATACGGCTGTTCGTGATAGCCGAATTGCAGCATGTCTTTCGCGCGCGAGCCTTTCAGCATCTGCGCCAGCTTCTCGCGGCCCACTTCCCACTCGAGGCGGCGCACGGCGTCCAAAATGATGAGCGCAACCTGTTCGGAAAAATCGAGCTGCTTGAAATCGCCGCGGTCGGTCGGTACAACCTCAACTTGCTGCGCGAGGCAGTTATCACAACAACGCGTTGCTTCTGCCGGCGAGTTATCACCGAAATGATCGAGCAGCAAGCGGCGGCGGCAATTATTCGATTCGGCATAGTTGACCATCTCGTGAAGCTGTTTGTGGCGATGGCGGCGGCGCGCTTGCACGTTCGCCGAGGTTTCCTGCACGGCCTTGTCGTTCCACTGTTCAAGCCGCAACAACATGCGCGGGCCCTCATCGCCCAAGCGTTGCACGATGCCCGCCATCTCCAATTGCGCCAGCCCCACTTTGATTTTCACTTCCGAAAAACCCGTTCTCAACAAGAGCTCGTCTAGCGCAATCCATGCTTCTGCGGATTGCGGCTTGGGAAGGGCGGCATAAAGCGCGCGAATTTCTTCGCGGCCCGGCGCATCATTCTCGATAAACCATTCTTGCAGCGCGCGATCTTTGGGATCATAGAGCAACACCGCTTTCGCGGGATTGCCGTCGCGGCCCGCGCGCCCGGCTTCTTGATAATAGGCCTCGAGCGTGCCGGGCACGTTGAAATGCGCGACGAGCCGCACGTCCGCACGATCGATGCCCATGCCGAATGCATTCGTTGCCACTACGATGGGCAGTTTCCCGTGCATGAAATCTTCTTGCACGCGCGTGCGCGCTTCCGCGGCGAGACCGGCGTGATAGTGCCCAACCTGGCGCTCGCACACGGCGCGCACAAACTCGGCGATCTCTTCGCACTCGCGGCGCGTGCCGGCATAAATGATCGCGGCGCCGTCGCGCAGATCGGCGAGCAAGCTTTGCAGCGTTTGCAATTTCGCGGTCGCGTCCGGGGCATAACGCACTTCGAAGGAAAGATTCGGGCGATTGAAGCCGGTGACGATGCGCTGCGCCGAGGGCATTTGCAAAAGCCGCACGACGTCATCTTGCACTTGTGGCGTGGCGGTGGCCGTGAGCGCAACGAGCAGTGGATCGCCCAGTTGTTGGCGCGCCGCGGCAATGTGCAGATAATCCGGGCGGAAATCGTGGCCCCATTGCGACAGGCAATGCGCTTCATCAACCGCGAGCAGCCCAATGCTGATTCGCTGCACGGCCTGCATGAAAGCCGTATTGCGCAAACGTTCCGGCGCGACGTATACGAGACGATAGTCGCCCTGGGCCAACGCTTGCAAGCGCCGGGTTTGTTCGGGCGAGGGAATCGCGCTATTGATAAACGTGGCGGGAAGATTTCGGCGTGTGAGGCCGTCGACTTGATCCTTCATCAACGCGATGAGCGGAGAGAGCACGAGCGTGACGCCGGGGCAGTGCAATGCGGCGAGCTGATAGACGAGCGATTTGCCCGCGCCCGTGGGCATGATCACCAAAGTATGTTGGCCGTTGAGCAGGCTTTGCAAAGCCTCGCGTTGGCCGGGCCGGAAGGCGCTGAAGCCAAAATGCGTTTGCAAGGAGGTGAGAAGCTCTTCCGCCATGATTCTCTCCAGCATAGGTATGGCGTAAACGGACTTTCGCGCGAAGTACGGGTAAGGCCTCAGTTATGTATGGTGTAGCGCCCCGCTTGCGGAGCAGACACGAGATCTACACTACGTTTTCTACCGCAAACTGCGGCATTACTGGCACGGCAAAAACCGGCTTGATTTCCTAGTCACCCTTCTTTACCTTGCTCGCGACAGATCAGTGTTGCTCTCAAACCCGAAGGGTAAACATGGAAGCCATTGCCGTAGACGAAAAAAAGCTTGAAGCGTTGATTGAAAAAGCGGTGCAGAAGCATCTCAAGGTGGATCTCCAGGACATGGAGGAAATTCGCCGGTCGCCGGCCGCGGCGATCATTCGCGTTGAAAACCGACTTGACTCAATTGAAGCGCGGCTCAACCGTGACATGGTGACCCGCGCCGAATTTCACGAAGCGTTTGGCCAGGTCAATGCGCGTTTGACAAAGCTGGAAGCAACCACGGTAACTCGCACCGAGTTCAAAGACGAAATTTGGAAGCTCAAATTGTATTTTATTCTCTTGGCCGCTTTAGTTGTGCTGACCAACCCCAAAGTGCTCGAATTGTTCGGAAAGCTTTTGGGCATTGTCAAGTAACAGGCTGTGTTGTTGCTCTTCGGCGCGAAGGAAGCGCGGTTTGCTCGGCGGCATTCCCAGCGCTTAAACACATCTTCTAGCATGACGGCCATTGAGACGTTTGCTGATCCCTCTCTCGCCCCTTCTTTGTTAATCCCCACTTTTTTATTCAAATCAAAACTTGCCATTCGCGTTCAGATATCGTTGCGTCTGTTCACGGCTTGAACTCTAATCCCGCGCCGAACGCAAACCGCCCGGGAATCGTCACCGGCAGCTTGCCGTGAAGATGCAGCTCACCCATGAGCGCGCGCGCGACGAGGCCTTCCATCGTGCGTCCGCCGTTGTATGCACACAAGCTCGCCGCCATTGCCGGCAAATGCTCGAACACATATGGATCGCCGAATGAAACCGCAAGCATGGGTTTATTCATGGCGCGCGCCGTGTTCATAAACTCATACGCCAACGACGGAATCCGCATTGCGCCTTTCCATGCCCCCACGGATAAATACATGGTCACGAGCACAAGATCGGCTTCGCGGCATTGCACGAGCGCGCGTTCGAGCGCGGCCGCGGCCGGCTCTTGCAGAAAAGCAAGCGTTTCGACGTGATGCCCGTACTTGCACAAACACTCGTGCAAGTACGGACCGTCGCCGTGTTGCGCCGAGTTTGAAATCACGAGCGCAAAAATATTTTGGGGTTGATTCGCGCTCAAGGGAAATACCTTGCCGTCGTGCTCCAACAGCGTGAGCGCCTCCGTGGAAATTTTTTCAGAACTTTGCTGCGAGGCCGGCGCGCCCACCGTCGTCATAATTTTTTCGACGGCCACCACGCGCTCTTCGTGCAAGCCCAACGCTGCTTTTGCCAAAAGTATACGCCGCGCCGCCGCTTGAATTTGTGTAAGCGCGATCTCGCCATTTTGCACTGCCGCCACCAAACGTTGATGCGTCTTTGCCGCATCCGCGGGAATGAGCAACATATCTGCGCCCGCTTGCGCCGCCAGCACCGCAGCCTCTTCTTGCCCATAATGATCCGTGACGCCTTGCATCGTGAGCGCATCGGTAACCACGAGACCGTTGAAACTCAATTGTCCGCGCAAGAGCTCCGTGATGACTTTGCGCGAAAGCGTAGCCGGCCGATTCGTGGGGTCGAGCTGCGGCAAAGCAATGTGCGCGGTCATCACCGCTTTCACGCCCGCGGCAATTGCGGCTTTAAAGGGAATGAGTTCCATCGCGTGCAAGCGCGCTTCGTCGAAGGACATCACCGGCAATTGCATGTGCGTATCTTGCGAAGTATCGCCATGTCCGGGAAAATGTTTGACGGTGGCGATCACATTTTCAGATTGGCAGCCGCGCACATAAGCCGCGCCGAGACGCGCGACCATGTGCGGATCTTCTCCAAACGAGCGCGTGTTGATGATCGGATTGCGCGGATTGTTGTTCACGTCAACCAGCGGAGAATTGGTCCAGTGAATGCCGAGACTGCGCGCTTCCAACGCGGTAATGCGGCCGGCTTCATAGGCATATTCTTCGTTGCGCGTCGCGCCAATCGCCATCAAACACGGAAAGGCCGTGCCGCCGCCGGGCAGAAACGCAGGCAAATCCGGCGCGCGGCCGCGCACGCGTTGCCACGGTCTCCAAAAAAATTGCAGACCGGTTTCGAGATCGGCATTTACCAACAGCGGCAGTTGGGAAAGCTGCTGCAATTCGTTCGTGAGCATCGCGATGTCGAACACGTTGCCGCCGGCGAGAATAATTCCGCCGACGTGTTGCTCGCGAATGAGGCGCGCGAGGCGCTGGAAATTCTCGTGCGCGCGATGCGTGAACACTGCGGCAAAATCCGCCACGAGCATTTGCCCGACCAGCTCGGGAATCGACATCGCTGCGAGGGTTTGTTCGACCCAGGGCTTGAAGTTTTGTGAAGAGGGCATGCGGTCTCTCGTGAAAGTTCGTAGTAGCTCCTTTAGGAGCCAGAGTCCTATTACGGCAAGTGCCTAATTCTACATAGGCAGATTTAAATTTTTGCCCACGAAACACACGAAAAACGCGAATAGTGCTTTTAGCGTATTTCGTGTGTTTCGTGGGCCGGGAATGAAATCTGTTGAAGTAGAACTAATGAATTTTGATTTTCAAATTCGGTAACCGCGCTTCCTAGCGCATGTCATTCAGAAGGAACCCTTTTTAGCTCTGGCCACCAACTCCAGTGCTCAAAAGGTTTCCTCCTGAATGACATGATGAGGGAAACACCTCGCAGCATTACCGATTTTGATCGTCAAAGTTCATAAGGCACGACTACCAGCTAATTTTCTTCCTGCTCGAACGCGCGAATTCTTCTTTTGAGATCGTGCAATTGCTCGAGCAAGCCGCGCGTTTCGGGGAGTGGGTTCGTCTCGCGCTGCCAATAAGATTTGCCGAGCGTTTCGAGCAAGCGCGGCCGGAGCGCATGCGCCGCGCGCGCTTGATTCTTGAGCTGCGCGATGAAGTTGGGCACGTCGAGGTCCGGCTTCGCCGTGGCGGACAAACCTTCCTGTTCGAGCTTGTTTTCGATTTGCCGGCGTTGCGCGAATAGGTTGTCAAGCTCGATGCGGCGGCGCTCCAACTCCGCGATCACGCCGGTGATACGCAGCTTGATCGGTTCGAGGTCGTCGTGTTGATAGCCGCTCGCGGAGTGCTTCCAAAATTCTTCGCCCACCGCTTCGGCCGCGGCCTGCAAGCGTTTCGCGTCGGTGCTGTTTTGCGCGCGCAACGTGAGCACTTCGACTTTGTGCTTGGATTTGTCGAGCACGTTGCCCGCGGCGCTTTCGAGCTTGGCAA
>Ga0247727_10013115_pt1 | contig 14050 bp, 9 predicted proteins | sample WisWelCaveWW1625_FD_202498 | JGI IMG/M metagenome (GOLD analysis project Ga0247727, IMG submission 202498) | Biofilm microbial communities from Wishing Well Cave, Virginia, United States - WW16-25 | ecosystem: Environmental > Aquatic > Deep subsurface > Groundwater > Cave microbial mat | place... | reverse complement strand
CTGAACCAGGGCGGCAGAGGCGTGCAAAGCCCGGCCGATCGCCTCGGACCCGAATCGTTCCGCGAACCCGAACCGTGATACCCCGCCAAACCGGCGGGGTATCACGGTACGATCACCCGCTTCGGTTGGCACCAAAACACTTGAAATCCCAAAACGTACCGGCCACAATCCAGAGACTCAGAAACCGTGATACCCCGCCGAGTGGCCGTGATACCCCGGTCGGGAGACTCACAAGTTATCCGGCTAAGCGCGAACCCACCGCGATCTAGGGATCTCTTTCTACGCATGGACGCCAAGAAACAAATTGAACGTCGATACCTCGATGTCGTGCGCCGCGGCGTCGATGATTTTCCACACGGTACCATCACGGACGCCGAAAGCCCTGACTTCCTGATCCAATCTCCGGATCGTACTCTTGGCGTGGAAATCAGTCGGATCTTCGGCCGCGGCGAACCCGATTCACCGCCACCGCAATCGCAAGATACCGAACGCGATCTCATCGCCCAACGCGCTCAGGCAATCGCAACAGATCGAGGTCTCGCTCCTGTCATGGTCGACGTCTACTTCGATTCACGTCAATCCATCGCAAAACGCGAGCGTGATTCCATCGCTCGCCAACTCGTTGATCTAATCGTGGCCAACATGCCCGCACTCAACGAAGACCGATCCATCGAAAACCGCCATCCAATAAGATCGCAGTTCCCGCCTCAAATCGAGGCCGTGCATATTTGGCGACTCAATCCGCTTCGATCTCATCTCTGGCAAACAGGCGATGCTGGCATCGTGAATGAGGACTTTGCATCGTATCTTCAACAATTGATCGACGACAAGAATGGCAAGATTGCCACGTACCGACACAAATGCGATCACTGCTGGCTTGTCGTTGTCGCCGACTGGCGAGGTCCGTCAGCGTTCTTCGAGATTTCCGATAAGATGTCTGGCCACAATTACAACACGGCGTTTGATCGCGTATACTTCGTGGAAAGCTATTCGGGGCGCGTCGTCGCGCTCAAAACGTCACCAAACGTCGGATAACCAGTCGCTCAACTTGACCGGGGCCGCATACTGGTTTCGCGCGGCGTGTAGTCCTTGCCGCGGCCCCGGCAAGTTAGCTCAACCGTTAAGCCCGGCGAGTCCACAAGGATGCCAGCCCAATGAGACCGTCTTTGTGGGGTGTTCTGAGACTGGTTGTTGTTTGTGATCTAGGCCAGTGCGACTGAATCGGACCAATTGCGGTTTTGGAACTCGTCCTGGGGTGCCGTTTCGCGCGTCCGCAGTTTTGAAGATTGTCCCCTGATGCCCGTTTGGACCATCCGCAGTATTGAAGATCGTCCCCTGATGCCAGTTTTGGCCGTCCGCAGATTTGAAGATCGTCCCCTGATGCCAGTTTGGACCGTCAGCAGTTTTGAAGATCATCACCTGATGCCCATTTGTGCCGTACGCAGTTTTGAAGATAGTTCTGTGGTGCCAGTTGGTGCCGTCCGCAGTTTTGAAGATCGTGTCCTGATGCCAGTTTGTGCCGTCCGCAGTTTTGAATATCGTTCTGTGGCACTCATTTTGGCGTTCGGAAGTTTGGGAACCCTGTCCGATTCGGCCATTCGATCGGCCCTAAATTGCGTAAGTCGTTACAAGGATTTAATTTATGACTTCGACGACTCGTCCGTCGGCGGATGTTTGACCTGAAGTTCATCCAAGACAAGGAGTTGCGACGATGGCCCACTTGAATTGGAAGTACGCTCAGAACATGTTCCTCCGGGCAACGGATGGGCGGCGGCCACAGATGTTAAGGATCGGGGCGGATCATGTCGCGAAGTTGACGGCGAAGTTGGGGTCGCCGCCGGATGCGGACGTTCAGGTGTGTTCGAATCGGGTGCAGCCGCTGTTCGATGCGTTTCAGTTGGCGATGGTCGTGTTCGACGTGCGGTCGGGTGCTCGCAAGGGGCAGACGGAGGTGTTGGTCGATTTGCTCAAGGAGTTGACGGCGGTGCGGGTGCCGCAGTGGGACATCACGGTGCAGGGGACGTTCATTGCGGGGACGCCCGAGTACACGCAGATTTTTCCGAACGGTCGCGGGCCGTTTCAATCGGGGCAGCAGGACTCGCGGATTCTCGCGGTGCAGACGCTCGGTCAGCGGCTGGCGGCGTTCCCGGCGTTCGCGTCGCTGAAGACGACGGTCGATGCGTTTCACGCGAGCCTGAACGCGGCGCGAACGACGCAGCAGGGGACGGAAGGGCAGATCGGCGCGGCGAGCGATGCGGCCGAGGATGCTCGCGTCGCGCTGGCGGTCGGGCTGTATGCGAATCTCGGCCGGCTCATGGAGAAGCACGCGGCCGACACGGACGAGTTGGGCGGGTATTTCGAAATCGCGCTGCTGCGCGGCGCGGCGCCGTCGCTGCCGACGTTCGGGTTCAACTGGCAGCCATCGGGCACGGGCGTGAACGTGGCGCTGGTCGTGCCGGCGGGCGTATCGGGCACCGTGAGCGTGCTGCTCCGCGAAGGGTCGGTCGAACTCGCGACCACGACCGCCGTCTCGCCGGGCGAAACGAAACAGATCGCGTGGCCGAACGTGACGATCGTCGATGACGTGGACGAAGTCGTGCTCCGCGACTCCAGCGGCGCCGACCTCGCCCGCGGCGTCCGCGATGAGGCCATGCCGGTGACCCCCTAGCGCGGGCGGGCGAGTGGCAAATAATGCCCGCCCGCTAATTCGCCCGGATCGACTTCGCCCGCGATTCGGATTTCTCCGCTTCTTCCGCCCGGTTCAATTTGCGAAGAATCGTCGCCAGATTATCGAGCAGCACCGCGAGATCGGCGTGACTTGGCCCCTGGGCCTTTTCGCGAATGGCCAACGCGCGAGTATAGTGCCAGCGGGCCTCGGCATACTTAGACTGAACGGTGAACACGTGGGCCAGGTTTTCATGACACACCGCCACGTAAACATGGTCTGGGCCTAGCGACTTGACGTACAGATCAAGCGACGTCCACAGCAGCGACTCGGCCTCCGGAAACTTCTTTTGTTCAAAATACGCGTTGGCTCGATCGCCGATGCGAACCGCTTCATCTGCCTTGCCCGATCCGGCCGTCTTTCGCAGGATGGTCAATGCTCGGTTCAGAATCGGCTCGGCCTCGGCGTCTTTTCCCTGGCGGCCGTAAGAGTAGGCCAGACTCATTAGCGCACCGGCGACTTCGGAGTTGTGGGGGCCGAATGATTTTTCGTAGATCGCCAAAGACTTCTTGTACAGAGCCTCGGCATCTTTGTATTTCGACTGCGAGCCGTACAAGCTGGCCAACGCGCCGTATGCCCAACCGACCGACGAATGCTCCGGGCCATTGACATGCTCGTAAATCTGCAACGCCTGAATAAGCAGCGATTCGGCTTCGGCGTACTTACCTTGCGCCTGATGGAGCGACGCGAGGCTGCCCAGCGCTGTCGCCTTCTCCGCTTCGTGGTCTGCCCCTTGGTCCTTTTGATAAATGCTCAATGCCCGCTTGAGCGGCGGCTCGGCCTCCGAAAACTTTCCTTGCAACTGATAAAGGCCGGCCAGGTTCGTCAGGCCCTGGGCGACGTGTGGGTGTTGTGCACCGTGCAGTTTCTCCAAGACGCTCACTGATCGCTTGCCATGCGTAATCGCCTCCTCAAACTTTCCCTGTGACCCTAACGCCGCCGCCAGCCCTTCCAGGCTGTGAGCCAAGTCCGCCTCCTGCTTCTTTGCCGTGTCGGCCGACTTGACCGCGACGCGAAACAGCCGCTCGGCCTCGGCGTATCGCCCCTGTTCGAAGGCCTTCCATGCCAGGTCGACCGAGTCGGGCTTTTGCTTCGTCTGTGCAATCAAGTCGGTCGGTCCAGTCAAACTGGCCACGAGCAGTGCGGCGAAGACCGCTGGCAATCGAATCATGTTAAATCTCCTCATAGGTGCAGAATCAAGTAGCGTGCAGGAAGTTCGCAGGTGGGCGAAATCGTGTCAAGTCGCTGGGCCAATGGTCCGGCGGCCAACCACACGCGCGTTCATTTCGCTTAGCAGTTCAAGACCACGCTTACCTAGTAGCGGCTTCGTTGAGTGGATTGAGTTCGAGCCTCAATTCCCGGAATCGAACTTCGGTGGGTCCACCGGAATGGATCTGGAATGCAATGAGTCCTCGGCGAGCGGCGGCGGCATCGTCGAGATCGACGCAGGGCTTGCCATTGATGAACGTACGAATGCGGCTGCCGGTGGCGATGACCACGTAGTCGTTCCACTCGCCGTGCCGGACATGTACTTCACCCGATTTGTCCCAGAGCAGTCCGCGGCCGTGTTCTTCGTAGAGCTTGCCCCACCAGCCGGCGCCGACGTCGGCCTGTGGGCCACGCATCTCGCCGCCGGCGATCGGCTCACTGCGGAACTGAATGCCGCTGTTAGCCGAGTTCGGTGTGAGCTTCACTTTGAGTGTGAGCTTGAAATCTTCCACGAGCAAATGGCTGCGCAGGAATTCGTTTCGTTTGATACCCGTCGCCGTCTTGCCGACGATTTCGGCCGGTGCACCGGGGCCGTCGCCCGGCTCGACCGACCACAGCGTCGTGTCACCGTCCCAGCCGGTCAGGTCGAGGCCGTTGAAGAATGATTTCACGTTGTCGGCTGTGGCGAGCATCGGCACCTGCGCCGGGCTGGCGAGGTACGCGACGAGTGCGCGAATTTCGTCGTCCGCGAGCGGCTTCAAGAGGTCATCGGGCATCATCGACTTTTCACTAAGCTTCATCTCTTCGATGTCCGAACGCGGCAGCGTGATTGTGTCGTTTGCAGTGGCGAGCGTGAGAATCTTGCCGTCGTCTTTAAGTACGAGACCGGTGATCACGCGGCCGTCGGTCGTGGCGATCAAGTTCGGCTGGTACTCTTTGGCCATCACGGCCGACGGGTCGAGCACGTTGGAGAGCAGATATTCGAGGTCGGCGCGATTCGAGCCGGTCAGGTCGGGCCCGATCTTCGCGCCAGCGCCGAAGACCGTGTGGCACTGTTGGCAGGTCTTGGCGAACACCGCGCGGCCGCGCGGCAATTCGTCTGGCCCGGCCTGCCGAGCGGCGATTATGCCGCGCACGCGGCGAATATCGCGCACTTTGTCCTCCGCCGTGTCGCGCAGCGAGCCCCAGACGGTGGCGATTTGCTTCGCGAGCTGGTCGTCCTTGATGTTTCGAAGCTGCCGCAGCACGTCGGCGGGCAGGTCGGTCGTCGGGATTGTCTTCGCCGCGACCGCTGCCACGAGTGCTCGCGCCGAGGCGGCCCGGGTGGCCAGTGTGTTCAGCGCGTCGCGCTTCTCTTCTAGGCTAAGCGACGGGTACGCGCCGAGGACCACGTCCGCCGTCTTCGGATCGTCGTACGCCGCCAGCCCGCGCAGAGCGTCACGACGCAGCGCCGGCTCCGCGACGAGCTTCTGCAACGTGGCCGGCAGGCTCGGATCGCGCGCCGCGAGCAGCGACTGGATCGCCTCGCGTCTCGCCTCAACGTCGGATTTCGTTTCAGCGAGCTTCTTTCGCAGCGCATCCATCGCCTTTGGGTCGCCGAATGTGACGGCGAGCGAGTCGGCAATTCGGCGCGTATCCACGTCCTCGCTCTTTCGCAATTCCTCAAAAAGTGTCGGCCACCCCTTCGGCATCTCGACCTGACGCCGGCCCTTCAACGCCTCGCTCATCCCCTTCAGAAACGCGAGCCGTTTCTGCGGCGCGTCCATTCCCGTCATTCGGTCGATCACGATCGTGATCGCTTCCGGCGTTCCGATCGACGTGACTCGCCGCGCCATGAACTGCAAGATGATCGGTATTTCCGCATGATTGGCCAAGTGCAGCGCCCGGTTCGCATCCAAATCCGCGAGCGGTTCCATTGCGTACCAGATCATGAACGGGAGGTTCGGATCGGTGCTGTCTGCCGCATGCCGAATCAGGTTTCGCACGATGGACCAGCGCTGTTCAAAGGGCAGCCGCTGAACGGCAGCGGCGACATAGAGCCGCACAAGCGGAGACGGATCCGAACCTGCGAGCTCTTCCAATTTCTCGCGCTGAGCCGGCGTGATCTGACGGTCCTCGGCCGCGAGTTGCACGGCCCAAGCGCGAACGTGCGCGCTCGCACTGTTCAAGCTCGCGGTGATTTCAATCTCAGTGAGTCCGCCGGTGCGCGTCACGTGCAGCGCCCAGAGTCCACGCAGTTGGCGGGTTTCATCCTTGAGCGAGGTGACGATGTTCGCCAACTGCTCGTACGCGGTCTTGGGCAATGCGTGGGTCGCTGCACGTTCTTGTAGAATGCGTCGCGCGTGCCGCACATACCAGTCGTTTCCGTGAAGTTGCAGCAGGACCAAATCGGCGTCGGAAAGTTTCTTGAGATCGAACCCCAAGCCAAGCGCGAAACTACTGTCCGGTCGCGCATCGACCTTGCCCGAAAACGACACCTTGAAAATCCGCCCGTTCGTCCGATCGTGTACGTCGCGCTCGACGCGGTGGCATTGGTTCTTGTCGTACCAGTCGATCATGTACACGTTGCCGTCGGGGCCGTATTGGAGGTTGATGATCTGCGACCAGAGGTCGTTGGTGCGGATGAAGTCGGGGCCGTGACTGCCGACGTAGCCGGACGTGGGGTGGGACAAGCGCGGCGCCGGCCCACCGTCTGCGTCTTGCCGTCTGAATTCGTCCGTTGTGGTGGGCCGGCGCTGCGCTTGTCCCACCCTACCATCTTGGTGGGCAGTGCCAACCCTAGCAGCCGGGATGAGGTAATCCATGTTGATGCGGGCACCGTGGATGTTGTTCATGAAGATGGCGCCGCGGTATTTTTCCGGCCACGTGCCGCCGAGGTAGATCATCGCGCCGGCGTGGGCGTGGCCGCCGCCTTGGTCATCGGATTTCGCGCGGTCGGCGTCGCGCCACTGGTTGCCGACGTAGTGCCGGTGATCGGCGATCGTTTTGATATCGTCGTAGGTGTACGGGTTGAAGTGCTGGCCGCCCTGGCGTTCGTAGCGGGCGCCTTGGATCATGTGATAGAGGTGCGGGATGACGCACGCGGTCAGGAAGCACTGGCCGTAGTCGTTGAAATCGACGCCCCACGGGTTCGATGTGCCGTGAGCGAAGACCTCGAAGATGTGTTTGGTCGGATGATAGCGCCAGATGCCGGCGTTGAGCGGCACACGTTCGGCGTCCGGCGTGCCCGGCTTGCCGACGCGCGAGTGCGTGAACACGCCGTGGCAGCCGTAGAGCCAGCCGTCCGGCCCCCACGTGAAGGCGTTCAGTGTCTCGTGCGTGTCCTGAAAACCCCAGCCGTCGAGCAGGGTTTCCGGGGGGCCGTCTGGCACGTCGTCGCCGTCCTTGTCCGGTATGAAAATCAGGGACGGCGCGGCACCCACCCACACGCCACCGAATCCGATCTCCAAGCCACTGACCAGATTCAGTTTTTCGGCGAACACCTTTCGCACGTCAAACTTGCCGTCGCCGTCTTTGTCCTCGAATATCAGGATGCGGTCACGGGCCTGATCGTCGGGCACGCGAGTCGGATACGAATACGCCTCCGCGACCCACACGCGGCCGCGGTCGTCGATCGCAATCGCGATCGGCTGCACCACGTCCGGCTCGCCGGCGAACAGCGTGACTTTGAATTCCTCGGGCACCGTCATCGCTTTTGCCGCTTCTTCCGGCGACAATCCGGCGAATTTGAAGACATCGGCCGGCGACTGCACCGCTCGCTGCGCCAACTGCGGCTTCGTCTCGTGGAGTCGGAAGTCGTCGAAGTTGATGTGTCCCCAGTGGCCGTTGTGTTTGTCCACCAGCCGAATGAATATCTCCTTTCCCAAGTGCGGCGAAATGTCCACGCTGACCCGCTCCAGGTTTTCGGATTCGTGACCGGAGGCACGAAAGATCACTTGTTTAGTGTCTGCACGCACCAGTTCCACGCAGGTGGTCTCGTGCGGCCCGCCGGCGACCAGGAAACTCGCCCACGGATGGATCACCGTAAATGTTGCGCTTGTCAGTGTGCCTTGCGGCTTGTCCCCTGCCCTTTCGAAGCCGCCGATCCAGTATTCGCCCGCGTGGTCGCTCTTCATGTCGCTGCGTCGCGCGTAAACCGTGTCGCCCTTGATCGGCTGCCGGGCAAACGCATCACCCGTCGCCGTCCAGTCGTTCAGCGAGCCGGTCTCGAAATCGAAATTGAGCGGCTTGCCATCGCGGCCTGTGGGAAGCGATCCGGAGCTGGTTTGCCCGGAGAGAGTGTCGGGCGCAACAATGGTTGCAAGCGTGCAAACAAAGAGAAATTGAGTGGCGGTTCGCATGAGAGTTCTGGCTCCTGGGGTGTGAGCGGTGCTGGCCTGTTCTATGTAACTCAGGGGCGGTATGTTTTTACCACGCTCGCGGCCCGCCCGCGACAGTTTTTCCGCGAGTCGCCTGACCTTGCAAACCCAAACGTGACCAATATACTTGCCCGTTCGGACCGCCGCCCACTCGCACCGCGAGAAGAAGGCGGCCAACGTGACGCGAATGAACCGGAGGAATCCTGCTGTGTCCATGCAATGTGAGATTTGCGGAAAGAAACCCGCGCTCGGTAATCAGGTTACGCGGCGTGGCAAGGCCAAATATTTGGGCGGCGTCGGCCGCAAAATCACCGGGATCAGCCGGCGGAAGTTTTTGCCGAACCTGCAGCGGATCAAAGCTGTCCGAGATGGTGTCGTGCGGCGGATTCGGGTGTGTACGCAATGTATTCGCAGCGGTCGCATTACCCGGCCGGTGAAGACGAAACCGTTCCAAGTTAGTGGTTAGTGGTCAGAAGTCAGTGGTTAGTGACCAGCGGCAACGAACGGCACGACACTCAGTCGCTTACCACGCAATACTAGCCACTGCCCACTAGAAACTAGCCACTGGGAACTGATCATGGCCCTTTCGCGGCAAGAGGTTGAAAAGGTCGCACTGCTCGCCCGGCTCAAACTTACCGACGCGGAGTTGGAGAAGTTCACCGCTCAACTCAACCAGATCGTCGGCTACGTCGAGCAGCTTCAAGAACTCGACACCGAAGAGATCGAGCCGATGGCCCATCCACTGCCGATCAACAACGTGTTCCACGCGGATAGCGTTACCGACTCGATCGGCGTGGACAAGGCGTTGGCCAATGCGCCGAAGCGCGACCAGGAATTCTATCTCGTGCCACCTGTGCTGGATTGAGAGCTATGGAGTGCGGCGGCTTGACGCCGCTTTTCTTGCGTTTTACGGATACGAACCAAAGCGGCGTCAAACCGCCGCACTCCAAAACCGAATGGAACTCACGCACGCCCCTGCCCACGAACTGATCGACAAGCTCAACCGCCGGGAGGTTTCAGCGGAAGAGTTGACTCTGGCATTTCTCAAGCAGATCGACCGGCTCGATCACCAGGTGCAGGCATTTCTGCACGTGGACGCCGATTATGCCGTTGCCAAAGCGAAGCTCGTGGATGCCAAGCGGTCGCTCGGCGAGCCGCTGGGGAAGTTGGCGGGAATCCCAGTCGCGGTCAAAGACGTGCTCTGCACGGCCGGCCGGGCTACAACCTGTGCCAGTCGTATTCTCGAGAACTTTGTGCCACCCTACGACGCGACGGTCGTGCAAAAGCTCAAGGCCGCAGACGCAGTGCTGATCGGCAAGACGAACATGGACGAATTCGCGATGGGTTCGTCCACCGAACACTCCGCATTCAAGACGACTCGGAACCCGTGGGACCAGTCACGCATCGCCGGCGGCTCGTCGGGCGGTTCGGCGGCTGCGGTCGCCGCGTCGATGGCCCCGCTCGCACTCGGCAGCGACACGGGCGGCTCGATCCGATTGCCCGCCAGTCTGTGCGGCATCGTCGGCATGAAGCCGACCTACGGCCGCGTTTCGCGTTACGGGCTCGTGGCCTACGCCAGCTCGCTCGACCAGATCGGACCCTTCTCGCATGACGTCACCGACTGCGCGCTGATCAACGAGGTGATCGCCGGCCATGACTCGATGGATTCGACCTCTGTAGATTCGCCCGTGCCGCCGTTTACGAAAACTGTCGACACGCCACTGCCTGGCCTGCGAGTCGGCATCATTCGCGAATGGTTCGGCGAAGGGCTGGACGCGGAAGTTGAGGCCAGCATCCGTGCGGCCATCGAGGTGTATCGAAAGCTGGGCGCGACGATCAAAGATGTCTCGTTGCCCCATTCGAAGTATGGCATCGCCGCGTACTACCTGGTGGCATCGTCTGAAGCGTCAAGCAATTTGGCAAGGTACGACGGCGTGCATTACGGTCACCGGGCAAAACAGTTCGACGACATGATCGACATGTACTCGCGGAGCCGCGCGGAGGGATTCGGCGCCGAGGTGAAGCGCCGCATCATGCTCGGCACTTACGCACTCTCGGCAGGCTATTACGACGCCTACTACGTCAAGGCCCTTAAGGTCCGGCGACTCATTCGCAACGATTTCGATAAGGCGTTTGAGGAAGTGGATGTGGTCCTCGGCCCGACCTCGCCGACGGCCGCGTTTCGAATCGGCGAAAAGACCGATGACCCGCTGGCGATGTACCTGTCGGACATCTACACGATCACGGCGAACCTGGCGGGGATCGGCGGTATTTCAATCCCGTGCGGCCTGACGAAAGCGGGCTTGCCGATCGGCCTCCAACTGCTCGCACCACCGTTTGAGGAAGATCGGCTGCTGCGTGCGGCACGCATGTTTGAAAGAGAAACGGAATGGCACATGAAACGGCCGAAGTTATGAACGCTGCTCCCACGAAAATCCGAGTGGCCAAGGTGCTCAAAGCAGGCACGGCGGGCGAGCAGGTCGAAATCCGCGGCTGGGTGCGCACCCGTCGCGATTCCAAACAAGGCTTTTCGTTCATCGAACTGAACGACGGCAGTTGCCTGGCCAATTTGCAACTGGTTGTGGATGCAAACGTGCCGGGTTATCACGAGACGATCAAAGATGTAACCACCGGTGCGGCCATCGCAGTTACCGGCGAGATCAAGGATTCGCCCGGCAGCCGTCAGCGAGTTGAAGTTCACGCGCGCACGCTTCGGGTTTTGGGAACCGCGGACGCCCAAAGCTATCCGCTGCAAAAGAAGCAGCACAGCTTCGAGTTCTTACGAGAGATCGCACACCTGCGGCCGCGGACGAACACGTTTGGCGCGATCGGCCGAGTGCGAAATGCCCTCTCGGCCGCGATTCACGAATTTTTCCAGTCGCGCGACTTCGTGTACATCCACACGCCGATCATCACGACGAGCGACTGCGAGGGGGCGGGCAAACTCTTTCAAGTCACGACGCTCGAACTGCCCAAACTGCCCGGCTCGAAGGATGCCGTCGATTTCGGCAAGGACTTTTTTGCCAAACCCGCATGGCTGACCGTCAGCGGCCAGCTAGAGGCTGAAATCTTCGCCTGCTCGCTCGGCGACTGTTACACATTCGGGCCGACGTTCCGCGCCGAAAACTCGAACACGCCACGACACCTGGCCGAGTTCTGGATGGTCGAGCCGGAGATGCCGTTCTACGAACTCGCAGACAATATGAACTTGGCCGAAGAGTTCATTCGCTTTATTACCCGCGCCGTGATCGAGCGCTGCCCCGACGACGTGCAATTCTTCAACGAGCGCATCGACAAGACGCTGCTGGAAACTCTGCAAAACATCATCGAAAATGACTTCGTCCGCCTGAGCTACACCGAAGCGATCGACATCCTGACGAAGTCTGGCCGGCAGTGGGAGTTTCCCGTTGAATGGGGCCGCGACCTGCAATCGGAGCACGAGCGGCATCTTACGGAGAACCACTTCAAGAAGCCGGTGATCCTCTTCGACTATCCGCGCTCGATCAAACCGTTTTACATGCGCTGCAACGACGACGGCAAAACCGTCCGCGCCATGGACGTGCTCGTGCCGCGCGTCGGTGAGATCATTGGGGGCAGCCAGCGCGAGGAGCGTCTCGACGTGCTCGTCGCCCGCATGCGCGAATGCAACCTCGAGCCGGACCATTATTGGTGGTACGCTGATCTCCGCCGCTTCGGAACCGTTCCCCACTCCGGATTCGGTCTCGGCCTGGAGCGCACCGTACTGCTCCTCACCGGCATGGCGAATATCCGCGACGTCATCCCGTTCCCGCGTACGCCCGGGAATGCAGAGTTTTGAAGATTGCACTCTCAGGCAATCCCGCTACCGCGAAAACCCGTGAAATCGTGCGACGCGGCCGAGTTCGTCGGAGAGTTCCTGGGGGGTCTGAAATCGGTCAGTCGGGCTCTTGGCCAGGCATTTCATGACGACGCCTTCGAGCGGACCGGGGACGGAAAGATTGCGGCGAGTCAGCGGCGTGGGGTCTGAGTGACGGACCTTGTCGATCAAGTCTACGGTGCCACGACCCGTGAAGGGCGGCTGTCCGGCGAGGAGTGTGTACATGCAGGCGCCGAGCGCATAGATGTCCGAGCGGCAATCCACGACCCCGTCCAGTTCGGTGCGCTCCGGCGCCATGTAGGCCAGATCTCCCACGAGTTCGCTGGAGCCGGTAACTCGCTGCAACGTCGTGAGCACAACGCCGCGTACCAGTGCGAAGTCCGCAAGCTTGGCGGTGCCGGACTTTGTCAACAAAATATTCTCCGGCCGAATGTTGCGGTGCAGCACTTGGCGCTCGAACGCAACTGCCAGGGCCGCTACGATGTCGCGAGCGATCGCCAGCACCTTGTCCGGCGCGAGCATCTTGCCGATACCGTACTTGGCAACGATCTGTCGCAGGCTCGGACCGTCCACGTATTCCATGGCGAGCCACCATTGCTTGCGCGATCGTGAATGTCCCGCGCGGAAGAGTTGTACGATGTTGGGATGGTGTAGCTTGCCCGCCGTCTGTACGCCGCGCACGAACCGGCGCAGATCTGCCTCGTTTTCAGTGACACGCGTCGAGAGCATCTTGACGCAAACAACGCGGTCGCTTTTCGTGTCGCGGGCCTTGAAAAATGAGCCGGTTGAACCCTGGTGCAAGAGCGGACCCAACTCATATCGCCCCCCGAGCAGATCGGTCCGCGGGCTCCCCGGAGATTGGCCGGACGGGACAACGGGCAGTTCGCTCGTAACCCAATCGTTTGCATTCAAGTCACGTTCGCGGTCCGATGCCCGACTCGGCGAGACAAAGTTGACAGTCGTGGCAACTCGGCCAGCGTTCGATCCGCGCGGCTGGCCATTGCGAAACACTAGACTTACTCGCCCCACCGTGACGACGTCGCCGTCGGCCAGCGCGGCCGTCTGGACCGTCCGGTCGTTCACCTGAGTTCCGTTCGTGCTGCCCAAATCCTTGACGTGCCACCGGTCGTCGTGAAACTCGAATACGCAGTGCCGTCGCGAGGTCTTCGCGTCGTCGATCCGAACGGCGCACCCACGCGACCGGCCGATCACGACCGGCCCCGGTGCCTCCAACGGGAAGCTGTCGGGCGAGCCGCCGCTATCAAGCCGCTCCAAAAAAAACCGCTTGCTTGGCGATTGATTGTCCACGGCAACAGTGTACCGCCCGAACGTCGGAAAGCGACGTCTCCCCGACTGGGGCGACCATGAAGGACGATGCCGACAAGTGTGTGTGTTTTACTGCAACTCGACAGCTAATCTCTGGAAACTGCTGGCTTCCCTCACGCGATCTCCTTCAAAGCCGAGCCGACGGCGACGATGAGTGAAGCGGGGAATCCGGGATAGCGGAAGCTGCGCGATTATCGTTTCTCCAGAATGGCCGTGGCGTCCCAAACCGTCGCGGACTTGCCGGCGGCCGTAAGAATCGGCGCGTAAATAACTGTCGCAATCAGTTAGGAACGGCGCGGTAGTTCCATTTGGGGAGCAGGTCGTCGAAAAGGATGCTCATGGTGGTTCGGTAATCATCGGCCACTGCGCGGCCGGTGGCGTAGAGGCGACGGATGACGTTCACGGTCGTGGTGAGGCCGGTTGCGGTCGAGGCCTTGCGCATCAGCCGGACCACCGTGTCCAGCGTGTCGAACAGAAGGCCTTGGCACGCGCGGGCCACGTGCGGGAACAGGCGGCGCTCGATCGGGTTGAACTTCGAGCAGTAGCTGGGGTAGTGCGCCACGCGGATTTCCAGCC
>Ga0247727_10013114_pt1 | contig 14051 bp, 6 predicted proteins | sample WisWelCaveWW1625_FD_202498 | JGI IMG/M metagenome (GOLD analysis project Ga0247727, IMG submission 202498) | Biofilm microbial communities from Wishing Well Cave, Virginia, United States - WW16-25 | ecosystem: Environmental > Aquatic > Deep subsurface > Groundwater > Cave microbial mat | place... | reverse complement strand
ACCGATACGATGAATCTGGAGGAATACCTGGTGAAGGACCCCCAAGAGACGTTTCTTTTGAAAGTGAGCGGGGATTCGATGAGTGACGCGGGTATTTATGAAGGGGATCTTGTGCTTATCGAAAGAGGTCGTGAACCAAAAAATCACGACATCATCATAGCCCAAGTGGACGGAGAATGGACTCTAAAGTACTACGAAAAAATAGATTCACACGTGAGGCTTGTCGCCGCGAACAAAAAATATTTACCCATCATACCTAAAACAGAGCTAAAAACAGGAGGTGTCCTTGTCGCAGTCATACGCAAATACAAATAGTTTACCCATTGAGGGTCCATTCAAAGGATATAGCAGGTTTCTGCGTTATCCGAGGTCCCAGGACAGGATGGGTTATCGGATCATAAGGGTAAGCGTGATCGCCGGCCTGCGGGTGAGGGGATTGTTCGCCGGACCCGTTTCCAAATAATTTACTTTTTCTTCTTCGCCTTTTTTGCCGGTTTATTCCTTTTTGGCTTTTTGGCTGTGTCGGGCGCCGGAGGAACTGGCAGTTGGTTACCAAGCTTACTTACCGGCTTCGGGGCGAGGGCTACCGGTGTAAGCACCGGAAAAGGTTTGCCCGAACCGCCCGATTTGCGCTTCGCAAAGCATTCTTTGCAATAAACAGGACGGTCTTCGGAAGGCCTGAAGGGAACCTCGCACACTTTATGGCAATCCGCGCAGATCGCTTCGTACAAAGTCCTTTCCTTGCGGGGAGACTGCTGGGGTTCATGATTCTGAGAAGGTTTGGTTCCCGCCGTCTGGGCGATAACCACGTCCATCTTCTTCTCCAACCCCGCAAGCCTATCCACCAATTTAGCGAAAACCCCTTCTAAATACGGATCGACTTTGGGAACGCTACTTCCCTTTGATTTTGAAGTTTTTTTCATGGCGCTCCTTCAATGGCTGCAAACTATCCTATTGGCTCGACAAGAATTGCTCGAAGAACTGTTCTATGAGCGCTTGGGTCCCTGTACTGGTCGTAGCAGGGGCGTCCGTGCCAGCGCCGCCCTGGTCATAGTAAAACTCCTGCGTCGACAGATAGCCATCCCTGTTCCTGTCAAGACGGTTGAAATCATTGACGGTCCCTTTCCACTCACGGCGCGAGAGGTGCTTATCCCCGTTTGCGTCGAGATCCGAGAACACCGCCATCTGCACCCGCCTTTGGCTTATAAATTCAGAAGGCTTTAGGACTCCGTTTTTATTGATGTCCAGCGTATCGAAGGCACGGGCACTGCCTTTCCACTCATCCCGCGTCACGCGATTGTCGTTATTGACGTCCATTTCCCTGAACCGGAACTCACGGATCTCCGTAATCGTGAGGAAGCCATCGTCATCCCCGTCAATGCTCTCAAAGTCCTCTTCGTAGCCTCTCCACTCTTGCTGTGCGATCCGGCCATCGCCATTGCGGTCCAAGCTGCCAAACCGGCTGCGTCTCCCCCACGCCCATCCTCGCCCCTGATCATTCCAGTCATCGTCCTCGTCCCGCCAGGCCGCTATCTCCTCGTCGGAGAGAATGCCATCGCCGTTCCAGTCGTGGTTGTCAAAGGAACGATCACTGCTGGCTTGCCATTCGTTGCGCGTGACGCGCCCGTCCTTATTGCGATCCATACCCTGGTATTTGATGTTCATAACGTGGTCCGCGAGCGCGAGCCCCGTCCACCCAAGGCACAAAACCCCTATCAGGGCAATACGATGAATGAATTTTCCCATTGAATTTACCTCCTTATAGTAATTTAGATATTTTAACTCGCTCCTTGCCCCCTGCCAAGCAAATCCAGCTTTTCGGTAAGCTCGAGCCAGAGGCGCTCGTTCTCAGCGATAAGCTTCACCGCCTCTTCGTAGCGATCGCTTCGTTCGCGAGACCAGGCGCTGGAATCATTCATGAAAATCTCGTGGATTGCGTCACGCTCTTTTTTACAGGCCTCAATCTGCTCCTCGGTTTTCTTTAAACGCGAGGTGAGCTTTCGCCTTTCCGATTCCATTTCCTTTTTAAGGTGATAGGCGGATTTGGGCTTGGCGGCTGCCGTCGCGGCCGCGTCGGTTTCCACAAGCTCCTCCTCGACCTGCATCTGGAGGCGGTCCACATATTCCTCATACGTGCCGGGATACCGGATCACCGCGCCGCCGTTTACCTCAACGATTTCATTCGCGATGAGATTCACAAACGTGCGGTCATGGCTTACGAAAAAAATCGTCCCCGCGAAAGTCCTCAGAGCGTGCCCCAGCGCTTCGACCGTCTCAAAATCTAAATGGTTGGTCGGCTCGTCCAGGAGGAGCACGTGGCTTTTGGACAGCAAAAGTCCCGCCAGACACACGCGGGCGCGCTCCCCTCCCGAAAGAACGGAGAGCCGCTTTTTCACGTCATCCCCTTTAAAAAGAAGGCTTCCCGCCAGATTCAGGATCTCCTGACGCATCACCTCAGGCGCCGCCTTCGCCGAAAGGTACGTATAAATATCGCCGTCCCCGGAAAGCTCCGAAAAAACATGCTGCGCATAATAGGCGACTTTAAGGTTGTAGCCCCAGCGGACCTTGCCAAATTTTGTGTCGAGGCCGCCGGCCAGGGTCCTCAGGAAAGTCGTCTTCCCCTGCCCGTTTTCGCCGAGGACCGCCACATGCGAGCCCTGCTGAATCTCCAGATTGATGTTACTCGCGACGACTTTGTCGGGATAACCGATGGCAAGGTTGGAGCAGTCGACGGCGGGGGCGTTTTTCCTCTCAACCTGCGGGATCCGGATGTGAACATTGGCCAGAGGGTGGTCCACGTCGATCTTTTTCATCCGCTCGAGCTGTTTCATTTTCGATTTGGCCTGGCTCGCCTTCGAGGCCTTCGCGCGGAAGCGGTCAATAAAGGCCTGGAGTTGCTTCTGCTTGACCTCCACGTTGCGGTTGTAGCTTTCGGCCTGTCCCTTTTGCTCTTCTTTGAATATCAAATAGTCCTCGACGCTCCCCGGATAAAGGGTGCACTGGCCGTTTTCGACCTCGAGCGTGTCTTCACAGGTTTTTTTCAGGAATTCGCGGTCATGGGAGACAATAAGAAACGCGCCGTCGTATTCTTTCAGGAAATTCTCAAGAAGAATGAGGGTTTTCAAATCCAAATAATTGGTCGGCTCGTCCAATATGAGAAAATTGGGCTCGGCCAGGAGCATTGAGGCGAGCTTTACGCGCGTCCGGTAGCCGCCGGAGAGCGCGCCGATCTTTGTCTTAAGAAGCTCGTTTTTGAGCTGGAAACGTCCCGCGACTTTCCCGCATTTCCATTCTTCCTGTCCGGTATAGCGCATCAAAAATTCAATCACCGTCTCATCCAGCTTAAAAGAATCGTGCTGTTCGAGATAGCTGAGCCGCAGCTCAGGGCTCCGGAATATGCTTCCGCCGTCGCTCTCCTCCTGGTTTATCAGGATTTTGCAGAGAGTCGACTTTCCCGCGCCGTTGCGCCCGATGATGCCCACTTTCTGGTTTTCGGAGAAAGCGGCGCTTGCGCCGTCTAAAATGACGTGCGCGCCGTAGCTTTTATGAAGCTCGTTGATTTGGAGGAGGACTTTCGGCAAAGACGGTTTATTAGCGGCCGGTGCGCTCGATGTGCTTGGCTTCGCGACGGTCTTTCATGAGCCACACTTTAAGCTTGTCGTTCTTTTTGTAGTCGTTGATCATGCCTTGCTTGACGATGACACGGTATTCGCGTTTACCGATCGAGTTATCCAGCTCGTTTTTTACGACGATACGGCTTTTCGTATATTCGATCTTTGTGATACGGCCCTCGAGGTCGGGATCATCGCCCGCCCAGGCCGCCGAGGCTGAAAGGACAACACCCATAATAAGACTAATAATGATTTTTTTCATTTTTCTCTCCCTTTTTTGCACGTTCGCTATCAAAATTGGGGTAAGTGACGGGATTTGAACCCGCGACCTTCTGAGCCACAGTCAGACGCTCTAACCAGCTGAGCTACACCTACCATAAGACGTTTAATACTTAAACAGTTCTTTGATTTTCTTGATTGTGCCTTCGATGTCGTCTTTGGATTTCTCGAAACCCTGGTCCCCGACTTTCTGCAGGGTGTTCTCCAAAATATTTCCTACATTCCCTATAATCGTGTTCTTGAGTGACCGCTCAATACTTTTGCGCAGTACCTCCCGCGCCCGCACGGAGCGATCCGCGATATTCCACCGGGCGGTAAACTGAAATTTAAGGCGCCCCGACTGGTCTTTCAAAAACGAAAGGATCTCCTCCGCCTTCAGGCCAAAGAGCTGATTCTCCGCCTCGTAACTTTGGAAGAGAAGCCCGATGATCTCAAGGTCCACGTGGAGAGTCAAATCCTTTTTATCCAGCCGCAGATTCGCCCTCGAATCCACATACCCGTCCGAAATCGCCGCCGGCGTCACTTGCCCGTAATAAGGCTGGAAGTAGGGCAGGAAAACTCCATGCAGGTTAAGATTGGTATCCGTGTCCATCGTCTTAAACCGCGTCCAGCCAGCCCCCCGGATTTGGGCCGGCAGCTGGTCCCTGCCCTGGGGGAGCCGTGCGTTCACCTCGTAAAAAGTTTTCCTATTTGAAAAAGGCATAAAAATATCCCGGATCTTCGCGTCAATGCTGTCCAGCACGATTACAAAACCGTTCTCCTGGGCGTCATAATCAATAAGTTTAAAATTGCTGTTCTTCAGAATAAACTGGTGAATTTGAAGCGGGAGCTGCGCCGGCCGCGCTTCACCCCGCGGCGCCGCTTTGTCCTCCGCCGGGCGCGGCTGTGCCTTTGCCATGGCGTCTGACAGCGAATGAACCAGCTTCCCGTCATACTTTCTTATGAGGATGTTCGCGTTCTCCACTTCCAAATTGCTGATAACAAGCGCCCTCTTTGAGAGGCTGAGAAGCGAGACGGCAAGCCTTATCCGGTCCACATAAAAGGAGGTCTCGCCCTCAAAGCGGCCTTTTTCTTTTATCTCAAACCCCTGTAATTCAAAAGTGCCCGGAAAATGGTATTCGATGGCATGAATGATGACCTTCTTGTTGAGGGCTTTCTCAATGGCGCCTCTCAGAAGATCGGGGGCCTTGCGCGACGCGACATTCACCGCGAAGGCAAACCCCACCGCCAAGACCGCTAAGATGATTAAGATTTTCTTTGTCATAAATTTTTTCAAATTCTCAGATTCGCGTACCTGCGAGCACTTTCTCGAACATGACGCTCCAGGCTCCCCACAATTTAAGAGAGCAACGCTATATTAACAAACGCTAACACCTAGCGCAACCAACTAAAGCCTCGCGCGCCCAATGGAAAACCACGAACGCTTCGAACGCCGGAAAAATTCTACAGGGGTGTGAGGGGCTTTATATCTCTTCCATCAGCCGGGCTACTTGTTTCTGATGAATGAGCACATTCTTGGTCCAACCGAACTTGCGGGTCATGCGGATGTAAAACTCGCGCTCTAAAAGATCTTTGCATTTATCCATAATGACGACATTATGCGCCCAGCCAATTTCTGCAACCATCGGTTGCAGTTTTGCCTCCCGGCTATAAACCACAAAAAAGGTTCGCATATACCAAATATTCCGTGAAGAAAAGCCCTGCATCCCGGGAAATTCTCTTTGCAAGTCGCGGGCCAGATTCTCCACAATAGACTTGCCCCAGCCGTGCTCTTTCTGACGCTCCACAATGCGCTTGCCAATATCCCAATAAAGCGCAATGAGGTGCTTGTTGACGGCTTTTAAAGCTTCGCGCTGCGCCTCATAGACTCGCTGCTTGATTTCCTGCAGTAGAGTTTTATAGCTTTTGCCGGTTGCGATAGGACTCAATTTCTGTAGTTTTCTTATCATTCCGATATTTTAAGGACTTGGGTAGCTATCCGCAAGGAATGATTTGATACGACTTAGGCGGAGGTGCCCACGGCAATAAGGGAGAGAGCTTTCTGGTAAAGGTCTTTGAAGAAGCTTGCGATTGCCCGGACGATTAACCTCGCCTCTTCGTAAGTCTCGATGCGGGGATCCGCTGCTTCCTTTACAAGCTTTGTTTGTTCTGAGCCCACACTTGTTCCAAAGAGGCGGCTTAAGGCTCGATGCACCCTTGAATCTTCAGCGGGTAAAAGGGCAAGAAACACCCCAGCGCCTGCCGTCGCCCCGAGAGGAACAAGTTTAAGCAGGGCTTGTCTATCCGGCTGGGCTTCCTCCGTGAATAAAATAGAAGCGCTCTTGAGTCGTGCTTGCTCAAGTAAAGAAATATTCGGGGTTGTGCCTCTATTGTAGCGTAATGCGCCGATATAAGCTCTGGAGAACTCTATCCCTTCGGGTGGCAGCTCATCCGATACCGTCCCTTGAAGAGGTTCCTCGGGCCTTATGCCATTTTCCAAATATTCAATGTAAACATATAATCGCGGCTTACCTTCTTCTAATTTGGCGTTGATCGTCTCAACACGCTTTTTAAATTCATTCATCTTTTGCACCATGTCTTGGAGATCTTGGCCTTCAACGCCAAGCGAAAGAACCACATGCTCGTTCTTAGATAATTTTGTAACAAACGATTCGAGATCCGCCATCATGGTGTTGTATTGAGCGATATACTTTTCTGCCGCCTGGCGGGCACGCTCTTCATCTGATATTGGGGCAACTAGCTTAACTTGCGTAGCACGGGCAGCGGCTAATCTTGCAACTTGGCGAGCAATAAGGCTTGGATGAAGAGGTCTCTGCCCAAGCACAACAGGCTGAGTGTCATCTCCTAAACCTAAGAGTTGAACATTTGGACCTGGTACATAACCAAAAATAACAAACCCAGTCGTCGAAACAGCCAACGGTACAACCCCAAGAGTAACTAAATTATTAGATCCCACACCCGCCGCCACCAAACCCGCCAGTCTCATTTCGCTGGGGCCTAATTCAGTTACGGACTGCTTAGGCAATTGAACTCCATAATAAGGTTGGAATCCAATCGGGGCCGGCACTAAGCCAATAGCAACCGCCATCCGGGCGCCGGCGAACAACAAAGCATCTTCAATCCGTATTCCTTTAATCTGGCTCCGATGTATAAACTCTTCTCCTTTAGCGCCATACTTATAAAATAAGGCGTTTGGAAAAAATGGGTTGTCGAATCTAACAAATTTTCCTGCAACCTCCGTGCCATCAGTCTTGATAATCGTTATCGCAATAGTAATATCCTGGCTTTGATTTATCCCATACGAAAACGTTTCGAAGTCAACGGGCTCTTTGGTAATCCTGCTTTTAAAAATCCCTAAACTGGCAATAATTACGGAATATGCTTTATATTTTTCAGAACTCTTATCTCTATACCCACCTCTAAGCCTGGAATAAAAGGAAGCCTTTCTGTCTATTTCTTCGACCAGCCTATCGGCAGTTTCAATGGAATTAAAGTTTCGATCGACTGCTGCCAAATCTGGCGCAAAATTAGGATCTTTCATGATGGATGGAATATTGACGTACAGCGTTCTTAATTGAGTTTTCAAAATCGCCAAATCAGGCCGCAGGGGAGGCAATTCCTGTATCTCACCGCTTTCTAAACTTTCCCTCTTGGCGCCGGTAATAGGAACAAGCACTTCCGCCGTTGCATTCTTGACCGTTGCCATTTCCCCAAATGTGATGGAATGACTGCCTTCATTATTGATGAGGTTCAAATTAAAGCCGTCATCTCCAAGTTTTTCCACGGTTCCTACGAAGGTATCTCCAAAAATCCGAAGCATGACTTTCTGGCCTTCTCGAAAGGAGAATTTGTCGAATTGCCCCACCGCATTTTTGTTCACGGAAACAAGCTCTTCCACCGTTGCATTCCGCACCGTTGCCATTTCCCCAAATGTGATTGAATGGCTACCCTCATTATTGATGAGTTTTAAATTAAAGCCATCATCGCCAAGTTTTTCCACGCTACCTACAAAGGTATCTTCAAAAATGCGGAGCATGACTTTCTGGCCTTCTCGGAAGGAAGATTTGTCAAAAACCGCCATCCGGGCACCGATCCCCTCCATTGTTCTCGTGATTTTTTCACCCAATCCCGCAAGTTTTCCGGCGTTATCAACAATCTCATCACGCCGCTCAAGCGGCCCAAGCCACCTCGGGGGAATCGCTTGAACGCCATTTAACGCCCCACTCATTGCTCCAACCATGGAACCAATTGTATCCGAGTCCCCATCAATATTAATGGCATTAACCATCGCGGCTTCAAAATTTTCGGGATTCTTAAAAAACACATAGATCGCGGCTGGAACAGCCTCAATAGACTTGGAGCTTGTACCAATCTCGGATAACACCTTTTGTACATCCTCACGTGGCAAAAGCTCTATCAAACTTTCTATTTTTATAGCCATCTCCTCCGACTCAGGCCTGACAAACTGGGCCGTGTCACGCAACAAGATGGGAATTTCTTCTCTCGTAAGCCTGTCTTTTGAAACAGCTCTCGCGATAACATAAGCTATCGCCTGCGCCCCCGCAATAGCAATGGGTGAGGCATGGGTAATCATGGCCTGTTCTTTGACTTCTTGCGAAAGTTTATCAGGATTTCGATAATTAAGAAGCGCCAAAGACGCCACCCTCATCGCGGCTCCGTCTCCCTCCTTCTGCGCGTCACCGGAAATCCTCCAATTAACGCCGGCATTGATGGAACGCAAAACATCCAACATTGAAAATGAGAATCCTTGGTTCCGGACAACGTTTAGATCTTCATTCTGCGCGATGGCCGCGAAATTTTTCGCCACATCGCTGCCATCGAAACCTTGTTGACGTATCAGAGATTCCATCATCGAAAGCGTCATCACGCTGTCGTCGGTGAGCATTCCTTTCCTCATGATTTGCGTGGGGCGTGTTTCATTGGATTGGAATTCATTGATATCTCCGCCGTATCGGGTTTGAATATCCGCCCGTGATAAAAATTCAACTGGGGTGCCTATCGCATCGCCAACCGCCGCGCCGATCAAGGCCCCCGTAAATTTACTTCTCACGACCGCGTCCGGTTCAAAATCAGCTTGAGCCTTTATCTTCTCCCGTTGCTCAACTCCTTTGACATAATCAAAAAGGGGATGGCTCGGATTTTCACTGACATTTTTTACCAGCTCACGCTGTCTGGCAGGATTCAAAGAACCAATCGCGCGCAGGGCGCTTTCCGCAACGGCGGCGGAGGGGCTTTCGACAAATGGCTCCAACGTCACCGTATCCTGCGCACTACCATAAGTCCCAATCAGAGACAACGCGATAGTCTTTACGGACTCTTTGGGAGACTGTAATCCTTTTTGAACATCCTGGATCAGTCCGCCATATTTGTCAGAATTCATCATTACCTGGGCCAAGACCCAATTCGTGGTCTTGTCCGAACGTATGAAAGTCCGCATGACTGAGGCGACTTTGCCGCTTTGGTAAGATTTCAAATTAAAAGCGGCGAACCACCGGATCCACTTATCTTCGCTCGCCAACTGTTTTTCAAGAAAATCAAAACCTCTTTTGTCGTTTATGACCTGGTTAATGATCCCAATAGTCTTGGTCAATTCCCTTCTTTCCTTAAAACTCTTCACTTGCGGCGCGATCTCCAGAAGTTTTTCAAGAGTCTCCGCCTCCGTGAAATTGCTAAGCATCCTGAGACGGCTTGTTCTCTCGTAAGCATCTCCCTGACTCAGGTTTTCAAGAAGACCTTCGCGCAAGCTATCACGCCACTTAATGTCCTTGGAATAAGTAGCGGCAAACAAATGAGCGTAGTATTTTTCATTTCCATCAATTAAAGAACGCACGGCGGCGTCCGTAATTAGACTAGCGTCGCGAATGGCGCTTTCCAGTGCCCTAATATCCGCGGGTTTGGATGAATCTAAAACGCCCTCCAAAGCCCGCAGAACATTTTGATCGTTTGCTGAAAGAGAGGCCAACCGGGCCCCTGCCGGCAATTCTTTTTTAACAGCTTCTATAATGAAATTTACATCAAGGACGTTGTTGATTTTTGGGTTCGCTTCTATAAGTGCTTCTGTCAGCTGGGCTTCATTTCTCAAACCCTGCAAAAATTCCCGGACCGCTTGCTGGGCGTCCCCGAGCGCTTTACCCTGTTCGGCACCCTGTGGTCTCAACTTAAGAGGACCGAAGATTTTATCCTTTACGGCCTTTTTGGCTTCCTTTTCGTCTAAAAATTTAACCACGACCTGAGGGGGCTGTACTTTTGGCAACTGTTCCTTAGTAAGTTTCACCACCGTTTCAGTATCTAAACCGCTGACCACCGCGGCGACCTCGGACAATTTTGTGCGAAGCTCTGATTCATTGATTTTCCCCTGAAGAAAATCTGTGACCGCCGCCTGAGCTGTTCCCAAGGCCTTTCCTTGTGCAGGCCCTTGCGGCTTTAACTTCACCGGAAGCGCGCCAAAAATCTCATCCTTCACTATTTTCTTCAACTCTTTTTCATCTACAAGGAGTCCTTGAGGTGTAACGGCCGGCACGGCCTGAGGCACAACCACGGGCCGGGTGGACACTTCAACGGCAGGCTCCCAGCGTTTGACACCTGCTGGGAAAAGTGTCCCTAATTCGGGATCCGTAACCGCGGGAATACTCGAAGTCATCACCGCATCGGCAACGGCATCTGAAAATAACTTCTTTGTCAGATGCGATCGTGCCGCCGAAACAGCCGCAACGCCTCCGTCGGCGAAAGTTTCGCCTTCAAGTCCGATGAAATCGGAAATATAAATCGCCCCCTCAATTTTAAGGCCCTCTCCCCTGAATTCGGAAGCCACATGTCCCAGTTCAATCTCAAGAGAGCTGACGCCAAAATCGTTAAGGTTGCGCATATGGTCTTCGGTCTCATCAAAAATAGCTCTCACATTCCCATGGACGCCATTGATAAACGTAAACGCGTTTGGCTGGCTCGATTTTTTTTCAATGACTGGTGTCTGCTGCTCAACGGAGACCTGTTTATAATCATCTCCGTTTTCCCGCAAACTTAACTGGCGCATCAGCCGAGGCAAGGCGTCATTGTCCACTCCCTGAACGACGCGACCGTTCCGATCGGTAAAACGGGTCGGCGTGATGATGTCCCCGATCCGGAGACCAAGCGCTTCCTTCCTGGCAAGACCCACGGAACTTGAAACATCAAAACCGGCCGTTCCGTTGAATATCACCCTTTTGACGCCCGCTTCCTTCAGCGCCTGCGCGATGTATTTGGTTAGATCGCCGTAAGCGATATCAATGGTAACAAACCTCTTAATCTTCCCGTCACCGGCAGGAATGTTGTTGATGCCGATCTTATTGTAAACAGGCTTGTCTCTATTAAGCCTTTTCTTTTCATAGCGCCCTAAAACTTTTTCCAATTTCTCGGCCGCGAAAAGGTTCTTGAAATTCGAGGAGGCTCCGATGTCCGCTTGATCCCTTAAGATCTCGCCGTACAGCTTAAAGAAAGCCGCTATGTTAGCCAGCTGTTCCACATAATCACCTCTTTCAAGCAATTGTTCCTCGATAAGATCAGCTTGAAGGATTTTCTTATCAATGAGGTCCGTATCCAAGCGAACATAACTTACCCCGTCCAAGACGCTCTTTAAAGAAGTGACAAGGTCATTGTCGGGTGTTTCTGAGGATGCCTGCACTCCCTTGGCATTCAGAAAAGCAATCACTTTATCTTTTCGGTCCTTCAGGATCTTTTGGAATTCTATTCTTACCTTTTCATCGATCCAAGATGCCACACTTTGGCCGGCGAGCCGCTGTCTCAGATATTTCATGAGAACAACCGCCTGCGCTCTCTGGTCCATGAGAGAACCTAAAACAGTCCCTTGAGGGCCTATCGCAACGACATCCAATGAAACTCCCGCTTCCCTCGCCGCTTCCAGGGCCGAACGGACTTCTCCCACATAATCGTGCTTATAATCATATACTTCCCCAAGATCAGCTCCCGCCACACCCATGTACTGCTTCATCTTCGTCAAATTGCTATCGCCCCACACATTGGTGACAGTGACACGCAAATTGCCCTGCGCGTCTTTCTTCCAATAGAACATTTTCTCGGACATTTTGGAGGCTTCGTGTACTTCTTCGGTATTGGGATTTGGAAAATTTGAGTTTACCGGCCACGCTGCTTTTGCCTGGGCATCGGTTCCTAAATGGAAAGAAACCAGCACGTTTTTTCCTTCGGCCTTGACATTTTGTATTTCCTCCATCAAGCCTTTTCCGATCCTCTCATCGACAAATTTACGCCAGCTTTCTGGATTGCCGCCGGGCATCTGCGCAGGCAACGGGGCCAAAGGTGAATAAACAACACCTTTCGCCGGCGCCTCGATTTCTTGAATGATCTGCTTGGCGCGAACGGCGGCCGACTCAACAAGCCGTTGTCTTCCTTCCTCAAATGGTAATTCTCCAACCGTAACCTGCCTCTGGACTTCATCCATCTCGGAACGCATGAGCGTAAGGATCTGCCTGATCTGAAATCCGGAAAGATCCTGATCTATGCCCATCAGTTTGTTGTCTGCGAGATCCACACCGCCAAAAATCGTCAAAACGTTCTGTTTTTCTTCCTGTCCGCGGCTCTCCACGAACTTCGCAAGCAAGACCTCTCTCATAGCTTCATGGACTCTGGCAATATCGGCCCTGTCTTCCGGGGATAAACCCTCGATTCTCTGTTTCACTTCGGGTAATTCCCGTATATTTTGCAAGGTCGTCAGCAGAGTGCCCTCGTTAAAGTCTCTTAAAAGTTTATCCCCGCCTATCGAAGAAAAAATAACTGCCAATTCCAAAGCATGGGCGATCGGACCACGAAAGAGCTTTTTGGAAAAATAATCACGACGGTGGGAAGTAATAAATGGATTAAGGCTTGCTTCATCACGAAAAAGGCTTTCAGCGATCTCTCTGGCTTCGCCGGGGCTTTTATTTAAAAGTTCCAGATACTGGATCAGGCTCTCGAGATACTGAGCTTTCAGACTCTCGATAAGCACGCCGTCGCGCATGAATAAAAGATCATTCCTGACAAACGGCACCCCATCGGCATCCACGTAGGCTTTTTCGGTATCCGGGGCGGGGGCCTCCACCGTTAAAACCTTCCCCTTTGCCACTGTATATTCCACGGAAACCGTCGGATCTAAACGGTCCAAACGGCTTCTTAAGACTCCAAAATAGGTGACCGCTTGCGCGTTTGCTTTTGCAGCGATAGACGCAAGCCGGTCGTTTTCCTGCCGTTCGGACATGCCTGGATTGGCTTTCCGGAATCTTTCCATAAATAAAGTGTTGTTCTTAAATTCATCCGCCGTAAACGTGGAGCGACCGGAACCTACTTCTACGATCCTTGAAAAATTTATCGGAATGGGATAATCGGAATTAAACTGCTTGCCTTTGATGATAGTTTCTTCCGTGGCTTCAGACCAGGGATGGAGTTTAAAATCAACAGGGATGAACTCGACACGGCGAACCTCTCCTTTAGGGCCTCTCTCCAACACCCGCGCCAAAACAAGATCCGGTTCCGCGCTGTAGTCCATACCGACTGAACGCCCAAAGATATTATCCAGAAAAATAAAGCGGGTCTCCGGGCCGAAATTATCCAGAAAATCCACCGGATTGGATGGATCCACTTGTGGATCCACAAAATTAGCCTTAAATTCCCCAAGTTTCGTATTGTAGCTTTCACGAAGCTCATCATAACGGTTAGCTTCGCCTTTTTGTTTTTTGTCAAACTCCACGCCCAGATCAAGTTGAAACTCTCTCAGTTTATTGACCATCGCGCCGATCATCACCTCATTCGTACGGCCTTTGACACTCCTTAAAATTCCGCTGGGCCGGCCCTCGGGCGGGTACATCATCTTCAAGATGATGTTTCTCGCCTCATCCAATGTCATAGGACCTACGGCTTTCGTAGCCAGGTGGGCGCCTTGCGCCAGCGTCTCACGGATCACTTGAAATTCCTCAGGGCTGGGTTCACGAACAAGATTTTCATCTTTCATTTCGGCCTGGGTGTTGATGGCGATGCCTTGGATTTTATTTTTTTCATTGGTCCCCTGAATATAGAAAGTGATATGAGGCGGGTGGATTTGGTTGATGTCGGTCACTTTAAGTTCTTTCAGAAACGTTTCTTTTTCTTTTTCTTTAA
>Ga0247727_10013113_pt1 | contig 14051 bp, 12 predicted proteins | sample WisWelCaveWW1625_FD_202498 | JGI IMG/M metagenome (GOLD analysis project Ga0247727, IMG submission 202498) | Biofilm microbial communities from Wishing Well Cave, Virginia, United States - WW16-25 | ecosystem: Environmental > Aquatic > Deep subsurface > Groundwater > Cave microbial mat | place... | reverse complement strand
TGATGTAAACATCCGGCGGCAGGGAGAAAAATTGAAACTTGACCTGCGCCAGACAGATCAGGTAACTGAGCAGAACGCCCAGTGTCGCGCCGATTACGCCGGCCACGGCGCCCTGATATATGAAAATGCGCATCACGCTTTCATTGGTCGCGCCCATGCTTTTGAGAATGCCGATTTCTCTCGTCTTCTCCAGCACGACCATGATCAGCGTGCTGATGATATTGAACGCCGCCACTAAAATGATCAGCGACAGCACGATGAACGCAATCCATTTTTCGTACTGCATCCACGCAAAGAGCGTCCGGTTGGTGTCAAACCACGTCACCGCGCGAAAGGGATAACCCAGTATTTCTTCCATTTTCTGCGCCACTTGTCCGGCCAGTTGCATGTCGTCCAATTTGAACTGAACGCCGTTGACGCGGTTGCCCATTTCAAACAATTTTTGCGCTTCGGGAATATTAATGAACGCGACATTATCATCATATTCATAAAGCCCGGATTGAAAATATCCGGCCACCCGAAACGTGCGCGCGGTCGGCATGGCCCCGAAGCCGCCGACATCAAGACCGGCCGCTGACAGCACCTGTACGCGATCACCCAGCCCGACATTCAAACGATCCGCCAGCGACGTTCCAATGATGATGCCCGGAAACGCGCGTTCGCCCTCTTTTTCGATCAAGCCCAAATTGAGCGTGCCGTAATTGACATTCTGCACGAGATCGGTGACTTTCTCTTCGAGCTTCGGATCGATCGCTTTGATCTGCGCGCCTTCTTTGCGCTCGCGCGAAATGATCATCGCCTTGTCAAGAATATAAGGCGCCGCGCCTACAATATGCGGAATCCCTTTGACTTTGTCAAGGATTTCGGCATAATTTTCCACGCCGCGATCGTGAAACGTCCGCAGCTTGATGTGCGCGTCGAACCCGATGATGCGCGAGCGCACCTCGCTCTCGAAACCGTTCATCACCGACAGCACGATGATCAGCGCCGCCGTGCCGATCATTACGCCGAGGATGGAAATGTACGTGATCAGCGAGATAAACTTGACCTGCCGCTTTGAGCGCAGATAACGTTTGGCGATAAAAAATTCGTAGGACATGGGAATAAAGATTAAAACGTAATACGTAATACGTAAAATTTAATTATAGAGTGCGATTATTTCTTACGAGTTTTTACGCATTACGTTTTACGCATTACTTGTACTGCTCCGCCCGCATCTGCGGAAATAACAACACATCGCGAATCGACGGTTGATTCGTCAACAGCATTACCAGACGATCGATGCCCACGCCGAGACCGGTGGTCGGCGGCATGCCGTACTCCAGCGCGCGAAGAAAATCTTCATCCAACTGTTGTGCTTCTTCGTCGCCGATGTCGGCGAGCTTTTTCTGCTCCATGAAGCGCTCGCGCTGATCAATCGGATCGTTCAATTCAGTGAAAGCGTTTCCCATCTCTTTTCCACCAATGAATGGCTCAAAACGTTCCACGAGCCCCGGCTTCGAGCGATGCTTTTTCGCCAGCGGCGAAAGCTCCACCGGATGATCGGTGATAAACACGGGCTGAATGAGTTTGGCCTCCACCTTCGCGCCAAAAATCTCATCGATGATTTTGCCGACGCCCATTGTGTTGTCGATCTCGACGTGTAATTTTTTGGCAATCTCCTTCAACTCGTTCAACGGTTTGCCATAAAGATTGTAACCCGTTTCTTTCTCAATAGATTCCAACAAAGACATACGTGTCCACGGCGGGGTGAAATCGATCTCGTTATTTTGAAATGTGAGTTTATAGCCACCGGTTAAATCTTTCACGATTTTGCAGAACATTTCCTCAACGAGATTCATCATGAAATGATAATCATGATAGGCGATGTAAACTTCCATCATGGTAAACTCGGGATTGTGGAAGCGATCCATGCCTTCGTTGCGAAAATCTTTGGCAAACTCGAACACGCCATCATAACCGCCGACGATAAGCCGCTTGAGATAAAGCTCGTTGGCGATGCGAAGATAAAGCTTCATGTTCAGCGTGTTGTGATGCGTCGTAAACGGCCGCGCCGAAGCCCCGCCATACAACGGCTGCAAAATCGGCGTCTCAACTTCGAGATAGCCGTAGCTGGTGAGATACTCACGTATGCTCGCGATGATGCGACCGCGCTTTTTGAACACGTCGCGCACGTCGGGATTCACCGCGAGATCGGCGTAGCGTTGGCGATAGCGCATTTCTTTGTCGACAAAAGCATCATAAACCACGCGCTCGCCTTCGTCCACTTTCTCTTTGGCGATGGGGAGGGGGCGCAGCGTTTTCGACAACAGCGAAAATGAAAACACTTGAATCGTGATTTCGCCGGTGCGCGTTTTCAAAACTTTGCCGGTGACGCCGATGATGTCGCCGAGATCGAGCAGGCCGAAAAGCTCGTAGCCTTTTTCGCCGACGGCGTCGAATTTCACATAAATTTGAATGCGACCTGTTGAATCTTCGACATGGGCAAACGTCGCCTTGCCATGCGGCCGCAGCGCCATGAGTCGCCCGGCGACCGACACTTCTTTCTCAAAGTATTCATCAAAGCGATTGCTGATGTCGCCGGCGAAATGCATGCGATTAAAATCATGCGGATACGGATTCACGCCGAGTGCTTGAATCTTTTCCAATTTCTCCCGCCGCACGCGCATGACGGAATTGAGATCGTCGAGTTGGGTGTTCATAAAATTTCAAAGTTATTTATGTTGGATATTCTCTTCTGCTTTGAGCATGTTGAACAAAGTATTTGCCGCTTCAAACGAATCGTATGGCGACCAAACCGGATATGACATGCCTGATTTCAGCAGGGCCTCTTCCTCTTTAATGAGCTCGGTTAACAGAAACTGCATTGCGCGCAACTTGTCCATGCGATTTAGTTCTCGCAGCTCTGCCATGAGTTGGTTCAATGTCGTCACTTGTCGTTTCAGGCTTTTCGGCTCGCCGGCTTTGCAAAGCTCATTGGCCTCTTGCTCCAAAATTTTGTCGATTTTCTCTTTGGTGAATTTTTGACGGCGCAGTTCTCTGGCACGTCGCCGAAAAGCTTTGTCTTCCGCAAGAGCTTCATCCTCGGTTTGATTATCATAGTGGTCTATGATTGCTCGTACCCGCTGCGCATTGAAGCCCGGAGGGTATTGGTTGGGATCTTTTTTACTTTTCATTGTTTTTTCTTTTTGTATTTACGCCGACTCCCAATCCACGCCGGCCATGAGCCCGGCAATCGATAAATCTTCATCTATTTCCGGCCAATGCAAGCTCGCGCCGCCGCCGATTTCGTAGCGTTTTCTTTGTACCAGCGTCGCTTCATGCAATAGGGGAAACCAAATGATCGGCACGCTGATAATCCGTCCGTCTGTTAAATAAACGTGCATCATCTCGTCGTCGAACTTGACGGTTTTTGCCAATGCTGTTGTTGGCACATAAGCGCGCTGAAATTTTTTCTTGTTTATCGGCATAATGGACCGGCCATTAGAATTGTCATTCTGTAAGAATCTTTTTTGAATCCAAGAAAATTGCTGGAAATAAAAAAGATTCCTCCGGAATGACAACGTGGGTTACGAATGGTTATTGTACATAAATCCTCGCCACCCGCCGCAAAATCCCGCACGTCACCTCATACGGAATCGTCTCCAACTTCCGGCACCATTCGTAGATCGAAATCTCTTCGTCGTCCTGTTTGCCGAGCACAACCACTTCTTCGCCGACTTGCACGTCTCTCATGTCGCCAAGATCAATCATAATTTGATCCATGCACACGCGCCCGACCAACGGACAGCTGCGGCCACGCACCAACACTTCAAAATTGTTCGAGAATCGCCGCGAAATACCATCCGCGTATCCAATCGGCAAAGTCGCAATCGTCGTGGCTTGCCGCGTTTGAAACGTGCTGTTATAACTAATGAACGTTCCAGCGGCTACGTGTTTGACAAAAATAATTTGTGTTCGCAAAGTCATTGCCGGTTCGAGCGGAATCGACTCGCTCGTCTCGTTGCTCGGATAATAGCCGTACATCATCACGCCCGGCCTCACGAGGTTGAAATAGCTCTGCGGCAAATCGAGAATCGCCCCGCTGTTCGCGGCATGTAAATATTTAAAACGTAAATCGTGATGCGCAAGTTGCTGAACGATGGATTTGAACTGTTCGAGTTGCTGATTCGCGTAACTTTTGTCGCGGCTGTCGCTGCTCGCGAAATGGGTGTAAAGACCAACCAGCTCGAGATTGGGCAACTTCGCTATCGCGAGAATAGCTTCGATTGCTTCATTCGGCAACAAGCCAACACGCCCCATGCCGGTATCGATTTTCACATGCGCCTGTGCTTTGCGGCCCAACGCCTGCGCGCGACGCGAAACCGTTTGAGCCAGACGTAAATCGTAAAGCGTAAAGCGTAAATTATTCGCGATGAAGCCGTCGATCTGACTTTCAAAGAACCCGCCGAATACGAGAATCGGCGCGGCGATTTTGTTGCGGCGCAGTTCGAGGCCTTCTTCTAAAAGGGCAACCGCCAATTGCGACGCACCCGCAGACAAGGCAGTCTGCGCTACGGGGATCGCGCCGTGGCCGTACGCATCGGCTTTCACGACGGCCATCACTTCGGCGGGATGCACGCGCGCGCAAATTCGCCGCACATTCGTTGCAATGGCGCTTAAATTAATCTCGGCAATGGTTGGCCGCAGCCATTCGATATCAGCCGCTTGTTGAGGCCACCCGTAGAGATTTGCGATGGCGCCGGCCAATTCACTTTCACGATCGATCTTCGGCTCCGGCTTGCCCTTGCGTCCCAATCCGATGAAAGGCAGGTGAAGATGATCCGCCAACTGGAAATGGCGTTGGCGATTCGTTTCTTCTTTCAAAGGGGTTCGGTGCAAAATATTTTCTAACTCGTTTCGAACCGCTTTGTACGTAATACCAAAACCTCGCAGTGATTGGACAGTCACGCCGTCTTTCTCTTTCAACAACGCCAGCAACAAGTGCTCCGTGCCGATAATATCGGCCTGGCTTAGCTGTGCTTCTACATATGACATCTTTAGAATTTTCTCAGCCCGTTTGGTAAACGGGACAGCGCCGGCTACAGTTTTGCCGGTAGATTTGCCGGTGTCTTCTATTGCATGTTTAATTTTATCCAAATCGACGTCAAGATTGCGGAGAATTTCAACCGCCAGCCCCTCGCCATCGCGGATTATTCCCAGCAAAAGGTGGTCGGTTCCGATGTAAGCGTGGCCGAGGCGCAAAGCTTCTTCTCGGGAAAACTGAATGGCCAACTGAACGCGGCTGGAGAAGTTGTTTCTCATCATCGTTGCGCCTTCGGAATGACGAAACGATGCGCGGTGTGCGTTTCGGAAAATTTGACCACTTTCACGTCGACCAGCCCCTTTTTTTTGCCGGCGGCGAGAACATTATTCTCATTAAAGCTCTTTTGGCCTTTCGGATTCACGACCCAGATGGCGCCGTCTTTTTTGATCGAGCTTTTGCAACGATCTAACGCGGCCAAATCCGCTTCCCTGTCAGCGCCGAGAAAAATCACATCGCATTCGGCAACGAAGCGGTTGCTGATTTTCGCTACGCGCTTTTCCAGATCTTTCAAAAAATTTTCATCATCAACTTTCAGCACGCACACTTTGTGTTCCGGCTTGACGCCGAGTTTATCCAGCAGACTTTTCGGGTGGAGAATTTTTTGCAGCCATTTCCCGGCTTGCTCGCCGACGTCGAATAATGCGGTGCGGCCGGCAAATTTCACCTGCAACGCCTTTTTCTCCAGCGCGGCAGCCGTGATTGATTTGAACGGCACTTTGAGCTTGAGATCGCCTTTGAATTCGAGGTAATCCGTTTCAAGAAAAGCTTTGCCGGAGTAGGCTTTGCCTTCGCAGGTTAATTTACATTCTGCGGTATAGCCCATAAAGAAAAGTAAAATAATTTATTTATTGAGCGTCGTAAAGAACTTTTTGAGATCCAGGCTCCAGCCCGGCAACAGCTCCGGGCAAGTCAAAGTTTGATACTCCCAACGCCGTTCATTTGCCGTCCACACCAGCACACAAGCTTTGGAGGGGATGACAAGCCAAACGACTTTGCTGCCTCGGCTGAGAAAGATATCGGCATTGTCCAACACGTAGACGAACGGATCATCGATGGACACAAGTTCAATCACCAAATCCGGCGGAGTGATTGGATATTCATCTTCGGTCGGGCAGTTTTCGTTCAAATAAAATGATAAATCCGGCGTTCGCAACTGCCGATCATCAGCCGGAAAAACACGCAAGCTCAAACTCATGAGAAGCATGCCAACCGGATGTTGTCTGATAAACACGCCGACCTCGTAACTGATTTTGGATTTGAAACGGCTATGCTCTAAATCTCCGCCCTTGAAAACGATTCTTCCGTCGATGAGGTCATAAGGCTCATCTACTCCCAAGCGATCCAGTTCCGTCACCGTCAGATCAGTGCGTTTCTCCAAAAGAATGCCTTTCGCATCTTTCCTACCCAGCGTATAGCATGGGAACTCGAAGTATTCGGGGATGCGAGTTGCTTTCGGTGTTATGGTTTCCATAATCATTTCACCGCCGTTGGCTTTGGCCACTTAAAAAATTTTTTGAGATCCAAGCTCCAGCCCGGCAAAAGCTCCGGACAGGTCAAGGTTTCATATTCCCAACGTTTTTCCGTTGCGGTCCATATCAGCACGCTGGATTTGGCGGGGATGGCGATCCACACCACTTTGCCGCCCTTGCTGAGATAAAGATCGGCTTTGTCCAAGAGCGTGAGAAAACCGGAATCGGAGGTAAGAATTTCAACGGCCAAATCCGGCGCAGCCGTTGCGAACTCATCTTCTTCCGGAAGCCGCTCATTAAGATAAAGTCCTAAATCCGGAGTTTTTAAATCGCGATCATCGTCCGGAAAAAGGCGCGCGCTTAATTCTAAAAAAAGAACTCCGATAGGATGCTCATTAAGATAGAAATCTAATGCGGAGGAGAATTTCCCGTGAATATAGGCATGTTTGGATTTCGTCATTTTGAAAATAATCCTTCCGTCAATGAGTTCATACGGCTCCGTTATGCCCAAAGCTTCGACTTCGGAAATCGTCAAATCCGTCCGCTCTTCCAACGGAATGGCGCGCTTATTTTGCCGGGCTTCTCCGTTCCTTGAACCCGTCTTTCCGTGGGGAGCGACAATCGTCTCTTGTGTTGCGATGGCTTCCATATTGTGCCTCTGAAATTAAATGTTAATTCGATGCCTTGATTATTCCTCAATGTCCAAATCCACGTCAGCTTCCGTGCCCGCTTTCTTGTTATAGCGCTTGCCCATCAGATACGCTTTGATGAACTCCTCCAGCTCGCCGTCCATCACCACTTGTACGTTGCGCTCGACCACGCCGGTGCGGTGATCTTTCACGAGCGTGTACGGCTGAAAAACGTACGAGCGAATCTGGCTGCCCCACGCGATGTCTTTTTTATTCTTTTCCAAATCGCTCAACTTGGCTTTCTCCTCGTCGAGTTTGCGCTGATATAGTTTTGCCATCAACAGCTTCATGGCGAGATCGCGGTTGCGAAGTTGACTGCGCTCATTTTGGCATTGTACGACGATGCCGGTCGGAACGTGCGTGAGCCGAACCGCCGAAGAAGTTTTGTTGACGTGCTGGCCGCCGGCGCCGCTGGCGCGATAGGTGTCAATCCGCAAATCTTTTTCTTCGATTTTGATCGTGACGTTGTCGTCGATTTCCGGCAGCACGAACACCGACGCAAACGAGGTGTGCCGCCGCTTGTTCGCATCGAACGGTGAGATGCGCACGAGGCGATGCACGCCGGCCTCGGCTTTCAAATAACCATACGCATTTTTGCCACGCACTTCGATGGTTGCATCTTTGAGCCCCGCTTCTTCACCGGCCTGCAAATCGATAATTTGCGATTCAAAACCGTTGCGCTCGATCCAGCGCATGTACATGCGGAACAGCATCTGCGCCCAGTCCTGGCTTTCAGTTCCGCCCGCGCCGGGATGAATCGTGATAATCGCATTGCGCTCGTCGTCGGGGCCGGAGAGCATGCTGCGTGATTCCAAATCATTCACCGCGGCCTCGAGACCGGCCAGATCTTTTTCCGCGTCGGCAAAAGCGCCTTCGTCGCGCGCTTCTTCGGCGAGATCGAGCATCACCGCCGTATCTTCGCGCCGGCGATCAACCTTGCGCCACGCCTCAATCCACACGCGGCGCTGCGCCAGCTCGCGCATCACCACCTGCGCTTTTTCATTGTCGTTCCAGAAATTCGGCGCCTGCGATTGCGCTTCGAACTGCGCCGCTTCTTTTTCCAATTTGGCGACTTCAAAGACTGTCCCGCAGGGCAAACACACGGCGGGACAGTTCCTCGAGTTGGGTATGTAATTCTTCTCGCATGAATGAAAATCCTTTTTCTCGCAATAATAAATTTAGGGTTTGACGAGTTGCATGAAGGCGATCAGAAAACCAATCTGAATCACCAGGTTGCCGATAAAAAACGCGCATCTCCACCGTAACAGGGAAGAATGATGTTTTGCAAGCAGTTTTTCAAATTGGGCGTTGGTATCGCCGCGACATTGCTTTTTACGTAACATTAGCTTTGACAAAAAATTTTCAACCTCGGCAAAACGCTTTGAGTTCGGCCATTGGCTTCTCAATAACTTCACTCGCCAACTAACACCTCACTGTCATCAATGACATGTTACTGGGAAGCAATTAATTAAGTATAAGAAAAAAATGACAAGCCTACAAGAGCTTTTTTCAAACGGAAGGGAGGGGGCAATCAGGCGAGGAATTTAAAAAATTCCAGCGGCAAAGAGATGGCCGTGGTTGCGAGGCTACTCGCCTCTTGAGTCTTTGCCGCTGGAATGTTATGGGAGGGAGGAGGCTAAAAAATTTTCAAGCGCGACCCAAAGCATTGCAAATTTAAAATTGAAAACTTGCAATTTAAAATTCTCAATGCTTATGCCGCTTGCCGTAGGTCGGGATATTCTTCTTCATGCAGTGGAGCGGACGGATGCGCCTTCGCCAGCGCGCGCTTTTCCTGCTCGCGCACGGCGCGAATGCGGATGTATTTGGCATAAGCGATTTCGTGCTCGGTCTTCGCTTTCGCATGCCCGCGACAGACCGCGACAAAATGCGCCTGCGCGTCCGTCGCCGATTTCCGCAGGCCGGTTTCGAGCGAGCGATAAAATTCGTAATGCTTTTGCAGCAAAACTTTTTCTTTTTGCGTCAACTGAAAGGAAGATTTTGACATGGCCAGACCTCCGCAAACAAAGGCGCACGCAAAGCCGTCCCGCGAACGGGACAAAGAACACGCAGAGAAAATAAAGGCAAAACAATTTGCTGGCAAAATGATTAAAAATCTTTTAAACAATTATTTTGCCCCAAATCATTTTGCCTTCAAAAACCTTTGCGGCTTCGCGTCTTTGCGTGAAAGCTTTTGTTTTTTTAAAATTTTAATGCACTTGATCGCGAATCAGCGCCACGACTTTGCCCTGAATCGTCCACGCTTGCGAGAGCGGGATGGGCGCGTACGCCGGATTTTCCGGTTTCAAATACATCGTCTCGCCGTGCGCCATGAAGCGTTTCACCGTCGCCTCTTCACCGGTGAGCGCCACGACGATATCGCCGTTGGCCGCCTGCGTGGTGGAGCGCACGATGACGAGATCGCCTTCATAAATGCCGGCGTCGATCATACTGTCGCCTTGTACGCGCAGCGCAAAATAAGAGCCACCGCCGCCGGTCAGATAATCCGGCACTGCGACATAGCGCTCGATGTTTTGCTCCGCGACAATCGGAAAGCCCGCGGCAACGCGACCGACCACCGGAATATTGTCGGCATGCGTTTGATGCGGGAGTCCCATCGGATGCAACACCGTGATGCCGCGCGCCGTGCCACCGCCATGACGCTGAATGTAGCCTTTGCTCTCCAACGCCGCCAGATGCTTGAAGATCGCATTTTTTGAGCGAATGCCCAATTCGTCCGCAAGCTCCTGCATCGTCGGCGGAAAACCGCGTTGCTTCACGTGCCGCCCGATCAGCTCAAGAATCAGTTTTTGTTTGTCCGTTAGCTTTTTCATAAGATCGATCCCTAATTTAGCCGGACGCTTTCACAAGCTCTCATTTATATAATTTGCGATTTGGCGAAGTCCGACTTGCGCAGAACAATCTTAAAAACATTCAAAGCTCCTTTGCGCAAGTCGGACTTCACTTCCACCTGTCCACCTGTGAAAGCGCACCGGCAGTTAGTGACTTTTTGTCCAGTGCTTTAATGTACACCTATATAATAATACACGGTGAACGAAAAGTCAAGAACTTTTTTTATTTTTTTTAAAATTTTTTGCAGCCGGTAAAGTCGGACCTGGTCAGAGAAGTTTTTTAATTTAAAAAATTCGTCGTGACCAAATCCGACTTTACTTGCGTTACGGCGATTTTTTTTCTATCTTAAATGGAAAATATTCAACACCTCGCGTTGTCACTTAATTCCGACAGAGAGAGCAATGAAAATTTTTTTTGCACTCACCTTGACATGCCTCGCGTTGAGCTTGGCGATATCAACTCCGAGCAGAGCCCAAAAAATTGATGATCGGTTGTATCAGCAAATTTTCGGCAAAACCGAGGAGAAACTCAATCAAGCCAAAGCCGAGCAGGGCGATGTGCTTTCGCCGGATACGTTTGCGCGTGCTTCCAAACGTTTCAGCGAAGCGCAAGGAGATTTCAAACGCGGCCGTGGACTCGCTGATATCGATAAAAAATTGCGCGAAGTCGATGCTGATTTTGAACGCGTGATGCAAAACGTCAAGATTGCCGAAGTCACGTTTGTTTCGGTTTTGCAATTCCGAGCAGATGCGCTGCGAGTCAATGCACCACGGTTTGCGTCTGAAGAGTACGCGAAAGGTGAAAAATACTTGAAAGATGCCGCACGCAAATTAGAGAGCGGTGATGTAAACGAAGCCAAGAAACGGACCAACGAAGCCGTGTTATATTTTCGTAACGCTGAAGTGGACGCTGCACGGTTGGCTCTTTTATCAATTCTCCCCAAAGTGGAAACAAAGCCTATAGCCGATACAAGATCGCCCGTCATCACTCTTACTGCGCCCATAGGCGCGGTGTTACGTTCCACAGGGGTTAGGGGGATTAAGATTGAGCCGGTAACCGATGGCACAATCACCCTGCGCGGCACCGTTGAGGATGATAGTGCAGTGGCGAGACTGAGCATCAATGACAAGGACATTCCATTGGGCGGAACACCAACACGCGCCACGTTCGCTGCTGTTGTGCCTGTTCCATCAGCAGGAAACAGCCTCAGCTTGACATTGGTCGCAATGGACAAAGCCGGCAACACCACACGTGAGATTTATGAAATCACTGTCGCAGCGCCTGCGCCGGCAGTGGTGCTCGATTTCAAAACCGATCCTGCCGTGGGAAAATATAGGGCTTTGGTGATCGGGGTGAGTGACTACAATCACCCAAGCATTAATGATTTGGATTTTGCGGCCGCCGATGCAAAAGAGATTGCCGGTATTTTGACTCGATACTACACTTTTGATCCGGCGCTTATAAAGCTGCTGTCGAATCCTACTCGTGCACAGCTGATTGGCGCATTGTCAGCGTTTTCTCCCACCGGTCAAACACCGCTGGGAGATGGAGATAATTTGCTGGTCTTTTACGCCGGACATGGGCATTGGGATGAAAATTACGAAGAAGGTTATTGGCTTCCTTCCGATGCCGAGCGGAACAATCGCGCCAATTGGGTTTCCAATAGCGATATACAGAAAGCCTTCAAAGCGATCAAAGCCAGGCACATTTTACTCATTTCCGATGCCTGTTTCTCTGGAAGCCTGTTTGCCACTCGCGAGCCTTTCAGCGCCGCTATTGAAGAGGCTTACAAAGAACCCAGCCGTAAGGCCATCACCGCCGGCAATCTCGCCAAAGTTCCGGATCAATCTGTTTTTAAACGTTATCTGGTCAAGCGTTTAAAAGAGAACGCCAGGCGCTATCTGGACGCTGGGGAATTGTTCAATAGTCTGAAGGAAGCAGTAACCAACAACAGTCCCACTCGCCAGCGGCCGCTGTACGGCGTCATCCAACAGACCGGAGACGAAGGCGGCGAGTTTATTTTTGTCAAACGCAATTAAACAAATGTCTTTTACCATTGTTGCATTAAACCTGGAACCTAACCAAGAGAGGAAAACATGCAAAGGTTTTTCGCTTGCTCATTGATGCTGATGGCTTTCATTCTGGCGCTGCCCACCATGGCCCATGCCCGGCAAAAAAATGATGATCGTTTGTATCAACAGGTTTTTGCGCGCACGCAGGAAAAGTTGAATGAGGCGAAAGCGGCACAGGCGGACGTGCTGTCGCCGGATATTTTCAGCCGCGCGGTGAAAAAATTCGGCGAGGCGCAGGAAGATTTCAAGCGCAATCGCGGCGTCGGCGACATCGACAAAAAATTGCGCGAGGCCGACGCCGATTTCAATCAGGCCGCGCAAAACGCCCGGCTCGCAAAAACCGCGTTTGCCCGATTGCTGCAAACGCGCGACGACGCGCTGAAAGCCAACGCGCCGCAGCACTCGGCGGAAAGTTATACGACGGGCGAGCAATATTTTAAAGAGGCGATGCGCAAATTGGAAACCGGCGACATGACCGGCGCAAAAAAACGCGGCGAGGATGCCGAGCGCCTGTTGCGCGACGCCGAGTTGCAGGCCATCAAAGTGAGCACCATCGGCAGCGTGCGCGCGTTGACGGCGAAAGCGCAGGAAGCGAAAGTCGACAAACTGGCGCCGCTGTCGTTTGGCCGCTCGCAGGCGCTGCTCCTCGACGCGGAAAATATTCTCAACACCGATCGGCGCGCCGCGGCCACCGCTCGTGAGAAAGCGGAAGCCGCGGAATATGAAATTCGCCACGCCACGCATCTGGCCGAGCAAATTCAGCGCATGAAAGTGGACGAGCGCGAGTTGGAGAAAGTTTTGCTCAACGCGGAAAAACAAGTGGCCGAAGTTTCCAAGGAATTGAATTTCTCGCCGCAGTTTGACGCCGGCCTCGGCAAGCCGCTCAACGACATTCGCAGCGCCATCCGCACGCTGCTTGATGAACAGCGCCGCCTCATTGCGGAAGTAGCGCAGCGCGACAAGCGCATTGACGAATTGAACAAATGGCTTGATGAAAAGAGCAAAGAGATCAGCGCGATGCAGGAAGCCAAAACCGGTTTGGAATCCGAGCTGGTGAAAAAGCAGCAGATTTTGCTGGAGAAGCAGCGGCAGGATGAGAAACTGCGCGGCATCGAAACCATGTTTGCGCCCGGCGAAGCCAGCGTGATTCGCGAGAGCGGCAATTTGCGCATTCGTCTCGCCGGCCTCACGTTTCCCTCCGGCCGCGCGACGATTCAGCCGGAATATTTTTCGCTGCTGACGAAGTTGCAGCGCGCCATCCGCGAGTTTCCCGCGGCGAAGGTGATGATCGAAGGCCACACCGACAATATCGGCAACGACGCGTATAATATGAATCTCTCGGCGGAACGCGCCCGCGCCGTGCAGCAATATCTCATCGCCAACATGGGCCTCGCCGAAGAGCGCGTGCAGGCCCTCGGCTACGGCGAAGAACGCCCGATCGCCAACAATGACACCGACGAAGGCCGCGTGCAAAATCGGCGGATTGATGTGGTGATTATCGTGCAACAGTGAGAGAATAACTTAGCTTCACTTGTGGCTTTTAAATTATGCCAGCGAAAATGGCCGATAGCGTGCAAATTGATAAGCCAGGAATTTTTATCAGCCATGCTTGGGAAGACAAGGCTTTGGTAAAAAGATTGGAAACCGAATTGAAGGTTGCTGGCACCGAAGTGTGGGTTGATTATACGGCGATTCGCGGCGGCGATAATTTGCCGGAGCGGATGAGCAATGCTTTGGAACTATTGCAACAAAATACGGTTAGGCCATAGGCCGATAAAAGTTAGAAAAAAATTCTGAGTTTTTTGACGGCATTCAACGCTGAGGCTTGAGGCCATATTCGATGCACAGGGCTTCGAGATTGAATTGGATGTTGCGGTAAAGCTGA
>Ga0247727_10013112_pt1 | contig 14051 bp, 16 predicted proteins | sample WisWelCaveWW1625_FD_202498 | JGI IMG/M metagenome (GOLD analysis project Ga0247727, IMG submission 202498) | Biofilm microbial communities from Wishing Well Cave, Virginia, United States - WW16-25 | ecosystem: Environmental > Aquatic > Deep subsurface > Groundwater > Cave microbial mat | place... | reverse complement strand
TGATGGTTTTGGTTTTTATGTTCAAGGTCGTCTTGCCTGAGTCACGTAAGAAGGTTTATGATGGGCTTGAGGGTTCACGGCAACCGAGCCGCGAGTCTTCAAGTCCATGCCCAACAAAGCGTGCAGCGGATTTTTGGGAGTCTGCGGCTTCGAGAAACATTTTTCTGGCTTTAGGCTTTTTCTGCTCTCAAACATTTTCTCAGCCCGCCCAAAATCCGCTAACGCAAACCGTTGGGCGGTAGCCTAATCAAATCCTGTAGATCTATCCAGCAGGAGAAAGGAACACTAGCATAATGCGACGCATTTTTACGAGCAACATCGCAAAAAGGCACACTAGGATGATGCGACGCATCTACACCAGCAACATCGCAAAAAGGATCATTAGGCTGATGCGACGCATCTACACCAGCAACATCGCAAAAGAGATTGGAATGGTGCTGTGGACGATTTTCTTACTCCTATACTTTTATGGGTTTCTACTGAATGTGCTGAATTGGGCTCTTCAATATCAATGGTTGTTTCCTTTGGTGACAATCCCTCTTATTGGAGTGCTAATCTATTTAGGATTTCAAGACCTCAATTCACCCGAAGCAAAAGGGTTTCCTGTAAGAAAAGGGCTTGCTATTTTCACTTTGATGATACTTATTGCCGCCCTCGAGTTTGGAGCGATATCTCTTTGGCTCGCAACTTTAGGTTGGGCAGAATATTCTCCAGAGAACCTGGATCTTTTTTCTTATAACAACTACTATATGTGGCTATTTTTCGAAATGATTCCTCTCCTGAAAGTGAATGACGCTTTAGGGCTGGTTGCTCCACTTCAACCAGTAGGATTTGTGGCTGGTTTGCCAGTGCTCACATTTCGCATTATCGTCTTGTACGTTTTGCTGAAGGGACTAAGAACATGGTGGGCCAGGCGGACCGAGAAGAACGACAACATGGCAAAATCTCAAAGTACAATGAAATAACTTCCACATCGCAATTTGACTTGAGGCTTGGAATTAACTACATTAACTTAGTTCAACGGGGGCTACCGCCCAACACAGCGTGCAGCCGACAAGTGGGAGTCTGCGCGATTTACAGGCATTTTTCTGGCTTCGGGTTTATACTGCCCTCAAGCCGAATCCAGTCCCGCCCACTTGCGGCTAGCGCCAACCGTTGGGCGTTTGCCTTGCAACCAACATGTACACGACAAGTTTATTTATTCAACCATTTGAAAGGAGTACAGGCATGAACTTGAATCTAGATGAGATGCGATTGGATAGTGCTATGAAGCAAAAAAAGGGGTTACATTTTATTCTGGCGTCAGTCATTATTTGGAGCACTGTACTGGTTGTTCACTTGACTGCGCTACCGATTTTGACCAAGAACCTGCTTACGTTTTGTTTCACAGCTCCCCTTGTACCATTGGCATTTTTGATCTCAAAATTGATCAATGTAGACTTTACAAACAAAGAGAATCCATTAACCAACCTGGGTGTATTATTTTCAGTGAATCAAATGATGTATTTACTGATTGCCATGTGGATATACAATGCGGTTCCAGAAAAAATGGTAATGGTATTAGCGATGATATTTGGGGCGCATCTGTTACCCTATGGCTGGCTCTATAAATCAACAAGTTACATGGTTTTGTCTGTTATCATTCCAATTGCCGCTTTGGTTGTGGGGATTAATTTTCCTCCATATATTGTTGCAGGATTTATGATAGTGGTCGAGATTGTTTTCAGTCTGCTTTTAATTATTGAAGTCAAGAAATTATCTGTCAGCGAAAAAAGGCTGTTAACTTAAAAAGAATTCTATGCATTGCACTAAACGCCCAACACAGCGTGCACTGGACGCTGGGGATTCTGGCGCCATTTTCAAGCATTTTTCTGCGCTGTTAGTTTTTTCTGTTTGGACGGCGTTCCGCCGCCCGCCCCAGCGCCAGTAACGCAAACCGTTAGCCCGCTCTTTCTGCAAGGCATACCCTGATTTTTATTACCAGCACAAAGGAGACCATATGTCTACAGAACCAAATACCGAGCAAATATGGAAGTCACTATTAGGTGGTCAGTTTAGTTGGGAGAAAGACCGCAAGCGTTATCGCTTATTCCCTTCTAAACATCGCTGTAAAAATTGTAACGCTCCCTTTGACGGAATTGGAGCATGGTTCGCGCGCTTGACTGGACGAGGACAGTTTAGGAGGAACCCCCGTTTTTGTGATTTCTGAATGGCATTTTGTCAGAAGTACCCGGGTGGTACAGAAGTCGAACTGTCCATGCTCTTTGTGGACGTGCGTGGCTCAACGAGTTTGGCAGAAAGAATGAACGCGTCTGATTACAGCCGACTGATGAATCGCTTTTACAAGGCGGCTACCGACGTACTGATTAGAACGGATGCTTTCATTGATCAATTTGTTGGCGACGAAGCGATTGGGTTATATTTCCCTCTCTTCACTGGGCCTAATCATGCACGTGCCGCCGTAATGGGCGCCCAAGAATTATTACATGCCATGGGTTATGGTGGTAAGCAGGAGCCTTGGATACCTGTTGGTGTTGGTGTCCACACGGGCGTCGTATTCTTCGGCACGATCAGTGGATCAGAAGGCAGTGTCACAGATCTTGCTGCCCTAGGCGATAATGTTAATATCACTGCACGAATCGCGTCCAAGGCTGGGTCAGGTGAGGCCCTTGTCAGTGAAGTGGCTTACACATCCGCGGGATTGAACCTGGGTAATTTGGAACAGCGCCAACTTGAGTTAAAAGGAAAAAGTGAGCCTATGGGTGTACGTGTGCTACAGGTCACGGCGGGCTAACACAGCGTGCACCCGACTGGTGGGAGTCTGCGCGTTTTCAGGCAGTTTGTGTGGCTTGGAGTTGGTTCCGTCAAAATGGCGCTGCCTCGTCCCGCCCACCAGCGGGTAACGCCAACCGTTAGGTGGCTGTCATGCACATAACTAGAAGGCTTTCAAATTTCCGACAAAGAGCGGAGTTATGGATAAAAGAAAAGTTTTCAATTCGCTTATTCGAGAAAAAACAAAAGAACAAATGGAAGAAATGTTTGGTTCTCGAAAAGCGCAACTTCGTTCTGCGTTTGGGGCAATCCTTGTTGGTTTCGCAAAACTTTTCATATTTGGGAAAAGTACAGCAATGAATTACTTTATCGAATTAGGCATAAGTTCCTTGCTTGTGGGTGGTTTATGGTATATCGTATATTGGTTTTTTAGTCGTTTTCGCGCTCCGTATCTAGTTGGGCAAGAGTTGGTCACTGATAAAAAAGAAATGAATTTATTTGTAGAACATGGAAACGCCATATACGAAAAAACAGATAGCGCAGATTTAATCCCTTGCCTTGTAATTGATTTGGTGAATTTTGAAGGCAAGAAAATTGTAGAACTTGAAGCCTTTTTAACCACTGTTTATCAATGGACAGACGAACATCCAGATAGAAGTGTCTGCAATAGTCAATCTGGAACAAGAAGATTATTATGGATTAATGAAAAAGAGAAGATTGATTTAACTCCTTTGTTTCCAGAAACAAAACTAAAAATTGCCTCTCTGAATTGTATGAGTAAAGAATTTAGATTTCTGACACCAGATAAAATGAATTTGCAGTCACTTCAAAAATCATCAATATATCGTTTTGGAGTGCTGTTCAAGGGAAAGTTGGAAGGCAACGACACAGAGTACAAATTTTTCAAATATGAAGCAGAGTTTGTATGTTCCCCAAATGACTGCATAATTGATTTTCTTCCAGCGGCAGTTAGTTTTCCGAACTTTCCACAAAGTCTTAAGGGTAAATTAGTCGCCACCTAACAAAGCGTGCACCTGACCGATGGGAGTCTGCGCGTTTTACGGGCTTTATCTAAGCCTCAGCATTTTACTAATCTCAAACAGTTACCTAGTCCCGCCCATCGGCAGGTAACGCAAACCGTTGGGCATCAGGTCATTTGAAATTCAAATCAAAAATCTGTCCCGCTGGCGATCGTGTTTGCTTCACGCTTTCGGTTTTGGGTTTCTCATTTCTTCAAGTCCATCTCGGTTTGCCTGCTTGAGTCTTTTGGCAATGTCCGCTGGCTGTTCGTGGTCATTGCTCGCATCTCATTGTTTGGCTTCGTCATTTTGCAAAAATTGTTTCGCGAGATTTCAACGAGTGTTTTAGTCAAGTCGTTTTGCAAGCCTTCACTTTTTGGTTATGTCGGTTGGCTGGCGATGTAGGCAACGTTTTTCACTTTATGGGTTTCGTTCTGGGCAAATCGTTTCGGTTTTGGTCGTTATTCCTTGCCCGCAAGTGTTCGTCAGGGCTCAATTTTTATGTTCGGTGTTTGTCTTGCCTGAAATGTGAAAAAACGTTTATTATGGCGTGAGGGTTCACGGCGACAGAGCAGTGAGTCTGCAAGTCCCATGCCCAACACAGCGTGCACCCGACTGGTGGGAGTCTGCGCGTTTTTGGGCGGTTTTCTGGCTTCAAGCTGGTTCCGTCAAAGTGGCGTTCTCTCGTCCCGCCCACCAGCGGGTAACGCCAACCGTTAGGTGGCTGTTATGAAATCTGCAAAGGAAAATATATGCATCTCCTCATCCCGTATGTTCGACTAGACCATCCAGACCCAGCCTTTGATGAATTCACATATGGCGATAGTGGTCAACGCGCTCGCAAGCTCATGTCTGATGTGAAGAAAGGCGATTACATTTTCTTTCACACAAGCAGGCATGGGAAAAAGTATATTACTGCCTATTACGTTGTTGACCGTGTGCTCAACACCTCAGATGCCTGCCAGGATAAAGCGATATTGGCAAAGTACAAGAATCCACATATTGTAGAATGGCTGGCTAGGAAACGACCTAAAAATGGCAGGGAGGACGCGCTTGTTTTTGGTGATCCTATTACATCTCAAATACTCAAAAAGCCATTATTGTTTGACAGGAATCTTGCAGAGAAACTCTCTCTCGGAATTAGATTCCAACCCAATAAGCCAGAAACTTCGATAATTGTTGCTGCTACACGTGCATGGAGACAACTATCTGACAAAGATGTAGATGTGTTACGAGAAGCTGCTACTGCTGAACAAGAGAGTATCCGTTCGTTTTCTCTTTCATCATCCGAAGAGGTAGCCGAGACTCTAGAAAGAGACATCGAACGATATATTGCTCGTAATCCTGCTTTGCTTGGTAAAGGCTTAAAGCTTGCACATCAGCAGAAAACAACGGGCGAGGGGAGACTTGATTTGCTTTTTGAAAATAGCCAAGGAAACTTGGTTGTAGTGGAAGTGAAATATAATCGTATCGGGCGAGAAGCAGTTCGACAGATAAAAAGCTACATTCATGATCTGAAAAAAGAGACAAGCAAAGCAATATCCGGCATAATTGTTTGTGCTGGAGTTATGCCAGCATATGAAGACGAGTTGCATGCTCAGAAGGATATACAGATATTTGTCTACGGATGGGATTTGCGAATTGAAAAATGGAGAGAGTCTTAACTTCGACGCCACCTAACAATGCGTGCACCCGACTGGTGGGAGTCTGCGCGTTTTCGAGCAGTTTGCGTGGCTTGAAGCTGGTTCCGGTAAAGCGGCGTTGTCTCGTCCCACCCACCAGCGGGTAACGCCAGCCGTTAGGCGGCTATGCAACCTTCAAAATAAAGAAATGAATTCATGCGAAAAATTGAACCTACCCTCACCAAAGAACTAGCTCGTCACATTGGTTCAAAGCCTGTTGGAAAAGCTGCTCCATTTCTAATTAAGACTTACCGACAACTGATAGAGCAGGTAGCTCATTTATCTTATCTAAACAAAGATCAGTTATTATTTTTTCGCGGGCAAACACAAGATTTTCTCAACAAAGCGGGAGTCTCAACATTTTATCCTAGCATCTACAGAGAAGACAATTTGCAACAGCAAGAAGTAACCTATAGATTTGAGGTGCTTGACCAAGCAGCGCGACAGCTAAAAGACCTGTTTTCAAAGAAAAAAGTTGATGGGTATAGTGATGTAAGCAGAAAACGGTATATTCAGTGGAGCATTCTGCAACATTACAGCGTATGCCAGACACCATTACTTGATTTTACTCACTCCATTAGAGTTGCCTGTTCATTTGCTCAAGACAGCGATACGAAGGAAAATGTATTTGTCTATGTATTTGGGTTTCCCTATATCACAAATCGAATCACCATTAATTCAGAGCATGATATTGTCAATGTTCGGTTACTAAGCATTTGTCCTCCAGACGCTCTGAGACCATACTTTCAGGAGGGCTACCTGGCAAGTACGTCTGATATCACAGACGACTATGATTCGAAGCCTGAACTGGATTTCAACAATCGGCTTATAGCGAAATTCTCAATACCGAACACAAAGCAATTTTGGGGTCAAGGATTAAGCAAGATTCCAAATTCCTTGCTATACCCCGAAAAAGATCAGATCGAGGAGCTATGCAAAAGCATTCAAATATCCATACGAACTCAATTGCATCCAGGCAACATTGGTGAATTTCTTACTGAATGGGCCAAATTGGAACAGGCGCTTTTGCAAACGGCAAAAGTACAAGAAGCACGACCTTTCTCAATTCGAGAAGCGATCCAACGCTTACTAAAGGCTCAAATACTTGATAATTCTCAGGCTTTCCGAATGGATGAGTTAAGGAAATTTAGAAACATTCTTGTCCACGAACCAGAACGTATTGAGCCGAACGTAATAAATGAACAATTGGATAAACTGCGACAATTGCACAAGGATCTTGACTGGCTTTTTCCTTGGAAGAAGGGAGATAGCTAAACGCCGCCTAACACAGCGTGCACTGGACGCTGGGGATTCTGCCGCATTTTCGAGCATTTTCCTGGCTTCGAGTTTTTCCTGCTCTCAAGCAGAATCCACCCCGCCCCAGCGCCAGTAACGCCAACCGTTGGGCATCGGGTCATGTGAAATTCAAAATCAAAAATCGTCTTGCTGGCGATTGTCTTTGCCTCATCTTTTCGGTTTTGGGTTTCTCGGTTCTTCAAGTCATGTTTAATTTGCCCGCTTGAATGCTTCGACTAGCTCAGCACAAGTCTTTTGGTAAAGGTCTCGTGCTGTTTAGTGAATCTTTAGGCGCGTTGTTTTGCAAGCCGTCACTTTTTGGTTGTCTCGGTTTGATTTCGACAGGCTCAACCTACCAGCCCGCATGGTTGGCAAAGTTTTTCGCTTTATGGGTTTGGTTCTGAGCAAATCGTTTCGGTCTTTGTTGTAATTCGTGGCTCGCATATTTTCGTGATGGCTTTGGTTTTTATGTTCAAGGTCATCTTGCCTGAATAACGCAAGAAGGTTTATGATGGGCGTGCGGGTTCACAACCGCAGTTGGCGAGTCTGCAAGTCCATGCCCAACACAGCGTGCAGCGGACTGGCGGGTACGCAAGGCACAAAAGGACGAGTTATTAACCCGCCAGCCGCTAACGCTCACCGTTGGGCATCGGGTCGTATGAAATTCAAAATCAAAAATCGTCTGGCTGGCGATTGTGTTTTGTATGCAATTTCGGTTTTGGGGTTCTCGGTTCTTCAAGTCATGTTTCATTTGCCAGCTTGAATCTTTTAGTAATGTCCGCTTGCTGTTCAGTGAATCGTTAGGCGCGTTGTTTTGCAAGCCGTCACTTTTGGGTTATGTCGGTTTGCCCGCAAGGTAGGCAAAGTTTTTCAGTTTATGGTTTTCGTTCTGGGTAAATATTTTCGGTCTTTGTTGTAATTCATGGCTCGCATATTTTCGTGATGGTTTTGGTTTTTATGTTCAAGGTCGTCTTGCCTGAGTCACGTAAGAAGGTTTATGATGGGCTTGAGGGTTCACGGCAACCGAGCCGCGAGTCTTCAAGTCCATGCCCAACAAAGCGTGCAGCCGACAAGTGGGGGTCTGCGCGATTTACAGGCGTTTTTCTGGCTTCGGGTTTTTCCTGCTCTCAGGCATTTTCCCAGCCCGCCCCACCACCACTAACGCAAGCCGTTAGCCCGCATGTTTTTTCTTGAAGTGGGTTCGTGAGCAAAACGGTGAGGCTGGTAAAGTCAGCGTTCTTGGTCTTGCTCGCCAGCGCGGTTTCCCTGCCATCGTTTTTTCTGCGGTGTCATTTTTCAGTTTGAGTTCTGGGCTTATCAGTCTCGTCTCTACATTGAGTGGTCTTGCTCATCAGCAGGTTTCGCACATTGGCAAGCCTGATCGCCAAGTTGTTCTCTTTGGCAATGGTTATTTTGGTTGTGGCGTCTTGCCCGCAGTCGTGTCATAATATCGGCAGGTGTTTTTGCAGTGGCGTCTTGCCAGCGATGTTTCGAGCCTCGCCCCGAAAGCCTTTCTCTCGTCTGGTAGTTTTTTCTGCCAGCCATGCGGTCTAACAATGCGTGCAGCTGACAAGTGGGAGTCTGCGCGATTTAGGAGCATTTTTCTAGCTTCGAGTTTATCCTGCTCCCAAACAGAGTCCACGCTCCGCCCACTTGCAGCTAACGCTGGCCGTTAGCCGCCTCGTGCAAGGAACTACACAAACCAATTCTCAAAATTATGCCTGAATTTGGACGCAGTATTTTTTGGTCTTTGCTTGCTGAAATTTTCTTTGTCGGTCTAGCATTTGTATTAAAAGACGACAAGCGAAAAGTAGTAGCGGTTTTAGCCGTCGGAACTCTCTTTGCTGGAGTTATTGGCTTTGGTCAGTCAATTTATGAGTTCTTAACAGAAAATGTCCCACCACTCCCCATCATTTCATTTCCCACACAGCAACCAACGCCCGAATATATAAATGTTTCTCTTAAAGCCTATTCTGAACTAACAGAAGCAGAAACCAATTTAGGACTTGCTCCAGGACTCAATTATTTACTGGACATACCTTTTGAAACGGGCTGGAAAGCATCAACTCAATGCTCACACCTTCAAAATCAGCCAGAAACATTTGAATTGCCTACAAACATAAATTCTCCCACCGAAGTATATTTATTGATACAGGCAGGTTGGGGTCTTGTGCAATATAATGGGCTTCAGATTGGCTTTGTGCGTTTAGGTTTTTCAGATGGTAGTACTACTGATACTCCACTTACGTTAGGCGAGAACATTCGAGATTGGGCATGGGAAAGTTCAGCGGCTGTTCGCACTGTCTCATCTTCTTCATCCCGCCCTGCATGGACAGGTTATGCGCCTGATGGAACGCCTGGCGGAATGGATATTCTTACAATTGACATCCCCAGTAACAAGCAAAACTTGGATTTAACATCTATCTTGATTTCAGATATTTCTCAAGTGACAGCAGGTAATGTTAATCCTTGCATTCATGTAGTGGCTTTAACTGTGCTACATCTTCGTTAACAAAAAGCGGCTAACAAAGCGTGCACTGGACGCTGGGGATTCTGCGCGATTTTCAAGCATTTTTCTGGCTTCGAGTTTTTCCTGCTCTCAGACATTTTCCACGCCCGCCCCAGCGCCAGTAACGCCAACCGTTGGGTGCTTCGCCTGAAAATTATTAGTCATGAATAGTTTGAGGATGATATAGAATGAAAGCCATTGGGCAAATTGTTTATGGTGGACCAGAAGTTTTGCAGTTCATGGAGGTTCCGCTGCCAACATTGCATGATAATGATTTACTTATAAGGGTTCACGCATTCGCGGTAAATCCCGTTGACACACAATTTCGTCGCGGGAATCAAGCAGGTATGCCTGTGGATAATCCGCCACAAATTGTTGGCTGGGACGGGGCAGGCGTGGTTACAAAGGTGGGTACACATGCAAATCACTTTAAAGTTGGAGACAAAGTTTACTTTGCTGGAGATGCGACGCGACAAGGTTGCTATGCTGAGTATGTTGCTATTGATGAACGAATCGTGGCGCACAAGCCGCAAAGATTAACCTTCACAGAAGCGGCAGCCGTACCACTGACAGCATTAACTGTGTGGGAAGCGTTCTTTGAAAACATGAGCATTCCCGTCAAGCCGTCCTCTGCTCCAACACACACAATTCTAATTGTTGGCGGTGCTGGTGGTGTTGGTTCAATGGCAATTCAAATTGCAAAGCGCGTGGCTGGGCTATATGTGATTGCAACAGCCTCACGAACAGCATCAAGCGAATACTGCAAAAGGATGGGGGCTGATGTAATTATTGACCATACCCAAAATCTTGAGTCGCAGATTAAGGCTCTCGGAATTGACGGGGTAGATTACATTTTAAATGCGGCAAGTGACCCAAAATTTCCTCAACTCGTGGAAGTTTTGAAACCACTAGGAAAAATTTGTAGCATTACAGGAAACGATATTATCATCAAAGATTTAGATGTTGATCAACTCTTTTACAAAAGAGTTACGCTCACATTCGAGTTAATGTTTACGCGTTCGCGCTTGAATGTTGAACCCGAAAAACAAAGGGAAATCTTGGCGCGAATTGCCGAATTAATAGATAAACAAGTGTTGATAAGCACACTTACACAACAAATGGATTGGAATGAAATTCAAAAAGCCCATCAACTAATCGACAACGGTCGTACACTTGGAAAAATTGCATTGAATGTTCCGCTTAACGTTTGAAACACTATACCTAAAACCGCACCCAACAAAGCGTGCAGTGGACGTGTGGGATTCTGCGGCATTTTCAAGCATTTTTCTCGCTTCAAGTTTTTCCTGCTCCCAAGCAGAGTCCACGCCCGCCCACACGCAGGTAACGCGAACCGTTGGGCGGCTGAAACATTGCGGAATGAAGAAGTGATTGCAGGAAATCATGTCAAACGATCATCACAGCAATTTAGTTTGGAAAGTAATTCTACTTACAGCAGTCTTGGGAATTGTCTTGAGTGGCTGCAAGTCACAATCGGCAAAAGTACCGCATCTACGAATCACGAATAACGGTTCTATTCCGATCAATAATCTTGTTGTTCTCTTTCCAGAGGAGAGTATTGAGTTTGGTGACATCCCGGCAGGAACAACCACTGAGTATAAAATTGTTGCCAACGGCGTGTTCAGCTATGCTGCCTTTCAATTTGAAGTAGATGGTGAAGTAATTACGCAACCTGTCATCGATTGGGTAGGGGAAAGTCCAATGAATGGAATTCTATTTACATACATAATAGACTTTGATCCTTACGGTGCTAGAATTCAGTTGATTGAAGTAAAAAATGATGATTAGATCTACAAGAATACCAATTCCTCCATATACGAAAGCGGAAAGGTAAGATGTCTTTCCAAACCTGCCGCCCAACACAGCGTGCAGCCGACAAGTGGGACTCTGCGCGTTTTTCAAGCCTTTTTCTGGCTTCGGGTTTTTACTGTTCTCAAGCCGAGTCTCGTCCCGCCCACTTGCAGCTAACGCAAACCGTTAGCCCGCATGTTTTTTCTTGAAGTGGGTTCGTGAGCAAAACGGTGAGGCTGGTAAAGTCAGCGTTCTTGGTCTTGCTCGCCAGCGCGGTTTCCCTGCCATCGTTTTTTCTGCGGTGTCATTTTTCAGTTTGAGTTCTGGGCTTATCAGTCTCGTCTCTACATTGAGTGGTCTTGCTCATCAGCAGGTTTCGCACATTGGCAAGCCTGATCGCCAAGTTGTTCTCTTTGGCAATGGTTATTTTGGTTGTGGCGTCTTGCCCGCAGTCGTGTCATAATATCGGCAGGTGTTTTTGCAGTGGCGTCTTGCCAGCGATGTTTCGAGCCTCGCCCCGAAAGCCTTTCTCTCGTCTGGTAGTTTTTTCTGCCAGCCATGCGGTCTAACAATGCGTGCAGCTGACAAGTGGGAGTCTGCGCGATTTAGGAGCATTTTTCTAGCTTCGAGTTTATCCTGCTCCCAAACAGAGTCCACGCTCCGCCCACTTGCAGCTAACGCTGGCCGTTAGGCGTTTGGCTTTCATAGCACAGGAGAAAAGAATTTGATTACTCTCAAAATTTTCATTGCTTCTCCAGGTGATGTTGATGAAGAACGAGATATTGTTTCTCAAGTAGTTGTGCCTGAAGTCAGAAGAATTTTTTCTGAAGAACTTTTTGGTTCTAATGGCACGATAGATGTCGAAGCGGTTCGCTGGGAAACTCATGTTCTTCCCGATGTAGGTGAAGACGCACAAGATGTCGTAAATAGCCAAATAAGCGACTTTGACATATTAGTGGGAATGATGTGGAAACGTTTTGGCACTCCAACAAAGAGAGCGGCATCTGGTACTGGGGAAGAATTTGAGAGAGCCTATAATTTATTTAAACGTTTCAATAAGCCCAAAATAATGTTCTATTTTCGGACTACCCCTTTTTACACAACAGACATAAAAGATTTGACCCAATTTCGCAAGGTGCTAGATTTCAGAAAGAAACTCAGGGATTTAGGCGTTGTTTTCTTTGACTATAATTCACCCATTGATTTTGAAAGAAAGGTGCGGGAGCACCTGATAAGACAGGTTTCCCGAATTGCCCAAACAAATGGTGGTACTGAAGTTCAAGAAGAGCAATTACAAATTAAGGGAGAACAAAAGGCTGTTGAAGAAACCACTGCACAGGATGTTCAAATAACAGGAATTGTAGGTGGCGGAGTAATTGAAGTTCAGACTTATGGGAGCAGAAAACCGAATCTATTCTTATCCTATGTGAGAGAAGATTCCGAAAAGGTAAGAAACTTGTATTCTGTATTGCGGTCAGTTGGCTTAGACCCGTGGCTAGATGTTGAAAACTTGTTTCCTGGACAGGATTGGGACTTAGAGATTTCTAAAGCAATTTCAAAGGCAGATTTCATTTTAATATTCTTGTCCAATTGGTCTACAAACAAAAGGGGATATTTCCAAAAAGAATTGAAGTTCGCATTAGATATTCTTATGGAAAAGCCAACATCAGATATTTTTGTAATACCAGTTCGATTAGAAGAGACCCCTGTGCCAGAACCCTTGCGACACCTTCAATGGGTAGATTTATTTCGAGACGGTGGAGTTGAGTTATTGGTTAAATCAATCAATGTCGCTTGGAAAAATAAATATGGTCTCAACAAAAGATAGTTGTGTGCGAATGCTCATCACGCCTAACAAAGCGTGCACTGGACAGGTGGGATTCTGCCGTATTTTTAAGTATTTTTCTGGCTTCGAGTTTATCCTGCTCCCAAGCCTTGTCCACGCCCGCCCACCTGCCAGTAACGCAAACCGTTAGGTTGCACGCGGTTTTTTTATACATACGCCGCGCAAATGGTATGTCGTTGAAAGTCGTATCCCGCCAGCCCTGCCCGCCGTCCAGGTGGCCCGCCATCTTCTTGGAGTGGTGGTGTGATGGCTCAGCGGTGTTGCTCCTGAAGAAGAAAGATCGGCGTTTCGGTTCTCGCAGATCGAGGTTCGTCCCCAGGCGTGGTGTGTGCGAAGCCATCGTCAAGGTTCGCTGAACGAGTCTGGCTCGCCGGAGGTGTGGCAGAGGTCTTGGCGAACCGGCGGGCTTGCTGGCCTGCCAGTGTGTCATAATATGAGCAAGTGCCGTTTGCAAAGTAGTCTGGCACGCGGTGTTTCGACCTCGCTCCGAGAGTTGGGTCAGCGTCTGGAAGCGGATGCCGCGAAGGCGTGCAACCTAACAATGCGTGCAGCTGACAAGTGGGACTCTGCGCGATTTACAAGCATTTTTCTGGCTTCGGGTTTTTTCTACATCCCAAACAGAATCTCAGCCCGCCCACTTGCAGCTAACGCAAGCCGTTGGGCAGCGCGAGCTTTTGTAAATCAACGGAAATGCAACTGTTTTGTTGAAAAGATACAACTTAGTACAGGAGGTACAAGATGCAGGTCGACTGGAGAGCAAGTACTTGGAACCAATTTGGGGCTGCTATCGATATGTTCAGTGATGCGATACATTTATGCCCTGATCACCTCTGGACTACCATGGTGTATACCGATCCGAATGATGAACGGTATGGTCAGTTCTGGTTTATTGCCTACCACACACTGCGCTGGCTAGACCTCTTTCTCAATGGTACCAAGGAAGGTTTTAAGCCGCCATCCCCTTTTATAGTTGGGGCGTTGCCGGAGCAACCTGAGGTGGATAAGACTCTTTAGAGTTGAAAAAGGGTCAGTTTAAGGTGGTACGATTTGTTAAGGTTGAGGGCAAGTGTACCCCAAGTGTTCGGGGCGTGCACGCCCCGAACACTTGGGCGGGCGTC
>Ga0247727_10013111_pt1 | contig 14052 bp, 14 predicted proteins | sample WisWelCaveWW1625_FD_202498 | JGI IMG/M metagenome (GOLD analysis project Ga0247727, IMG submission 202498) | Biofilm microbial communities from Wishing Well Cave, Virginia, United States - WW16-25 | ecosystem: Environmental > Aquatic > Deep subsurface > Groundwater > Cave microbial mat | place... | reverse complement strand
GTTTTGTCAGTTCCTCCACGGCATTATCCGAGCCGAGATTGCCGAGGGCATAAACCAAAGCTTCCGCGGTTTTTTCATCCGGCTCTTTCAGCGCGGAAGCTGCCAAGAAATTCGCAGCCGCAGGCGAGCCGGTGTTTGCAATCGCATATGCCGTTGCCCGCCGCACTTTCACGCTCGTGCTCTTGGCGAAAATACTCTGCAAGGATTTGAGCGCGGTCTCCGAGCCGAGATTGGCGATGGCATAAACCGCGGTCTCTTGCATTTTAGGATCGGCATCTTGAATGGCAACTTTTTCCAACGCGGGCAAGGCTTCCGGACGGCCGGTATTGCTCAATGAGTGCAACGCGGCTTGGCGGGCCTTGAGCGAGGTCGCGCTTTGCAACAGCTCGATGAGCGCGGTTGCAGCCTCATCCGAGCCTTGATTCGCGAGAGCGTGAATCGCGGCTTGCGCAACTTCGGAATCTTGATCGTTTTTCGCGATGCGAATGAGCGCGGGCACGGAGGCGCTGCCGCTGCGATTGCCGATGGCATACACGGCGCTCTTGCGCACGCCCGCATCGGGATCGCTCGTTGCCAAACGGTTCAACGTTTCGCTCGCTGCGGCGTCGCTCAAGTTGCTGAAGAGATAAACGATTTTCTGGCGAATCTTGGGATTGGTTTCAGATTCCAACAAAGCCGTGAGCGTTTGCACCGTGTTGGGATCGTCGTGCTGGCTCAAAGCATAGAGCGCTTGCAAACGCAGCTCCTCGTCATCGACCTTTTGCATGGCCTCGACTTCGGCGCGATACTTGGGCTTGCCGAGGTTCGCCAAGCTGGCGGCGATTTGAATCATGTTGGCTTTGGCGTCATCGACATACTGGCTGCGCGGATACTTGGCGATGAAGTCTTTATAAGCCTGGAACACCGCCTCGGCGTCATCGCCGCGTTTTTCGCGGCTGTAGCAAATCCAAAATTGCGCGTCATCGATATACTTGCTGTTCGAGTATTGCTTGATGAAGGCTTGTAGGTTGGTGAGGGCTTCGTTCCAGCGTTGGTCATAGACATACGCTTGCGCGGTTTTATAGGCTTGGGCCGTGGCATCTTGCGGATCGCCGTGCTCTTTTTCCCAAGCTAAAACGTCGAGCCAGTTTATGGGCTTGCGCGCGCCCGCCGTGGCAAAGGTGAAGCACAACAGCACGACGGTCGCAGTGAGGATGGGGATTTTTTTTATCATGCTTTAGATTCCTTAAAGGCCATTGTAAATTTTAAATTGAAAATTTTCAATTTAAAATTTGAAATGCTTTTGGTTGCGATTAATGGTTTACAAGTATGACTTCGGTTGCGCATGTGCCGGCTTTTCCGGTTGCGCCTTGCGCTTGAGTTCTTCGATGTTGATTTTGAGCAGCAAGCCTTCGCGGTCAATGCCTTCGCGCACCAATTCCACATGAGTGAGATCGTGCTCGGCTTCGAGCGTCGCGATTTGCACGAGCACGAGTTCAAGCTGCTGCACGAGTTGCAATAAGCGGCGGTCGGGAGAATTGGGCAAAACGGTTTGCAAGCTGCGCACTTCGACGAGCAGCGCGCGAGTGACTTTGCGTTGGCGCATCACGTCTTCCGCGCTCGCGGCCGAGAAATCTTCATTCACCACGCCGAGCAGAAGAATTTTGGAGCGCTCGAGCACGTTGGCGGTCCGTTGGCTGATGGCTGTCACTTGCTCCGTTTCGTATGGCCTCGAAGTCTGCACCGCCACGTTCTGCTGCGTTTGTGGTTGGATAAAGCGGCCAATGAAAATTCCCAGCAACACCAATGCGGCCGCGGCCGCGAAGCGAAGCGCAGGAGACCAACGTAGATGGAAGCGAAAGCCCAGGCTTTCCCACCACGAGCTTTGCGGCTGTGATTCGATTGCCATGCGCTCGTGCAAGCGATCCCAATAGCCCGCCCAAAAATGTTCGGGCATCCGCGGCGGCGCGGACTTGCCCAGCGTGTGCAGAACATTCTGCCATTCGGCAAGCGTGGCGCGGCAATCGGCGCAGCCCATGAGATGCGCCTCGAGCTCACGTTCGCGCTGTGTGTCAAGCTCGCCGAAGAGCTTTTCGGTGATGCGCGCTTCGAATTGACGACAAGGTTTCATAGCTTGCTGCTCTTTTGATTACTGAGGACTGGCAACTGATCACTGGCCGCTGCTTACTTCACTCCGAGATCGGCTTTATAAAACGAAAGATGCTTTTGCAATTTGCGCAGTGCGCGGAAGAGCTGGCTTTTGACCGTTCCTTCCGAAAGCTTGAGCACGGCGCTGATTTGCTGGAGCGGCATGTCGCTGTCGTGGCGGAGCACAAAGATCGTGCGCTGCTGCTCTGAAAGTTTAGCGAGCGCCTCGCGCAGGTGCGAGCGCATCAGTTGGGCTTCCGTCACGGTCTCGGGGTTGTATTCCGGCGCTGCGCTGGTTTGTGCATGATGCTGTTCATCGCCTTCGAAGTTCTCCCATAGCTCCATCTCCGAAAGCGCTTTCTTGCGCCGGCGGTTGAGCGCAAGATTGATGACGATACGATACAGCCACGAACTCAACTGCGCCTCGCCGCGAAAGCCGCCGATGCCGCGAAAGACTTTGATGAAGGCCTCCGGCGAAAGATCTTCGGCATCCTGCACCTGGCGCGTGAAATTATAAGCCAGAGTAAACACACGTTGTTTGTGCGTTTCCACCAACTCGTGAAATGCCGAAGCTTCACCCGCTTGCAAGCGTTGAATCAAGCGCGCTTCATTATCACTCATTATCACCTTTCCAGTACCGGAATTGCGGGGGCTACTCTTTGGCCAAACTCAACCGCCGTTCGCCAATAGGACATGAGTGCGGCTGGAAAAGTTTACCAATTTTATCGGCCCGAGGCAATTTGATTGTCTGCAAAGGCTTTGTTTGCTCAAATTACGCCGGAAAAGTCCTTGACTTCGAAAATCGAAATTGCTATTATCGGCACTCGTGTTGCGGCAAAAATCTAATTTTTCTCATTACAGAAGCCATTTTTCGAGAGGGCGAAGTTGAAAACCTACATTCCCAAACAGGACGACGTCAAAGGCAAGTGGTATCTTGTTGACGCGAACGGCAAAGTGCTCGGTCGTTTGGCGAGCCGGATCGCGACGATTTTGCGCGGCAAGAATCGTCCGCAATTTACTCCGCATTTGGATTTGGGTGACCACGTGATCGTCATCAATGCCGGCAAAGTTCGCCTGAGCGGCAAGAAGGCGGGCATCAAAACGTATTTTCATCACACCGGTTACCCCGGCGGATTGCGCGAAGAGCGTTTCATTGATTTGCTCAAACGGAAGCCGGAAGAAGTGATTGCGCGCGCGGTGAAAGGCATGTTGCCGCACACTCGTCTTGGCGCTCGTCAAATTTTGAAATTGAAAGTTTATGCCGGCAGCGAGCATCCGCATGCGGCGCAAAACCCCGAAGTTTTGGCATAAGCCTCCGACGACTTCAAGCATCTCTAATCTGAGGAATTTCATGAAAGCAGTTGCATTTGGCGCCACAGGCCGGCGCAAACACTCCGTCGCGCGCATTCGTTTGGTGCCGGGCGTCGGAAAGTTCAACGTGAATAAGAAAGAATTGCTCGATTATTTTAAGCGCGAAACGCTGAAGATGATTATTGAGCAGCCGCTCCAATTGACCGAGAATATGGGTAAGTACGACGTCTTCGCGAATGTCGATGGCGGCGGCCTCACCGGGCAAGCGGGCGCGGTTCGTATGGGTATCGCGCGCGCGTTGTTGAAGATTGACCTCAACTATCGCAAGAAGCTGAAGGCCGCGGGCTTTCTCACGCGCGACTCGCGCATGAAAGAGCGCAAGAAGTACGGACAAAAAGGTGCGCGCAAACGTTTTCAATTCTCGAAACGTTAAGCCATTGCGGGTATGCGAGCCTTGGACTATTGGCATACATCTCCATCTTCGCCCATCAGCGCTGCCGCAATTGTCCCCGCTGTTCATTTCCGCTGCAGTTACCCGATTTTATTTCAATCACACACATCCGCGCCGTGGCTCCGGGGTTTCCACTTGGTGGAACGGAAGAGCCACGCCTCGGCCGGATGGCGGACCTGCCTGCGCTCGCGAGCGAAGGCAGGGCTTGTCTCAACCAGACAGGCATTAACCCCTTAACCAGGAGATACAAAAGGCATGAACGTTAGCTTGCAAGAGTTGCTAGTTGCCGGAACGCATTTCGGCCATCTCACCCGCCGTTGGAATCCCAAGATGAAGCGCTTCATCTTCATGGAGCGCAACGGCATTCACATCGTCGATCTCAAAAAGAGTTTGGAATGTCTTCAAGCGGCATATAGCGCTTTGGCGCGGGCCGTGCGCAACGGCGACCGGGTGTTGTTCGTCGGCACGAAGAAGCAAGCGCGCGATATCATCAAAGCCGAAGCCGAACGCTGCGATATGTATTATGTGAATGAGCGCTGGCTCGGCGGCATGCTCACGAATTTTAGCACGATTAAAAAGAGCATCAAGCGCCTCAAGAACATTGAAAAAATGAGCAACGACGGCACTTATGATCGCATCACCAAAAAAGAAATTTTGACGCTCGAGCGCGAGCGCGGGAAGCTCGAACAGGTGTTGGGCGGCATTCGCGACATGAATCGTTTGCCCGGCGCGATGTTCGTCGTCGATATTCGCAAAGAAGCGATTGCCGTTTCCGAAGCGCGCAAGCTGAACATTCCGGTGTTCGCGATCGTGGATACCAACTGCGATCCTGACATCATCGATTATCCCGTTCCCGGCAACGACGATGCCTTCAAGTCCGTGAGCGTGATTACGCGCGTGATCGCCGACGCCGTGTTGGAAGGCCAAAGCGGCATGCAAGATCGCATGATGAGCAAGGATGCGATGGAAGACGAAGGTCCCGGCATGATCAAAAACTACGCGGAGGCCGAAGCGGAAATCGAAGCGCGGCCTAGCGCACAGCGTTAATCTGAGCTTGAATGAACTTTGAATTTAACCGGGCGAAGGCTTAAAACCTTTGCCAGGTTTTGAACTTGGAGGTCGCAACAATGGCGGTATCAGCAGATGCAGTCAAACAACTTCGCGAGCAAACCGGCGCCGGCATTATGGATTGCAAAGCGGCTTTGACCGAATCCGGCGGCGATATTGAAAAAGCGATTGACTGGTTGCGCAAGAAAGGCGCTGCCAGTGCGCAAAAGAAAGTCGGCCGCGCCACCAACGAAGGCGTGATCGAATCTTATATTCATCCCGGCAGCCGCCTCGGCGTTTTGATCGAAGTCAATTGCGAGACCGATTTCGTGGCCAAGACCGAGGCGTTCAAAACTTTGGCGCGCGATCTGGCCATGCAAGTGGCCGCCGCAAGTCCGCGCGTGGTCAAACGTGAAGACCTGCCGCGGGAGCTCGTCGAGAAAGAGATGGAAATCTATCGCACCCAAGCCGCCAATGAAAACAAACCGGCCAACGTGCAAGAGCGTATCGCCCAAGGCAAGCTGGAAAAGTTCTATCAAGAATCGGTTCTGCTCGAGCAAAACTTCATCAAGGATCCGACGCGCACGGTCACCCAAGTGATCACCGAAGTGCTTGCCAAAATCGGCGAGAATATCACAGTGCGCCGCTTTGTGCGTTTTCACCTCGGCGAATAACCGTAAGGGAATATGCCCGCTAACCAACCGGCTTTCAAGCGTATCCTGCTCAAGTTGAGCGGCGAAGCGTTGATGGGCGACAAGGGTTTGTCGATTGATCCGGCTTTCGTTGAAACCGTGGCGCTCGAAATCAAATCGATTACCAGCCTCGGCGTGCAAGTCGGCATCGTGATCGGCGGCGGAAATATTTTTCGCGGATTATCGGCGAGCGCGCGCGGCATGGATCGCGTCCAAGCCGATTACATGGGCATGCTCGCCACCGTGATGAACGGCCTGGCCTTGCAGGATTTTCTCGAGCGCCATGGTGTGTTCACGCGCTTGCAAACCGCCATTCGCATGGAGCAAATCGCGGAGCCGTTCATTCGCCGGCGCGCCGTGCGCCATCTCGAAAAAGGCCGCGTCGTCATCTTCTCCGCGGGCACGAGCAATCCCTATTTCACCACGGACACGGCGGCCTCTCTGCGCGCGGTTGAAATTCAAGCCGACGCCATTTTCAAAGGCACCAAAGTCGACGGCGTGTATGACTCCGATCCGATGCTCAACAAAGACGCCAAAAAGTTTGACACGGTTTCGCACCAGGAAGTCCTACAACGCGGCTTGAAAGTCATGGACATGACCGCCGTCACTTTGTGTATGGAAAACCATCTACCCATTATCGTTTTTAATGTGAAACAACCAGGCAACCTCAAGCGCGTCGTGCTTGGGGAAAAGCTCGGAACCACAGTTACTTCTCGCGGTTGAATTTGAGCAAAAAATCACTCAGCGGCGAGAGGCACAAACGTTTGCTTCGGCAAGGGAAGGATTGGTCCTATGGCTAGTGCAATTGCAAAAGACGCGGAAACCCGCATGCAGAAAGCGGTCGAAAGCACCCGCAATGAGTTGGCAAGGATTCGCACCGGCAAAGCCTCGCCCTCGTTACTCGACAGCGTGCGCGTGAATTACTATGGCTCTTCGGCGCCGCTCAAGCAGGTCGCAACCGTGAATACGCCGGAGGTGCGCTTGATCACCGTGCAGCCGTTTGACAAGGGCATGATCGCCGAAATCGAGAAGGCCATTCTCAAAGCCGATCTCGGCCTCAATCCGCAGAACGACGGCCACGCGATTCGCATTCCGATTCCACCGCTCAACGAAGAGCGCCGGCAAGATTTGGTGCGCCTCTGCCATAAACTCGCGGAAGAAGGCCGCATCGCCATTCGCAACGTGCGCCGCGATATCAACGACCATCTCCGCAAAGAAAAGAAGGACGGCAAGATCTCCGAAGATGAAGAGAAGAAGCTGGAAAAAGAAATTCAGAAATTAACGGACGCGCAGATCACCCAGGTCGACGACATTCTCAAGCGCAAAGAAGCGGAAGTCATGGAAGTGTAAAACCAAGTTTGACTGATGGCGAAGTCATCCTAGCCCAAGCGAAGGGTGACTTTTTATTTTGTGCCCTTTCTTGCGAAGAATCCGTTCCCGCGACATGAATGTTGCGATACGACTTTAACTCAAACGAGCGCAGCGTTATGAAGCCCAAGGTCACGATCAAAGACTTGGCCCGCATGGCGAACGTCACCGCGGCGACGGTGTCGATGGTATTGAACGGCAAAACCAATATCAGCGCGGCCACGCGGGAAAAAATTCTGGCGCTCGCGGAGGAGCACCATTACGTTCCCAACCTCGCGGCCCGCGGACTGGTTACGGCGCGCACGCAATCCCTCGGCATCATCATGCCGGATTTAGTCGAGCCGTTCAATGCCGCCGCCTTGCGCGCAATTTCAAATAGCGTGATTCCGACCGGCTATCGTCTCGTGCTCTACGACATGCTGGCCACGGCCAATTGGGAGGAAGAACTCTATCATCGCATCAGCTCCGAAGGCCGCGTGGACGGTATCATCCACAAAGCTTTGGAGATGGCGGAAAGCGACATCAAGCGTCTCGAGTCGCTACACGTGCCCATGGTGGTTTTTGAAAACGAATTGAGCTGGGTGGATTGCGTCGCAGTGGATAATGAAGAAGGCGCGTATAGCGCAACGCAATATCTCATCAATCAAGGCCACCGCAAGATCGGTTTGGTGGGATGTAAGATGGCTCGCCAAGTCATCAATCCCCGCATAGAAGGCGCGAAGCAAGCCTTGCAAGAATCCAATTTGAAATTGGAGACGCAGCACTATTATCAAGCCGAGAGCTTTTCCGCGCACGAAGGCACGCTCGCCGCGGATTATTTTCACAGCCTGTCAAACAAGCCCACGGCCATCTTCGTGATCGCGGGCGATTACATGGCGTGCGGCTTCCTCGCGCGCATGCGCAAGCTCGCATACAAAATTCCGGAAGACTTTGCTTTGGTGGGATATGACGGTTTGGAACTCTCCTCTTTTCTCTATCCCCAACTCACCACCGTGCGCCAGCCGCTGGAAAAGATGGCTGAAGCCGCGATTGCCATGCTCCTGCAACGCATCGAACAGCGCGACCTGCCGACGGAGATTCGCAAATTCAAAACCGACTTGATCATTCGCGAATCGGCGTGAGCAATCCCACACCGGAACGCAGGCAGAAGGATTTCTCGGCAGCATGATCACACCATGGTTTTGCCTAATACTACAACGTTAAGTTCGAGGTTTCGCTCCAAAACTTAACCTGTCATTCAGAAGGAACCTTTTTACGCACTTGGCACAAAGCCTATACGAGGGTTGATTCCAGCGCTTAAAAAGGTTCTTTCAGAATGACATGAGGAGGAGGCTGTTCCGACTTAACGTTGTAGTACTAAGAATCATTCTGCCTTTTTTTTCAAAGAGTGCGCTTGCAAAAGGCTAACCTCATCCCCCGCTCGCAATCATCACCAAAACCACTATCGTTCCCAACGTTCCGGCCAATGAGCCGAGAAACGCGCCGCCGAATGCCGCGCCGTTCGAAGCCTTGCCTTTACGCGTTTTCTGCTCGGCCTGCTTTTGCGCGGCCACGAGTTCTTCACAGGCTTTTGCCATTTGCTCACATTGCTTCGCACAATCCAAAGCAGGATACTCCTTCTCAAGGCGGCGGAAGCATATCGCCGCTTCGGCAAAATGGCTTTGCCCGACCAATGCCATCGCCCTCTCATATAATGCCCGCGCCGCTTCGGCCTCTGGGAGCGATACATTGGTGGATTGATCCCATGACCTCTTCTGAATCCGCGCGAGTGAATCGCGCGCGTCGAGGTTGAGCGTGCGCGCTACGGGCAAACGCGAGCCGCACGTATTGCAAAATTTGTTGGAGGGGAGATTGGCCGCGCTGCAAGAGGGGCAGTGCAACTTCGACAACGAAGCTTCCTCTTGCGCCCAAAGGTTTTGCGCCGGCGCGATAAACACGAGCAACGCAACGAGAAAATATTTTATCGGCTTCATCAATATCGCTTCCTTTCAGGTTGAACTTCATTCCGCCTTGCCATGGTCGCGCAATCTTCCCAGCGGTAGTAGCATGTTGATGTTCGCTTGAATATTCGCGTCCGCAATGCCGTCGAAATCGCTGCGATAGCGCACGCCGGTGTCGGCCGCGAGCCAGCTCGTGAAATAGAAACGCACGCCGACCACGCCCGCCCAAATATTTTTGATGTCGCCGCTGCCGTAATTTCCCGCCGCGGCAAAATTATACGCGGGCAATCCTTCGATTTCAAACATCACCTGCGCTTTGGGATTCGCTTGAATCGACACTCCGGCAAAGGGCGCCCACAGATTGCTTTGCAGCTCGCCGTCAGTTTCATTCTTAAAACGCCAGCCTTGGGGATTGCGCACGCGCACGTCCGTCAAGCCCAAGCCCACGTGTGCGCTCACGATGTTGATCCTCTTCGACGCCACGAGGTAGAGTTTTGTGAGTCGCGTTTCAAACGACACCGTATAGTCCTCGCCTTCCAAATATTGCCAGCTCGTGGTGCCGCGCAACGAAACCGCCACTGCGGGAAGATTACTGTGTTCGCGCAGCACGAGCATTTTGAACGCGGAAGTCGGCACGGTGGACGAGCCGTGCTGCAAGGAATTGATCACGGCCTGCGTCGCGAACTCCACCTCCGCAATGTCGCCCAACCCCATCCCCGCGCGCCCGAGGAAGTTGCGCTCCTTCTCGATGCCAAACGCGCCGCCGCCGGTGAAATACAAATCGAGCGAGCCGAGCACGCCGGCCGTGGGAACATTAAACAAGCGCGGCAAAACCGCAGGCTCGTGCAGCAAAGTTTTGAACCATTGTCGCACTGCGGGCTTCTTCTTGCGCGCTTGCGGATTTGTTTTACTAGCGTTCGCCTCGATCAAAGTTGTAGAAGCTGAAGCCAACACCTCCTCACGCGCTACCGAATCTACTTTGGTCAATTGCGAGCCGACCAGCGCAACGGCCCGCCGCGAACGATCTTGTTGCTCAATTGCACGCACACGCGCGAGCGAATCTTCTTTCGCTTTTTGTTTCGCCAAAGCGAGCGTCGCTTCGTGTTGGCGTTGCCGCGCGCTTAAGCTCGCCTCTTTTGCGTCAGCAAGCGCCTCGCCGCAATTCACGCAAAACTTATAGCTCCACTCGTTCACATGCCTGCACTTCAAGCATGCAATCGTCTGCGGTGTGAGCGGCTGCGACCAGGCCGACATGGCGAAGAGCAGCAGCACACCGAAGATAACCACGGTGCAGAGGGCGGTCGCGAACAATCTTTTGCTCATCATTCGGCACTCCTATTGGGTTCGCTTGGTTCATGGAAGAATTGTGTTCTGCCCCAAATTGGCAATGCCCGTGCCCTCAGTCGCCGCATGTGCTCTTGCATGAAGATGTGTTTTAAACTGTGGAGTTAAGCAAGGCAGGAAAGGAGAAACGTCGAGGGGTGCGTGAAGAGATTGCACATTTGCCTGGCAAGGCCTTCACAGCGACAAGCAAGGGGTGCGAAAATAAAATGTGGAATTTTTTTTGATGTTTTGAGAGAAGAGGGCCATTTTCCGGCACATTTACTACTGCACGGCAGAGGCTTCTCTCTGCATTGTAGAAAACCCTGTCGTCACTGCTTTAAAGTACCCCTTTATCATTCATCCAACTTTTAGGAGGCTTTATGTTACACTCTCTCCTCAGAATCCAGCGCGTAGGCATGCTCTTGTTGTATCGCTTGTGCGCCCCTCCCACTGTGGAGACCGGCATTCCACGCTCGAACAAGCGTCTACTCTTTCAAGATGATCTCAAGCCCGCGGGCTTGAAGGAAATTTTGCAATGGATGACGCCGTCGAGCTTGATGGTGCTCATCGAAGATCGAGTCTATAAGATTTCGGGCTTGATCAGCAGGAAGCTTCAGCGTAAGCAGACGCAAGAGTCTGGTCGACCATCTGTAACGCCGGGCATGACGAGTTCCTGGGCTTGTCATGATCTTGAGAGACGCCGTCTCGCTCCAGACGTTAAACCGGAGTAGTCGCTCATTCTTCCCCGAGCTTTACTTTCTCACCGTTTGTATCCGCGTTCCAAGCGACTCTTGCAGTCTGCTTACCAATTTTCTTCCTGCTTCTGAAATTTTCCAAAAAGTGTTCCCCTGAATTTTGAGCTGTTCGATCAAGCCGGTTTGAACCTGTTCATATAACGTCTCGACCAAAAACTTGCGCCGCTGAATGCCAAGCACGTTGGCAAGGTCCGTGATGCTCAAGCCTCTGGCCTCTTGCGGCAGCTCATGGAGATGATATAAGATGCTGAGTAGCGTTTGCATCTTGTACGCGCGCTCGAAGTCATCTTGGAGTGGCGGCGGCGTTTGCGTCTGTTGTGAGCTGTTTTGCCGTTGGTCTTCGATATCGAAAATATCGCCGTTCGGCGTGCGCATGTAAAGCACGGGCGTGGCCCATTCGAGTTTGTGTTCCTCGCCATAAAGCGCTTGCCGGGTTTCCGCCAAAGTTCGATCCAGGGAAAGCCCCCTTGCCAATCTGCCGTAGAACTCTTTGGTGAAAGTCACGGCCGCCTCGTCGGTAATCGCGAATTGCATGGCGATCACTGCGGGAATGCCTTGCTGGGTAATTTTTTGCGCGGTTCCAGCGAAAGCGTCGTGACATGAGGTGCGTGCGCCTTCACAGGCGTTCAAGATAACCAAGCGTAAAGTCGCTTTTTCATTTCTCAGCACGCCGGCGAGCGCTTCGCCGCTAATGGTATGTCCGTTTTGGTTTTCGTCTTCAAAAAGAATTTTACCCGCGTGGGTGTTGCGGTCAAAACCGCCGTGCCCGATAAAATGAAAAATGTGATAGTCTTTTTCTCGCAACCGTTCGTTCAACGCGTTCAAGGTCGCGGTTTGCAAACAGTCGATTTCAAATAGGCCGCGACTCTTAAGCGTTGCTACGGCGTTATTGAGATTCCGCCATTCTTGTTCGAGGTTGAGTTGCGGCTCATCGTGCGGCGCTGCAATCATGACCAATGCGCGCAACGGGAGCTTTACTTTGAGCGGAGTAATGCTTTGTGGAATGTCCAGGTAACGCACCAACGAGGTCTGATCTGAAAGGCAGAAAAACATGCGGGCCGGGTGGTAAAGATATTCCCAAGGCAATTCCAGCAGCTTGGGAGCATTGGTCAAACGTAGCCTCAAGCGCAGGCCCGTGCCCTTGCTCTCGATGGCGTCAAAGCTACGCTCCAAGCAATTGGCCACCTCGTCTCTAAAAAACGCTTTGAAGAGGTTCTCTCCAAAGGTTTGTGTCTCGCCTATTTCGGCGGATCTTCGGCTCCGCCGTTTGACGTGCGAGAGGCTTACTTTTAAAATTAGACTTTCAAGGTCGCGGTCTTCAAAGGGTAGTTGTACTTTACTCTCGGCTTGGCCCGCGGGCGATTCGAGCACGCGAATTTTGTAGGTCTTGCCCGCGGGGTCAATGGGATCGATGAGGCAATCGAAATTATCATATTGCATGAGAGCGCACTCCTCTGCGGTTGGTTCTTGCAGCGCTTTTTTATATAGACGTCCGGAACCTCGGATTCTCACACAATGTTAAATCCGCTCGCGCAAATTTGCGCTTGCTTTTTCTTCACTCCCGATTATCTTGTGGCCGTTCGTTCATGCCGCCGTTTTCTTTCCTGCGAATCTCACTCTTGAACCTCCTTTGGAAAACCAACATGAAGACTCTCCCTCGCCTCGGTCTTATCGCATTCGTTATGGCTGTGCTCGCAATAGGATGCTCTGTTCGCCGCGCGCAAATACGACAGAGCGATGGAAATTTCATCGGCGCTTCCAGACCGTCGCGTTTGGTGGTGCAGATCGGCAATGTGACGGATGAAAACAAAAGCCGTCGCAATCAAGTCGAGCTGGCGGTGAACGGCAAGAAGATCAAGCCGAGCCGAACGGCCGAAGACCGGCAGAGTGATTACCTCTACGAATTGTCTCTGCCGAACGGCACGCATAAGATTCACGCCAAGTATCGCGCCAAATCTTTTTGGAAGGATAAAGAATTCACGCTCGCCACGCATGACGGCCGCGTGCGGCTCTATCCGGGCTACACGACTTTCTTGACGATGAACTTGGAAAAAAAAACCGACGGCCGCTTGACGCGAGACAAAGTTTTTTTCACGGAAACGCCGCGATTGATGCGAACGAATGCCACGCCGCAAATCGCGCAAACGCCGTCGCCGGAACGGAAGGTGGTTGCGGCAACTCGCGTCGTGCCCGTTGAAATCAAGCTTGATCGACAAGAGAACGAAACCACCGAAACGGCGCAAGAAGAACGGCCGATCCGGGTCATCCCCGTTGCGCCGAAAACCGTTGCCGCTCCACAGATTTTAGCGCCAACGAGGGTCAATACGACGCCAGCAACTTTCTCCGAGCGCGCGATTCCCGTGGTTTCGTTGGATCGCGTCGCCGTTCCCAATAAGCCGGTTGAGCAAAAGCTCGTGAGTGTTGCGCCTTCTCATACTGAAACCATGGCGCCATTACTGACTGTCGAGCGTGCAGCCTCAATTGAGGCCGCGCCTCAAGCCAGCGCCGCGCCCGCACAAATCTCTCACATTGAAACCTCCGCGGCATTGGCCGGCAAAATCGCACTCCAAATCAACACCACGCCGGCAAACGCCGAGGTGATTGTTGATGATAAATACTTGGGGCAATCTCCGCTCGTAACGCATGTCGAGCGCGGGCGCAGTCACGTCATTCAGATTTCCAAGAAAGGCTATGCCGAGAAGATCAAGCTGCTCGATCTCAACGAGTTCGGCAATCAACCAACTTATTTTTTGATTGAGAAGTTGGAGAAGGAGGAGTGAGTGGGGGGATTGGGGTATCAGGCGAATTAGACAACCAAACACAGAATAAAATTTTGAAAGTTTCTTGTGACGACACACGGATCAAAAGCACACGCGGAAAAAGCTTCTGGCTTTTCAGCGTGAGTTCTTGATCCGTGTGTAGTCTCAAAAACTTTCAGAATTTTATTCTGAGTTTGAAGAGCTAATCGCCTAGTGCGCCTCCAACCAATTCTCACCCACCCCCGCTTCAACTTTGATCGGCACGTCCAAATGCACGGC
>Ga0247727_10013110_pt1 | contig 14054 bp, 13 predicted proteins | sample WisWelCaveWW1625_FD_202498 | JGI IMG/M metagenome (GOLD analysis project Ga0247727, IMG submission 202498) | Biofilm microbial communities from Wishing Well Cave, Virginia, United States - WW16-25 | ecosystem: Environmental > Aquatic > Deep subsurface > Groundwater > Cave microbial mat | place... | reverse complement strand
AACATGGAAATTGTACGATGGCATTCATGCATGGACAAAAGCCGGCGGCGATTTTGCGGCGGCCGAAGGATCATTTTCGGCTCCTGCAATCGGCCAAACGGTTTCTGTTGACGTGAAGTCCATTGTCCAATCATGGACCCTCGGAACGCCTAATTATGGCTTCGCTTTTACTCTGACCGACGCGGTCAATTATCAGTACGTTTTTCTCTACACGAGCGAGTTCGGCACAATCAATTACAGGCCGAAACTCACTGTGACCTATACTCCTGTGGTAGATTCAGCCATGCCGACGATTACCGGTTTTTCTCCTAACACCGGCCAGGTGGGGAAAAGTGTTGTCATCACAGGATCGAGTTTTTCAAACGCTACATCTGTGAAATTCAACGGCACCGCCGCTTCGTTTACGATCAACTCAAACTCGCAAATCACAGCGGTCGTACCAGCCGGCGCAACGACCGGCCCCATCAGTGTCACCAATCCTGCCGGTACCGCAATCAGCGTGACAAATTTTACCGTCAAGAAACGACGAAGATGATAAATCTCCATATCAGTGGCGGCAGGCGTCCCTGCCTGCCGTCGGCCTCGACGCGCGATAGGCGGGCACGGGGGAGGCCCACCCTGGATTTTCTACATTTCGTGCGAAGCAGGCAAGATGCCTGCGACCCATGATGCGGACAGGATGTCCGCGCTCCCTATTGAGCGCAGGCTTCCAAGCCTGCATTAGCAGGGGTCGCGGACTTCCAGTCCGCAAGGCGGGCACGGCTCTACGGATTGCGTCTTTCCTACCCGGTGGGGAGTCTTTCACAAGTGATGAGTGCTAAGTAACGAGTTCGTAATCCGGGCAACGAATTTGTGCGATTAAGGCTGGATTGATTTGCTGAGTGCGGCAGCGACAATTGCAGCAAGGGCACGTGCGCGATTGGCTGCAGGATTCTCACGAGTCGGATCCAGATCCATCGCCTTCTTAAAATCTACGGCAGCTTGTTCGAAATATCCCTTTTGAATGAGCAACTCGCCACGATTCACATACGCTTCCACGTTCGCCGGATCCAGACCGATAGCAAGAGTGTACTCTTCAATAGCGCCTTCTACCATTCCAAGTTTTTGATAGATGGTTCCCAGTACAGCATGAAAGTATCCATCATAAGGATTACTGATGACCAGACCCTGAAACACGGTTTGTGCATCTTTCAGGCGGCCCTGTTCCATCATCGTATAGCCGATTTCGGCAACACTGTAAGACTCTTCAATACTGATTCCATAAAGTTGACCGAGGGTCAACTCACCCATGATAAATTTTTCTACGCGATCGGGAGAAAACGTATCTACTAAAGTGGCTTCCCGCTTCTCATCCGGCGTCAACTGAAATGGTTTATTGTCGTCGTCTTCCATTCCGATTTCCCTCCCAGGGCCATTGTGGAAAAAAGAGAAAAAAGAGCTACCAGCTCACGAGGAGTGGTAGCTCTTTAGAAGTATTCCTCACTATTTTGAGGACAGTGCTGTTGACAGAGCAGCAGCCGTTACGCTGGCAAGCGCCCGCGCGCGGTTTGCAGATGAGCTGCGTCCGTCAGGATCAAGGTCGAGAGCATTCTTGAAATCCGAGGCAGCTTGTTCAAAGATGCCTTTCTGGATCAAAAGTTCCCCACGGTTCACGTACGCTTCCAGATTCGACGGATCCAATCCGATGGCAATACTGTATTCTTCAATTGCGCCATCTACATTTTCCTGTTTCTGATAGATGGATCCAAGAATAGTATGGAAGTACGCGTCGTAGGGATTGCCGATGACAAGTCCCTGAAACACGGTCTGGGCTTCGTTCAGTCTTCCCTGTTCGAGGAAGGTGTAGCCGAGTTCTGCGACGCTGTAGGATTCTTCTATGGAGATTCCATAGAGTTGTCCCAACGTCAACTCACCCATGATGAACTTTTCTACGCGATCAGGCGAGAAAGTATCCATCAGGGTAGCCTCTCTTTTTTCATCCGGTGCTAATTGATAGGTTTCGTCAGCCATATTCACCCTCCTAGCGAATCAGTCTGGCCGATGACATGCTCATGTCATGGACGCTCTTTAAAACGTTACCCATGCTTTCCATCATTCTCTGGAATGCCTGCATGGCTGTTTCGAGTTCTTTCATGGCAATCTGTTCACTGCCACCGCCTTTACCGTCTGCTGCGCCGGCTTGGCCACCTTGCTGTGCTCCACCTGCGGCTCCACCACCTTGTGCACCGCCAGCGCCACCAACTGCTCCACCTACTGCGCCGCCGATTTGGCTGCCAAGGCTTGCTCCGATCGGACCACCGTACATGCCGCCAATCAGGCCGCCGCCCATTTGCAACAGACCACCAAGGCCTTTGCCTCCGCCGCCGCCTTTGCCTTTGCCGCCGCCTTTGCCTTTGCCGCCCTTGCCTTTGCCGCCGCCGCCACCTTTGCCGCCTTTACCGCCGCCTGCGCCGCCGGCTTTGTCAGCGCCGCCTGCGCCGCCTGCTTTGTCAGCGCCGCCTGCGCCGCCTGCTTTGCCGCTTTCTTGCTGGTTCTTCATTTGTTCCATCTTGCCTTCGATTTCTTTTTGCTTCTTTTCCATGAACTTCATCATGAATTGAGCCAGTTTGGATTCGAAGCTGAGATTCGGATTCTTCAGAATGGCACTGAGCTCGTCTCCGCCCGGTGCGCCGCCCGCCTGGCCGGCTCCGCCGGCCTGACCGGGTTGTCCAGGCTGTCCCGCGCCACCGATTGCGCCACCGATCGCCTTTCCAATCCCCTGGCCAATACCGCCCAGGAATCCACCAAGCTGATTCAACACACCGTTCATCATTCCGGGTAGCTGGCGTCCCAGCATGTTGCCGACATGATTGTGAACGTGATTGTGATACGGAATCATCGGGTGATGCATTGTCTTGGCAATCGTGATGTTGCCGTCAGCATTTCCATCATTCACGATTCTTCCGCCAAGTTGACTTTCAATCTTTGCACGGAAAGCCGGATCGGTCTGGATCTTTGCTTCCAGTTTTTGCGGAGTTAAATTCTTATCGGGTCCCACATCGATTTTCTTTCCATCGATGTTTACATCGTTATGACCCAGCGCGCCGCGAAGTCCGGGCTCCTTGTAAACGCTGATGCTTTCACGATCGTAATGGGTGTGCTTCGCCATTCCAAAGTGATGACCGTAGTTATCATGCGGACGGGGACAAAATCCAGGTTGCGCAAAACCTCCACCCATCATCCGATCCAACTGTCCGGTCGATAGCGGTGAGAAAAGATCAAGCATGTTCCTTGCAACCCCCGCGTTGTTGCCTATCGCTTTGTCCAGGGAAGCGCCATAGAGATCGCCTAACTTATCCGGAAAACCCAGGCCGTCCATCATTCGATTCAGCTGAGTTCCGGGTGACATACCACCTACATCCATCGTTTTCCTCCTAATTTATTAGTTTTGTCTGAGTTGCTTCCAGAGCAAACTTAGAATTCGTTACGACCTTGCTGCCGAAGATTTCTACAATCATCTTACCACAGGTCGAATCGAATCAATATTCGCTTTTCGAAGTTCATTAACTTATCGGCATCATATGAAAGAAGTTGCTTCGGGGGCACTTGCGTATTGATTAAGTGATAGAATCGCGGGTATTGTGCTTTTCCTGATGTCCATCTATGCAGACCGACCAGTTGCTGAAGGTTCGTCCGGGCTCATCGTCCAGTTCACAGGCGAAATCCACCTTGATTTCAGTTCCCGGATTCACCTGTACGATCCGGTCGAGAGGGCATACTGTGGTTCCCCAGTGGTTTCTCGGCGCGCCCGGGCCGCATATTAGCTTGCCTCCATTCGGAAATTGAGCATCAAACCACAGACCCAGGCTGTTGAAAGTTCCCTCGCTTTTGCAAATGAATGATAATGAAGTGCGAAACGGATGTATCGCATCTTCGGCGGGATATGACACGATGTCGGTAGTCCACATCAACTTGAATTCAGCCAGGAGATGTTCCGGTTGAATGTGCTGTTGACCGTAGCGAATCTCGTTGACGGAATGCCGGGCAATCGGAGTGAGATCGAAACCGTAAGGGCGGCTGGTCCAGAAAAACATTTCACTGTCCAGTATTGGATCGTAAATTGGCGCCATCCAGGCGGTAACATTTTCGGGCAAAATCTTCCCCTCAGGCTTCAACCACCGGTCCCGTGCTGTTAACAGGGGATGAAGAAGATTCTCATCTACTCCGATGGGACCGAGCCACTCGGACAGAAGTACATCCACTTTTTCAGGAAGAACAATGTTCCTGACGTCGTCCTGAATGACCTGAATACGGTCCTGCAACCCGTTCAGTCTTGCCAGTTCGAGAGTGACGCGCGCAATCGAAGTTCTTTCTACCGCGTAGACCTTTCGCGCTCCGGCTCGAGCCGCCATGAAACTCAGAATTCCGCTGCCTGCTCCCATATCCAGTACAACAGAATCCGGAGTGACTACTGCGTCGATTGCATTCTGGTAGGTTTCACCGCGCACGATGTCCTTCAACATGAACCGGTGAATCCAAAGCTGTTCGTAGGGAGCGCCCTTCATGAAGATGGAGGGGCCCAGCGCTGCACATTGAGGCCGGCCAGTAGAATTCGGGCCCTTCGGCCAACAGGATTCTTGCCGGCAGGATCCATTTGAATTGCTTTTTTGAGATCTTCTGCCGCTTCTCTGGGGCGCTTCAAATGAAGTAACACTTCCCCGCGATTGGCAATCACGTTGATATCCGTTGAAGAACCTTTTAAAGACTGCGTGTAATGATAGTAGGCTGCATCCAGCTTTCCTTGAATCTGATAAATTGATCCCAGCATTTTTTGATAATGTGAATCGGCATTATTCACAGCCGAGAGGGCTTCGAAAATCACTCTGGCCCTGTCATATTTCCCTTCTTCGTACAGCATGTAGCCATGCTCGGCCAGTGACTTCATCAAGTCCGGAGTTAATCCGTACAGCTCGGTACCCTTGATTCTTCCCTTCAGCCAGCGGTCTACACGCTCGTCCAGTTCTGTTTCTTCAGCCATGATCAACACAACAGAGGTGTTTTTACTCTTGATAATTCGAGATAATCCATGTCTGCGAATGAGTTCTGTATCCATTCGCCCAGAGTTCCCAGAGATCCCAGCTTGGCGCGAAACTGAAGAAGCGCGCTGGACTTCTCCTGGCTGCCGGCCCGGGCATCAAACAGCGTGTTACGCAATTCATCCAGTGTATGAAGGCTTCTTTCTCCAGCGTAGCGAACCGGATCATCTTCGGCCTCCGGGCCTGCCGGGAAAACCATTCCACCGAAATTTGAAGTTACGAAATGTTGCATGTTTACAGGGCCTTCCTGCGAGTCCGCAACAAGATCGTCTGCCAACTCCTGTAATTTCGTTTCCGAACCGAGAGAGGAAGCGAGCTCCCGGAGAGCAGCTCCGATTTTAGGGTCGTGAAAAATTGCAGGATTCGCATTCCATCCCGGTGGCCTTGGAATAAAACCTAAATCAGACAGCGGCTGAAAACCCTTTTTGGTCAGTCGATCAAGTTTAGGGAAAGCGGATCCAACCACTGACTGGAATTCGTCAATCCGTTGTCTGGGTTCAATGGCCCTGGATTGTTCCGCCTGCTGTGCATCGTCAGGCTGTTGTGAAACCAGATCACTGATTTGATGTCCTACATCGGGATATACAACGCCATCTGTTGATCTACCGGCTTTCATAACACACCCTCCGCTTTATTATCGGTTCGTGATTGAGAAAGTTGCTCGAAGGATTATATTATAGCGAGACCGGGAACGCAAAGTTTTTCATCTAACGTGAGTTACATTCGCAACAATGAAAACCGCTCTCGAAGCCGCCAAACGCTGAGCTTCATTTTCAGGGCAGCTTTGAGGCCGCGAACCCGCTGGAGATGTCACATAATATTTGGAGGGACGGCTTGCCCTCCCCGACAAAGCAGATAAAGGAGAATGACATGAGAAGTAGATTTGTTGTTTTGTTGCTGGTTCTTTCGATGACGGCCCCTTTAATGGCGTCTAAAAGGGACCAGGTGGAGAGAATTGAAAATGCCGGGTATGTAATGGATGAGATTTTGAGCATTCCTGAAGGAATTCCCGGGGACCTTTTGAAAAAGGCTGAATGCGTAGTCGTGATACCGTCCATGAAAAAAGCCGCCCTGGGAATCGGCGGAAACTACGGAAGGGGCTGCATTGTATGCCGCATCAAGGATACATGGAGTCCTCCGGTGATGGCTTCGATCAAAGGAGGAAGCTGGGGCCTTCAAATCGGAGGTTCTTCTACAGATGTAGTACTACTAATTATGAACAGGAAGGGAATTGACAGGTTGTTGCAGAGTAAGTTTACGATCGGCGTTGACGGTTCTGCGGCAGCGGGCCCCAAAGGGCGTACGGCCGCTGCAGCCACAGATGCGCAGATGCGGGCCGAAATGCTCTGCTATGCAAGGAGCCGCGGACTTTTTGCCGGTGTATCGATTTCCGGTTCTGTTTTAAAGCCTGACCGCGACGATAACGAGGACCTCTACGGTCGCAGAGTTAATGAAAAGAAACTTTTACTGGAAGGCGGTCCGGTTCCGGCTTCCGCGAAAGATCTCATTCAACTGTTGAGCAAGTATTAGCCGAAACGGCAGGCAGGGACGCCTGCCTCCACTGGCAGGGAGCTTTTTGCACACGTGCTCAGCACTTCGGCGCATGCGTCAGCATTAGCGGTAGCTGATATTTCGTACTTTGATTTCGCCGCTTGCGGGAGGAATCCAGTGAATGCGCTTTGAAATGACATACACATCGTCATAGATCAGGAGGGGGAGATAGGGCAGGTCATTATTCACGATCCGCATGGCTTGCTGGAGCATATCGAGTCTTGTTCTGGTGTCGAGTTCACGCAGATTTTGTTCGCTGAAGTGATCCACTTCAGGATTGCTGTAGTCGGCGTAGTTACCCTTACCGAAACTTTTTCCTTCGGTTCTTGTATGTAAACCAAAGCTCAGGAGTTCTGCGGCGTCACCACTTGTTGGAACGTAGCCGCCCATGGTAATCACAAAATCACCTGAATTGAGGGCGGAATTCATATCGGATATTTCTTTCCACGTCTTGATACTTGATTTGATCCCGGCACGATTCAGGTGTTCAATTAACAGCTTTTCCAACCGGTACGTTCCGCCTTCGAAAGTGTAGATTGGTAATTCAATGTTTTGAAATCCCGCTTCAGCGATCAGTCGCCTGGCCTCTTCCACATTGTATTCCGGAGGTCTGATTGTGGAATCATATCCAAAAATTTCAGGTGCAATCAGTTGAGTGGCCGGGCGGCCAAAGCCTTTAAAAATCGCATCTATCATCTCGGTTTTATTGATTGCATGTGCGAGAGCCTTTCTCAACCTGACATCCAGCAACGGATTCTTTGTGAATCCCGGGATTGATGGCCTGAGATTGAACATCAGGTATTCCACGCTGATACCGTTCGATCGCAGTATTTGCAAATCCGGCGGATTCCGCTTCTGGAATTCTTCAATTTTTCTAAACGGCAGAGTAACGGAGAGATCCGGTTTCATTTCCAGCACTTCTTCCAAATTCCTGTCCCTACCGGTACTGATAACAAAATCGATTTGCTCCACCTCTGGCGCAGGGGAATAGTAAGGATTCCTTTTCAGAACTATTTTCTTTCCTGGTTCGTGGATCGCAAGCTGGTAAGCCCCGGTTCCAAGCGGTCTTTCCCGAATTCTGTCTCCCATTTTAAGGACATGCCGCTCGCTCAGAATCGGAATGAAAACAAGGTCATTCAAAATACTGAAAGGTGTGTCGGTTTTTATATCAATGGTTTGATCGTTGATCACATGAATCCGGCTGATGTGTTCCGTAAATCCGCGCAAATCAGAATTCGGCAAGGACTTCAGACGTTCAATGCTGAAGCGTATATCGGAGGCCTTCAGCGGCGCGCCATCGGAGAATCGTGCTTTTTCGTTGAGATAGAATCTCCAGGTCTGGTCATCAGGATTCGTCCAGCGTTTGGCCAGAGACGGGGACAGACGAAAAGAAGAATCAAATTCTACAAGAGCGTCAAAAATGTTTCCCAGCACGTAGCTGCTGTCCACTTCGAAGAGTATTTGTGGATCAAAAGTACTCAGGTCGGTACCGACAAGGATCACCAGCGGTTTTCTGACTGGTGGTGGTACCGGTTTTGGCTCTTCTCCGCATGACACCAGCAACCCGAGAATGAGTACGATGGGCAGAATTCGTCCGTACATCGGTTTTCATTGTATCTTCCAGTAAAGGCTTTCACAATAGTAAAATGAGGCGGATGGTTCAAATGTTTTGTGCCCGTTCCCGGAGTGAGAGTTTAGCTGAGAATACCGGAGGTTGAATGAATCTGACAAAAATCATTGAATCGGTTCCCAATATCAGCGAGGCCAGGAGAGAAGATGTTCTGAATCGGATTCTCCGCTCGATTGAAGGGATACCGGATACCAGGATCCTGGATGTAAAACCGGACTTCGATCATAACCGCACAGTGATCAGTCTGGCCGGCTCTGCGGAAGGCCTTAAGGCGCAGCTTCTGAAGCTTTATGAGTCATGCGTGACGGAGATTGATTTACGGGAGCACAAAGGAGAGCATCCACGCGCAGGAGCCGTTGATGTAGCGCCGTTGATTCCGATAAAGAATGTGACGATGGACGAATGCATTTTGCTGGCCAAAGAACTTGGAATGGAGGTCGCCGCACGATTTCAAATCCCGGTCTACCTGTATGAATTTGCGGCGAGCACGGAAGCGCGCAGGGACCTGGCGATTGTCCGCAAGGGTGAGTTTGAAGGCTTTGCTGAAAAGATTCGAAAACCGGAATGGAAGCCCGATTACGGTCCGGACCAGATCCATCCATCTTTCGGAGTAGCGGTCATAGGCGCTCGAATGCCGTTGATTGCATTCAATGTGAATCTGGGCACGTCTGATATCCAGATCGCGAACAAGATTTCGAAGGCGATTCGTAATTCGAGCGGAGGCCTGCGCTTTGTCAAAGCGATGGGCGTCATGTTACAGGACAGAAACATCGTCCAGGTCTCGATGAACCTGACCGATTACAAGAAGACTCCGGTGTTCCGTGCGGTTGAAATGGTTCGCAGGGAGGCGGCCCGTTACGGTGTCAACGTTGTTGGAACGGAGCTGATCGGCCTGATTCCGGCTGAAGCGATCTATGAAACCGCGGACTATTATTTACAAATGGAGAATTTCAGTCCTTCGCAGATTTTCGAAAATAAGCTAATGGAAGCATAAACCGTGAACAGGATTCCGGAAAATCAATGGATGAGCCTCTGGCGACATTTTTACAATCGGGAAGAAACTGCCTCGCAACTGACTCAGAGCATGATTGAATGGCAGGAGAAATGGCGCTGGGACTTTGTAAAAATAAATCCGGCCGCGTGTTATCACGTGCTGGATTGGAACGCAGAATATAGGTTTTTTGATGATGAATCACGCGAGCCGGAGCTGGTTCGCACTGCGGTCGATTCGGCTGACGATATTGAAAAGATCCAGGTTTTGAATCCAAAGAAGGGACATCTCAATGATCAATTGCAGGTGATTTTCAATTTGCGTGAACATTTTGGTCCGGATTTGCCGATCGTGGAAACAGTTTTTTCACCGATGGAGACAGCGCACCGATTAATGCATGGCAGGGAAGACCTTCAAATGTTGAGGAAGAAGGCGCCGGAGGCATTTCATGAGTTGCTGCAAAGCATCACACAAACGTTTCTACTTTTCGCGGATGCATGTATGAATGCCGGAGCGGACGGACTCTTCTTTGCGACAAAGTGGGCGAGCACCGATTGGATGACGTGGGCAGAATACGAGGAGTTCGGAAAGCCGTACGATCTGCAGATTTTGAATGCAATGTCGGCCAGGGAAGCGATGCTGATGCTGCATGTTTGCGGCGAACGCACGCATTTGCTGAAGATGCTTGATTACCCCGTGGATATATTCAGCTATGATTTTTTTGCAGATGGCGCGCCTTCACCACACCAGGTTGCCGGTCAAACGGGTAAATTCATTCTGGGTGGAATCAGTCCGGAGAAGATGGAATCAGGCGTTGACGGTGTGATTGAAGACTGCCGTGCTTCAGTGAAATTTCCGGATGGCTGGCAGGCCCTTCGTGCGTTCTTTCCCACAGAGTCGATGACGACTCGATCTTCAAACTGAGCCAGGCCCTGCGCTCGTAACCGGCATTTGCTTGCAAGCCCCCGCGCTGATTGGACGCAGCCGATAACTCTACGTTTTGCTTGCCAGCTCCTTGATCATATTGCGCGCGATGACCAGTCGTTGTATTTGATTTGTACCTTCGTAGATTTGCGTGATTTTTGCGTCGCGCATGTATTTTTCAATCGGATAATCTCTGCAATATCCGTAACCGCCGAATATTTGAACTGCATCCGTTGTAACTTTCATGGCTACATCACTGGCAAAGAGCTTGCCCATCGCCGAAATTTTCGAGTAGTTTTTTGCTCCCATATCGACAGCGCGGGCGGATGCGTACACCAGCTGACGGGCAGCTTCAATTTCGGTCGCGTGATCGGCCACCATGAATTGCAAGGCCTGAAAGTTCAAAAGGGTTTGTCCGAATTGTTTACGCTGAGACGCGTATCCCAGGGCAAGATCCAGTGCTCCCTGGGCCAGGCCCAGAGCCTGTGCCGCCACACCCGGTCGGGCCCGGTCAAGGGTCGCCATCGCAATCATGAATCCCATTCCCTCTTTTCCGAGCATCTGGGATGCCGGAATTCTGCAGTTGTTGAAGTGAGTTTCATGGACAGGCACGCAACGGATTCCCATTTTGTCTTCTTCTTTTCCAATCGTAAATCCTTCATGGCCCTTTTCAACCAGAAAGGCCCCAATACCGCGCATTCCTTTTTCCGGATTCAGATTGGCGAACACGGTGTAAAGCTGCGCCGCATTCGCGTTGGTTGTCCATTTCTTATCGCCGTCAATTATGTAGGTATCGCCATCTTTTGTGGCCCGGGTTTTCAAGCTGCCGGCATCGCTTCCGGATTCTTTTTCCGACAAACAAAAGGCGATGAACTTCTTCCCGGTTGCAACATCTCGCAGGTAAGTATTTTTCTGGTCATCGTTTCCGCCCACCATGATCGGGAATGAGCCGAGCGCATTTACAGCGAATGCAACACCAACACCACCGCAGGCTTTGCTCAATTCTTCGACTATCAGGACAAGTTCCATGATGCCGCCGCCGCCGCCACCGTATTCTTTCGGCACCCAGACTCCCATGAGTCCGTATTCAACGATCTTTTCCATAATCTCCCAGGGATAGCGACCTTCACGGTCCAACAGGGCTGCCTGTGGACGCACATACTTTTCCGCAACTTCGCGCGCGCGGTATTTCAAATCACGCTGTTCCTTTGTCAAAAGTTCATCCATAAGTTACTCCTTGATAATTGCTTTTAGAACGCAAACTTTCTGGAATATATCGTATCTGCCAATTCTCTTCAAGTTTGCGTATAATAGCGCATTATGAAATTGTCACAAAGAATGTCGCGTCTTGGTACTGAAACTGCTTTTGATGTGCTCGTGCGAGCGCGCCGGCTGGAAGCGCAGGGCAAGGACATCGTTCACCTGGAAATCGGAGAACCTGATTTTGATACTCCGGAAAACATAGTGGACGCGGCCGTTCACGCATTGCGCAACGGCGCACATCACTATGGTCCTTCTCCCGGTTTGCCGGAACTCCGGCAGGCCATCGCCGAAGAAATATCCCGCACGCGAAAAATCAGTGTGGACCCGTCCGAAGTTGTTGTCACACCAGGCGCAAAGCCGATTATCTTTTTTACGATCCTTGCGCTCATCGATCCTGAAGATGAAGTCCTGTATCCGAATCCCGGTTTCCCTATATATGAATCGATGATTCAGTACCTGGGAGCGAAGGCGGTTCCGGTTCCGTTGCTGGAAGAAAAGAACTGGAGTCTCGATGTTGATGATCTGGCAAAGAAGGTAAGTTCCAGCACAAAACTGCTGATCCTGAACTCGCCGCAAAATCCTACAGGCGGAGTGATCCCGTTGGATGATTTACACCGGATCGCAGAACTGGCCCATCGATACGATTTCATGATTCTGTCGGATGAAATCTACTGCAGAATCCTTTACGTGCCTGAGTATCATTCCATTTCGACTTTGCCCGGAATGAAGGAACGAACCATCATTCTTGACGGTTTTTCAAAGACTTTTGCAATGACCGGGTGGCGCCTGGGTTACGGGATCATGAGGCCGGATCTTGCCGGGCAGGTTTCAAAACTGCAAACGAATGCAACTTCATGCACTTCCACTTTTACACAGCTTGCGGGCGTGGAAGCTTTGCGGGGAGATCAAACGAGGCCGAACGAAATGCTCGAAATTTTCCGGGAACGGCGCGACTTTATCGTCAATGGTTTAAACGAGATTCCCGGTTTTAGCTGCAAAATGCCGGAAGGCGCTTTTTATGCTTTCCCCAATGTAAAAAAGCTCGGCGTTCCCTCAAAGAAACTTGCGGATGTGTTGCTGGAAGAAGCAGGAGTGGCCTGTCTGTCCGGCACGGCCTTCGGATCATGGGGCGAAGGTTACCTGCGTTTCTCGTACGCGAACTCGCAGGAAAAAATTGCCGAAGCGCTGCGGCGGATCAAGAAGACTTTGCAAGACTATCATATGGTTTCGTTTTAGATGGGCAGGCGATACAGGATTTTTTCGACGTGCGATATCGGTAAAGACGCGCTCGATATTTTGCGCGATCGCGGTTACGATGTTGAAGTCTATCCCGGCATTGAAGCTCCCCCCAAAATCGTTATTCTGACGAAAGTACGTGACGGCATAGATGTGCTGGTCACAACTTTACGCGATCCCATTGATGAAGAGGTCTTTGCAGCGGGCAGCAGCACTCTCAGAATCGTTGCTCAGGATGCAGTCGGATTCAACAACATTGATCGAAACGCTGCAAACAAACACAGGATCCCGTTCAGTAATACGGCAGACGTCTTGACGGATGCGACAGCAGAATTCGCCTTTTTTATCCTGGGTTGCGTGGCGCGAAAGCTGTATCCTTCCGAACGTCTTGTTGAGGAAGGACGCTGGCCGTCGTGGCATCCGTATGAGCCGTTTCTGGGTGATGAAGTCACCGGCCGGACAGTTGGCGTGATCGGAACGGGCAGGATCGGGAAATCGTTGATTAAGAAGGCAGTCGGATTCGACATGAATGTGCTTTGCTATGATTCTGACTATCAGGATCATAGTTTCGTGGATTCGATACGGCGCGTGATGGATCTTCGCTCTTCTGAGAAGCTCGTGACCCAAACCCAGTCTATCCGGTATGTTTCGTTCGAAGAAGCATTGCAGAATTCGGATTTCATCAGCCTTCACGTTCCGTTGCTGATGCCGAACGAGTCAAATTCCCCTACATATCATCTGATGAGCGAACCTCAATTCAAGATGATGAAGAAGACAGCGTACGTAATCAATACATCGCGCGGCCCGATTATTGATGAAAATGCGTTGTACAAAGCTTTGATGGAAGATTGGATCGGAGGCGCAGCGCTTGACGTTTTTGAAATCGAGCCGTTGCCGAAAGATAGTCCGCTTCGAGACCCCCGACTGCACTTAAAGCTTCGCAAGTTTCATCACTTTGCGAGCGGGGCACGGCAAACAAGACTGAATACGAATCCGAATATTGGAATGGCTGGACGCACTGTTCAAGCGGTTCTCGATGTGCTGGAAAACAACTACGGCGGCGATCTTAAGAAGATGCCGTACATCGTAAATAAAGAAGCATTCTAGAGTTTCAGATTCTAGATCGCAGATTTCAGATTGAAATTGAAGAATTGAAGATTGATTCCAACGGGGTTCGGAGAAGCATTCTAGAGTTTCAGATTCTAGCTAGATCGCAGATTTCAGATTGAAATTGAAGAATTGAAGATTGATTCCAACGGGGTTCGGAGATAGTCCGCTTCGAGACCCCCGACTGCACTTAAAGCTTCGCAAGTTTCATCACTTTGCGAGCGGGGCACGGCAAACAAGACTGAATACGAATCCGAATATTGGAATGGCTGGACGC
>Ga0247727_10013109_pt1 | contig 14054 bp, 13 predicted proteins | sample WisWelCaveWW1625_FD_202498 | JGI IMG/M metagenome (GOLD analysis project Ga0247727, IMG submission 202498) | Biofilm microbial communities from Wishing Well Cave, Virginia, United States - WW16-25 | ecosystem: Environmental > Aquatic > Deep subsurface > Groundwater > Cave microbial mat | place... | reverse complement strand
CGATAGTAATACGTTTTATTTGAACTTAACCCCGATAAATTCTCCGTATGGCTGGTCGTTTGAAAAAGATTTAAAGTTGTCTGTTTCCCAAAACTGCTTGTCAATCCATACTCGACCTGACTGTCGCTTGACTCATTGGTCGTCCAGGTAATCTTGGCGGATGTTTTCATAATATTTGAGGCCGTCACACTCGATATCACCGGCGCTACCGTATCCGCGAAAACGTCCAGGCTCACAATTTTTGTCAGGCCCGCCGGATCGACGGCCTTAATATTCTGCAACGTCAGGCTGACGCTTTGCCCGGCCGGGGTTTGAGCGGACATCAACATCTTGACCCTCGCGACGTTGCCTGTTCCGTTCACGCCTCCCTGCCCGTCTTTGCGGCTGACGCTCAGGCTGATTTTCCCGGCCACGTTGTCTGTCTCTTCAAAAAAAACAACGTCCCCGCCCATCAAGCTGCCAGCCTGTTTCGTATTCACGCTGACCAGCGTCGCCGAACTATAGACTAGTTCAAACGAAACTCCGAACAAGTTCGCCGCCGGATTGATGTTCATGTCCACCCAGAATTCCTGGTTGGGGTTAGCCGTCACCGTGATGGCGTTCGCGCTTTCCACGCGTGGTATCCCAAAAAAATTGAACGCAACTATAGCAACTATCAAAATTCTTGGAAATTATAAATTATTGCCCAGTAATCAATGTATCAATCAATGCCTGATACACATCATCAAAACACGGACTCGTCTGGTCCGCCAACTGGCTGGCGTGCGTCTGATTAGGACAATACAGCCAGACCTTCTTAGCTTTATCAAGGGCAGAATGATGGTAGATGTTGCCCATGGCCCAGGTAACTCCGGTGCCGTTGTCGGATAACATTCCGGGAGCTGAGCTTTGAGTCGCCACCGAGGCGTGAAAAACGCCAGAAAAAATGGGGCCTCCCTTGGTTATCTGAGCCTGCAAAAGGTCGTCGTCATTGGAATTGGCAATAAGGGGGTTCCCCAGATTAACGGTACCGTTCTGGCAATCATTCGTATTCCAAACGTAGTCAGGCAACGCGACATTTCCTCCGGTACTTTTCTTAATTGTCGCACCGACACCGTTGGGAATAACCGGACAATTCCCCGGATCAGTATTTTTGAGTTTTCCAAAGATCCCATCCACAGGGTTGACATAAGTGCATGTCGATGTGATTTCGGTACAGGCATTAATAAAATTGTAAAGTGGCGCGTAAGACAAAACCCCCAGGTATTTGGCTTTCGAGATAAGATATGATCCGGTGTTTAGCAACGACACCACAGCGTCAGCGCCGCCACTCGAACCGACAAATCCGATGGGCATACTGTCAGCGTTCAGATGTTGGTCTATCCACTCAAACAACGCCACAATGCGTTTATCTGCGTCAAAAAATGAAATCCCTGTGCTTGACGTACGTAGCCAGCGGCCAGCCGTACTGCCACCAGAATTGATCCCGGCATCGGTCCACGAGATGCCAACGACGCGCATCCCATAATCCTTTTGCAAACTATAAAAATCAGTCGGGTCGTTGAGAATATCGTTGCGGGGATTATCTATCCATTTGCTACCTCCGCCGCCACTATGAGTCACAACCACACTTGAGTACTGGTTTGACGAAGGATTGCCTGAGACGGCGTTGTAACGGACAAACACTCCTACCTTATCAATTGTGAACGCAGAATAGATAAGGCCGTCAGCCTGCACCGGCGATTGGCAGGATAACCAGTTAGAGTCGGAACATGGCGAGGCATTATTAAAACAACGCACGTTCGCATAACCCTGCGACGGGTTATACTGATATACTTCAAACGAACATCCTGAAGGATCAGTACATGATTGACCAAAAAGTTTAACACCCTGGCCGTTCCAGGGACAAATAGCGACGCTCAAGTCTCCCGGAGGGATACAATCCCCCGGACAGGAACTCTGATTCTCTGAACTCTCACAAATTCCATTGCCGCAGACAGCATCTTTCGTAATAGAGAATCTCGCTCGGCTAATATCACTTGCCGAGAAATCTTTCTTATAGGCTTTTGTTTTCACGGTCGCACTGCTATTAAGAATAAATGGCGCCGTGTAAATCCAGGAAGATCTGTTTGGCTCACTCCCATCTGTCGTGTAATAAATTATGGCCCCTGGCGTTGCGGTGGTAATGGAAACACTGATTGGATCTTCAAATGCTCCACCTCGGGGATTAATGACAGGAGTGGCCACCGTAGCCGCCCACCCTGTTCCTACCCCCAAACTAAGAAAAAAAATTATTCCCCACAGAACTATTTTTGTTGTTTTCATCTTTATTCCCTCCCAAAAAAATTCCCACAAAAAAAGCCCATTTTCTCTTTCGAAAAAATGGGCACATATAATTCAATGGTGAGCGAGTTCTTCGACTTCGCTCAAAACGAGTCGAACCATTCGGCAGCTGACAACCATACCGCGTTTAATAACGCGAGTTAGGCTCTAAAGCTTTGCGCCCTATCCTTTCGAATAGTTAACCTTTATCGTAAAACCGATTTCCCAAAGATCAAAAAATTATAACCACTACAAGAATGCCATATCAAAAATTAAATAACAATAAGACAGGCTCATTCCATGAAACCGTTTTCTTATTGAAATATTACTTCAAAAGTCAATGACGCCCAAAAACTCTCCCAATCGGCGTCAGGTTCATTTTTAAGCCTTACCATATGGACGCCCGCTACCAGCCAAACACCGGGATGGTTCAGTTGAAAAACAGCCCGGCCGTTTTTATCTGACCGTGCCAGTTGAATGTGGTCAGGATTTTGTTGGTTAACGCAACGGATAAGGATATTCTCTCTCGGGTGATTTTTGTAAAAGATTTTTACCGGGAATGGATCTCCGGCTTTTAGGGAAAATGGATCTTTCTCTGGAACCAACTCAAGCGTCAACCCCAAACGCCGGTTGTACCCTTGACGTTTCTTTTTTCCCGGCACCTCCACGATGGATTTGGCGCAACGCGAAAAAAATTCCCGTCCGGGCAAATGACTTTCTCCTTTTTGAACGCGTAAAACACTTATCCCCTCCAGGCCGTCTTCTTTAAGATATTCTTCAAACCTCTCGGCGTTTAATTGATTCAAAGAGCGCTGACTGACATAGCTAAAAATGTGGACTCCCGGCGATTTAAAACGGCTAAAGCCCGCTGGGGCTTGTCCTTCAACCCCAAGGACGCGTTGTTTTTCCTTTAAATTGTTTACAGAAAAATCCGTAATAAGCCGCTCATTGCGCAAAACGACTTCCCCTTGGAACGGTTCTCCGACGTAAAGATTTACTTTAATTAACGAATCTTTCTCTGGACGAAAACTGGAAGGTTCTATCCAAAATTCATGGGCATTAGCATAAACTGTCCACCCGAATACCAAAAACCATCCTAATAACAAACTCACTCTTAATCTCATAATCTTCTCCCCGAAAATAAAAGGCGAGTGAGTGAATATTTCTAATCCACTCACTCGCCCAGTTTACATCCTCCTTATTTCAATTACGGAGTATCATTCGGCGACCCGGCGATCGGTGTTCTCAAATAAGGGAACACGTCATCAAACTGGTCGGCATTCTGAAGCGCCCCATCGGTAAAAGGTAAATCCTTGGAAGGCGCAACATCGGCCGGGAGTAAAACTCCCATCACCGCGCGTAAGGAGATATCCACCGTATCATCTCCCGGACGGCGACCGTTTGGATAACCAGCTAAATCACCTCCGATGACCCCTAGGTTATTCTGTTGATCCTTCGCAACAGGGGCAATTGAGGTATTTAACCGCATCATTTCACCAACTGACCCGTCTTCATTAAGCCCCGGAACTCCTGTCAAAAAAACCTGAACCAGGTCATTTCTCGGGAATAAATTAGGGGCCCGCACACCGGCATCGAAGAAAAGAATCTCCAATAATTCCGGCAGCGTCGGATTTGTCACATACTTCAAAAACTGCGCGTCATCTTTTGGCTGACTCGCGTTAAACAAATCCTTATCCGGCAACCCGATAGCCACTTCATTGACTAACGGATTCGCCAAACGGGAAACCTGCACCAAATCTCCCTCCTGTTTATCGGAGTCGTTATAGGATGGGAATTTCCTTAACAAACTCACTTTCGGCAATTTGGCCGTCGTCCAACCGGCAATGACCGGGTTATTCTCATTTTTCACCAAACATTTGGTAGGAACTTCCAAAATCAGACTGGTGATATTTTTATCCTCCGTGGAAGACCGCTCGGCATCCACAGCCCCCAAGGGGTTAGTGATATTAACGAGGTCAAACGTTTCGCCTAAGTTAACGGCAAAAGGTTCTTTCCTCTGACCGACGAACAACCTTCCCGGGGCTTCACTACACCCAGGAATTTCCACATCATAGATAAACTGCTGCGCATAAGCATCGTAATCAGGGATCGATTTATTCCCGATGTTATCGAAGGGCATACGGAATTCCTTGGCCCCAGTCTTTGTGTCTTTTAATTTCTTTCCTTTACTATCCTCATTCAATGACGATCCTTTAATCAATTCGACAGTATAACTGCGAATGACATTCAGAGCGTCTTCTCCCTCTGCCCCAAAAGATCCCGCATTGACCAGAGGAATTGCAACCGAAACAGGATCCTGATCGCCAACAGGGATCGAAATACCTTTTAACTCTTGCTTAAATCGGAAGCGAAAGGTCAAATCCTCTCTAGGATTTTTATCGTTGTTGATGTGGATATCGTAAGCGGCATTAGTATCTAAAGGAAAATAATTCGGCCCGCCGTACGGATCTTGTAAAGGATTATAATCGGCAATGATGGTGACGTAATCTTGCCGGCTTTGCTCATAACTACGGAACATATAAAAGTCCGTCCCATCGACCTGCGGCCGCTTAAGAATGGACGGCGCCTCACGGTGACTGGAGGCCATAACATTGGCTCCGGTCATCAAACCTAAAGTTAAAACCATTATTAATATCTTTTTCATTTTATTGCCTCCAATTTTTTATTTACAATTTCATTATACCTTATAGTAAAAATCCATACCCCATTTACCTTATATTCAAATTTTCCATCCTCTAATGGCCCTCCTCTCTTAAGTTGAATTATTCTATGGTGAAACACCAAGAGTAAAGATAGCATACTATTTCCCTGAAAAACAAGGGGGGCCCCTAAAAAACTTGTGGGTTTATGATACCGCTTTCTTACTTAAAGGTTACGATCTTTCAACCGAAAGATTCAACAACAGGACAAATTCTCCCCGGGGATTATTTCTGGAGAAATGTTCTACGTGCTGTTTGGCCGGCGCTTTTCTTAACTCTTCAAATTTCTTAGTCAGTTCGCGGGCGACAACGACAATGGGATTATCCAAAACTTCGGCGATATCCTGCAGCGTTTTCACGAGCCGGTGGGGAGATTCATAAAATATAATCGTACGGCTCTCTTCCTTAAATTCAGCCAGCTTTTTGCGGCGGGCTTCGGATTTAACCGGTAAAAAACCTTCAAAAATAAAACTGTGGGCCGGCAAACCCGACAAGGTCAAAGCGGCAATCAAAGCGGTTGGTCCGGGGACAACCGTTATCGGAATATTGTTTTTCTGGGCCAGTTTAATCAAAGGATAGCCTGGATCACTGATACCGGGCGTTCCGGCGTCGGTAACCAGCGCAATCTTTTTTTCCTCTTTTAAAAGCCCCAAAAGGTAATCGGCTTTTTTGATCTCGTTGTGTTCATAATAACTTGTTAAGGGTGTCGTGATCTGATAACGGTTCAAGAGGATTTTTGTGTGGCGGGTGTCCTCGGCGGCAATGAGGTCGACTTTTTTAAGCGTTTCTAGCGCGCGCAGAGTAATATCTTGGAGATTACCGATAGGAGTGGAGACGATGTAGAGCATTTTAAGCTAACCTAACGTACATCGTCTTTCGTACGTCGTACTTCGATGTACGACGTACTATGTACGAAGTACAATCCTCTATTCCACAGTAACTGACTTCGCGAGGTTGCGCGGCTGGTCCACATCACAACCGCGTTTGACGGCGATATAGTACGCCAATAATTGCAAAGGTAAGACCGTTAAAAGCGGCGTTAAAACTTTGTTCGTTTTGGGAATATAGATGACATGATTGGCGTGGTCCTGGATATGCCGATCGCCCTGTGTCGCGACGGCAATGATTTTGCCCTGCCGCGAACGAATCTCTTCCATGTTGGAAATCATCTTATCGTAAATATCCGACTCCGGGGTGATACAGACGACCGCGCGGTATTCATCGATCAAAGCGATGGGGCCGTGTTTCATCTCACCAGCGGCATAACCTTCCGCTGGGATATAAGAAATTTCCTTGAGCTTAAGGGCCCCCTCCAAGGCTGACGGGAAATTGATATTGCGCCCTAAATAAAGAAAACACCCAAAATGGGAATTTGCACTGGCAATCTTGGCAATGGCCGATTTTGATTTCAAAATTTGTTCATAAAGAGTAGGGATGTGTTTCAAATCCTTAATGGTTTTCCTGACCGCATCGTTTTTGATCCGTTTATGAATCATGGCAAATTTTAGAGCGATCAAATACAACATGCAAACCTGAGTCGTATAAGCCTTGGTCGAAGCGACACCGATCTCCGGGCCCGCGTGCGTATAAAGCACACCGTCGGATTCACGCGCCAGAGAAGAACCGACCACATTACAAACGGAAACAATCTTCGCACCCCGAGCCTTGGCTTCTTTGACCGCCGCCAGAGTGTCCGCGGTTTCTCCTGACTGGCTGATCGCCATGACCAGCGTCTCTGGACGGATAATCGGTGAGCGGTAACGGAACTCACTCGACAAATCCACCGTCACCGGAATCCCGGAGAGCTGTTCGATGACATATTTTCCGACCATCCCGGCATGATACGCTGTGCCGCAGCCAACGATAATAATATTCTTTATTTTAGAAAGTTGCTTTTCGTTTAAATGAATGCCGTCTAACTGGATATGGTTGTCGACAACCCGGGAAGAAAGCATGTCCGCCACGACTTTGGGCTGCTCATGAATTTCCTTGAGCATAAAATGGGTGTAACCCTCTTTCTGGGCCACGCTGACATTAAAAGAAACTTTGTCGACCTTCGGCGTAACCTTTTTCCCCTCAAAAGTAGAAACGTCAATACGATCATTTTTTAAAACCACCATCTGGCCGTCCTGCAAATAAATGATCCGTCGCGTCTGATTTAAAATCGCCGGGACGTCGGAGGCGATAAAATTCTCTCCCTGGCCCACCCCGATGATCAACGGCGAGCCGATCCTCAAGGCCACCAAAGTGTCGGGCTGGTCGCGGGAAATGACCCCGAGGGCAAAAGCCCCTTTCAACTTCTTAACCGCGGATCGAACCGCGCCCACAAAATCACCGTTTTTATAAAAAGAGGCCACCAGATGCGCCACGACCTCCGTGTCTGTTTGGGAAACAAATTTACATCCCCGGCGCTGTAACTGCTCTTTGAGTTCCTGATAATTTTCGATGATCCCGTTATGGACGACCACAATGCGACCGGAATTGTCGGTGTGCGGGTGGGCGTTGGTATGGCTCGGCTGGCCGTGGGTGGCCCAACGGGTATGCGAAATCCCGATGTGACAAGAGGGCAACGGGTGGCCGAGGATCAATTCTTCGAGATTTCGGATTTTACCCTTAGTCTTACGAAGATGAATTTTGCCGTCTTCAACAGAAATGACTCCGACACCGCTGGAGTCATATCCCCGATATTCCAATTTTTTAAGGCCGTCGATAAGAATGGGCGTTACTTCCCTTTTACCGACGTAACCAATGATTCCGCACATTTATCGTCGCTCGTCGTTCGTCGCTCATAACTCGTCGGCAAACGACGAATCACTAACAACAAACGACTATTAAATTTTTGTTAATTCGCTTTGGGTCTGACATTAACCACCGTGATGGCTCTTTTGTAGGTATTTTTCTTACGCGTAAAATACACTTCGCCATCACAGGCGGCCGTGAGATTCATCCGGCCGATAACATTAAGCCCCGGACGCCATTTATCGCCCTCGCGAGTCAGAACTGTCCCCGCGCTAACAGTCTGTCCGCCGGTAACCTTCACACCGGCTGTTTCGCGGTGATGTATGCTAGATAAACCACCTTTTCGTGCCATTTGTTTTTCCTCTCTTGTATCGTGCTTCGTCGTTCGTGGATCGTGGCTCGTCAACATAAACCAAATCACGAACCACGAATCACTAACGACGTTCTTTATTTTCCACCAGCTAAAACCTGATCGATCTCCGCCTTGTACCCGGCAAGATCCCGAGCGTTGGTGCGCTTGCCATTTAAATAAAACGTCGGTGTGCCCCGGACTTCGGCCGTCTGCGCTTCATTCATGTCCTGCTGAATATGTTCCTTCATTTTGGGGTCATTATAATCCTTCATGAACTTTTCAACGTTCAAACCCAATTGTTGCGCTAATTTCTTATAGGTTTCTTCGCCTAAAGTTTGCTGATTCTGGTATAGCAAATCGACCATTTCCCAGTATTTCCCCTGTTCGCGGGCGGCCAAAGAAGCCCTGGCCGCGGGTTCGGCTTGGGGATGAAAAGATAAAGGAAAATTCTTATAGATAAATTTCACACCCTTAGGATAGGCCTTCAACACTTCATTGATGACGGGATGAAATCTGGCGGAGAAAGGACATTGGAAATCCGAAAATTCGACGATGGTGACTTTGCCGTCTTTGTCGCCTTTGACTAAAGAGTTGCCGACGGAAATTTCGTAGACCTTGTTGACATCTTCTTGGGGGGGCCGAGGAGGTTGCGGCGGTTGGGCCACCTGAGGCTGCTGAGGGAACGCGCGGGCGTTTTGAATCATACTCAACATCCCGGACTGTTTAAGCTCGATAGCCGAGATGCGCTCTTCTATAGACTTTTGTGTTTGAGAAATTTGCTGCAATTGAGACAACATCGCGGAGGTATCTGGAGATTGCGCTTTAAGACCAACAAAACCACCGATAACAACCAGGATTAAGACAATCGTTAATAATCTCTGGGACATATTTAGTCTCCTTTCAACAATTCCTTTTTCCAGTCCTCGTAAAGCACATCCAAGAGGTCCATCTTATCGGCTGGATCCATTTGTACAATCCGCGCCCCGCATTTAAAATTCTGCGTTTGCATAGGGCGCACCCAAACTACATTTATTTCACAACTGATCTTCCGTTCCGAATTAAAATCGGTCAACGTTACCTGATATTGTCCGTTGACCTCCGGGGACTGGGAAAGTTCCATGGACAAACCGTCCCGGCTCAAACCCCATAACCGTCCAGCGGTTCCACCATTTTGAAAATTGACCTGGCTCTCCCTAAATTCCGGGCAATCAAACCGCGGGGTACGCCGCCGATCATCCATAATGCCGATTTTGGTCCCCAAACCCATGGCTATTCCTCCCATTTAAATATTTAATAAAACGATAAATATCTTCATAACGAAGGAAAGTTTCATTCTCCACAAAATAACGCGCGTCATTCTATAATAAGCACCACCGTTTTGCAATTTGAATTTTTGAGAATTTAATTTTTGAGAAACTACAGATGAACGCCGCCGTATTTACGGATAATATATTTGACGTCGTCCCAGCGACGCGTGCAACCAAAAACGCCGACGATTAAGACGCGGTCCCCTTTGGGCACGTAACCGACAAAACAGGCCTTGGCCTTGCGCGTGTACCCCGTTTTCCCGTGAACCTTTTTCTTCCATCCTTTTTTAAAAGAAGTATTATGCGTGTTTAAAACAATCTTCCGCCCCCCCTTAGAGTGGATAACGACCGAAGAGTACCCAATTGTCTTTCGAAAAAACGGATACTGCATCGCCTGCTTAAAAATAAGATACATGTCCTGCGCCGTCGTGTACTGCGTTGCCTCGGACGGCAACCCGTGGGCGTTGGCAAATTTCGTGGAATAGGCCTTCAGCTCTTTAGCGCGCCTATTCATTAACCGCACAAAAGCGGATTGAGAACCGGCGACGGCTTCCGCTAAGACAACACTCGCGTCATTGGCTGAATTAAGAAGCGAAGCATAGATCAAATCCCCCACCCGATATTGCTCCCCGGGGACCAAATTGATTCTACTGGGTTGAACATGGGTGGCGTTGGCGCTCACTGTCACCCATTGATTCAAGGGGAGTTTCTCCATGGCCAAAAGGGCCGTCATGACCTTGGTGGTACTGGCCGGAAGAACCCGCTGCCGGGAATTTTTATCGTAAAGCTTCCTCCCGCTGGCCGCGTCAATGAGAACCGCGGCCTTGGCCGTGACCCGGTAACTTTTTTTCTTCTTCTTTTTGGCAGCGAGGCTTAGCGAGGGACTAGAAAGGGCAAGAACAACCAAGAGAAAAATCGTAATAATAAAACGCCATGATCCAGCCTTCATCTCAATTTTATCCCGGCCCAGCCTTTGATGCGGGTTGAAATTTTACACGGTCCGCGCCCAGGACAAACATCGTCTTAGGGTCCTGCGCATAAGCAATGACCGAAAAATTTTTAAGATCAATCTCCAGTGGAAAATGAAACTCCACCGTTCCGGAATCGCCATCCGCGAGACGGATCGTTTTAAATCCGACCACCACATTTTCATGATGTAACGTTTTACCGGCATTCTCACCAGCCGTGACCTTAGAGACAACACCATGCTGCACCAGAGCGATAAACAGCAAATATTCCTTCTTCCCATAAAAAGTCTTGTAATCCACTTGAATAATCCCTTTACCGGGCGCCACACGGGCGGTCAGATTAATGGCCACCTGCGAAGGTTTCTCTAAAACCGCTTTGATATTTTTAACGGCTTTTTGGCGGTTCGAACCGATAAACCCCTCCCGCCCATTAACAAACATCTGGGGCGTATAAATATTTTTTGATTTCTTAACTGACGCATACACTCTCTGCCGATCGGTAAAATAGGGGCTACTAAATGGATCGACCCACCCCAACTTATCCCAATAATCCACGTGAAAGGACAAAGCATAAATACGGCTGACGCTGTCCGTCTTTTGAACAAGTTCGGAGAGAAATTCATCGGCCGGCGGACAACTTGAACATCCTTCCGATGTAAAAAGCTCAACGACCGCACAGGGCGGTAACGGCTGAGCTGGCTTGTTCACCGCCCCTATCTCCTCTTTAGCGAACACCCAAGAAGAAACAGTAAAAACGAAATATAAAATGGCTATCGATCTTTTTAAAATTAGTTTCATATTCACATTCCCCAAAAACTCCTCCAACAAAACTCCATCACAACGCCCTTTTTTCAAACTCTCCCATCGCGAACATCCCCCGGCGCTCTTCCCGGGCTGTTCGCGAAAAATATTCCAACTTAGTCTCATATTTTCGATTGGAGGGATATGGAGAATAAAATCCATATCCATTCTCCAAAATCTTTCCGTTAACGAAAATACCATCCGACAAAAATACATACGCCACGAGTTTCCCGCGATCGTCACGGCGTTTTTGACCGAATTCAAGGCGGACCCGCTTGCCCTCCACCAGTTGACGCGTAAATTCCTGGGCGCTGACCGCGCAAGACTGTAACGTGGCAACACTGACACCCATCCTTTGCGCGTCCTGGTTAAGTTTTTCTGTGTCCCGCAACTCGGGACAATCCACACCGATGAGCCGGACGATTTCCCCATTCTCAAGTTGCAAAGTGGCTCCTCCCAGGACACTTAAAACCAACACATCATCGTAGCGCTGCGCGCAAGCCGACGCGAGAATGCTCAACCCGATACAAAATCCGATACAAATCTTTTTCCAGCCTCTAATCATATTTAAGTCATTTAGAAAGAATTTATTATATTCAGGGAGTTTCTGATTGTCTCCTGTTTTCTTCTTAACTTTCTTCCGCGCCGCTTTTGACCGCCGCCTGATAAACCAGTTCCAGAGCCTCTTTAACCGCTTCAGAGGGAATAACCATCGAACCTGAAGAAACGTGAATATTCCATTTGCCTTTTTCCCGACTGATCGCCACCCAGAAATGCTGCCTCAACCCCTCCTCGACCGTAATCACCTCGCTGAGCGCCTTCTGGCGCTTCGCATCAAAAATGAATTCCTTAAAAACCACCGTATGTTCGCCGCTTTGATTGGCCGGCGCAAAATTTTCCGGGTTAAAAAGGTCGAGCCGATAGGTCTTCAAAATTTCATCCCCCTTTACTTTTATCTTACAAGGCTTCTCTTTTATTAACCGCAACTCATAAAAGTTTTTCTGGCCATGCTCCTGCCATTTCCGTTCATATTTTGTATCGAACCGCGCCGGGACGCTTTTCAAATCGACGCTAAATCCCGTTCCGACGGCCTCTTGGACAACCCAATCGACGTACGTTTTATGATCACTCACCAGCTGAAATTCTCCCCTGGCCTTCAGGCGGCTGTTGAGGATCCTTAAAAAGTCGGCGGAAAACAGGCGATATTTTATATGCCTTTTCTTCGGCCACGGGCAAGGGAACAGGGCATACACGCGCTGGATTGACCGTGGTTTGAGGAGCCGTTCAAAGGCCAGCCGCGCGTCAGCCAAGAGAAGACGCACGTTAACCAGGTTGGTCTGGGCGATCTTGCGCATGGTCCGGCGTGACGCAACCCAACTGTTGTCGATCCCCAAAAAATTCCGTTCGGGATGCCGTCCGGCGACACGGACAAAATATTCCCCGATGCCAAACCCGATTTCTACTTCCGTAAAGGCCTTTCGCCCGAACTGTCGGTCCAAATCCAACGGCCGGGAAGATTGCCAATAGGGGATTAACGGTTTAAGCGAAAAATAAAATGATTTCGACATGGGCCTGGCCCTCAAAAAACTCTATCGGGATAATGAAAAGTTTGTTCTCTTTTATCGGTGATCGACCTTTTGACTTCTCGCTCACCGGTCTTGTCGTCATAAAACGTAATTCGTTTTTCATCCGATTCTCCCCAGGTCAGCATGGTCAACGGATCAATAAAACGGATGCCGTTTCCGGTAATTTCCATAAGCGACTGCGGCGTCCCGGCCGTTTGAGATTCCGGGGATAACCCTTCGACTCGCTCCTCACTGTCGTTCGTCGCTCGCTCAGGGTGGTTCGACTCTTTGACAAGTGGTGAGCGAGCCCCGCCAAAGGCGGGGCGAGTCGAACCATAAATAAGCCGCAACTTCAAACACGCCCGACGGCCGCAGGCCTCCTGCCCGACAACTTCATAAGCCACGTTAAGCACAACTTCTTCCCCCTCCGGAAAAAAATAGGTCTCCTGGGAATCCCACGTCTCGCCGATCTTGACTTCTTTGCCCCGAATGGCCTCAACGCTGTCTTTCCAGTGGCCCTGCTCGCGTTCCTCAAAAGTCTGCTGAGAAAAAACGGCAACCGTTTTTTGAAAATCTTCCGGGGAGAGATTTTTTTTCATGAGCGAAACCAAATCATCATACCCGCTGATCCGCGTGAGCCTCCCCTGAGAATCCAAATAATACTTAACGACAAAATGCTGTAAAACCGACAGCAACGGATCGGCAACGCCAACGGAATTCCTGGTCATCGTGGTCGATACGGGCGTGTTCACCAGCGTGAAACCCTCTGACGTGCGCTCGATATTCATCTGTGATTTGGAAACGCTGACGTCCTCCCGGCGCATCCCCGAGGCGTCTTCATAAATCACGGTGTGTTTTAAAACGGTTTCAAAATTGAAATTGGACGGCGGATTAAATTGGAAGCGGAAGGTTTGATTGGGGTCGCGCGGGGGCTGCGTTTTACGCCGCATCCGGCCGCGCAAGATATCACGGTAGCGGTCCTGGACTTTGTCGGGACTCAGCTTTTCCCCGGTAATATCGCCGACTTCATCCAGGCGGTACTGACTAATTATCCCCGTCCCCGTATCGACCTGAATATATTCATTGGTTTGACCAACAATTTTCCCCGCCACGGCCGTGCCTGATTTTAAATAAATCAACTCGGCCTCAGCCCACGGGAGGACAGGAAAAACACATAAAATGGCGAGGCCCCCTAAACACGTGCCCGTTGACTCATTAAAGAATGTTACCGTGGGAAATTTTTAGCATAAGAATATTCAAGAAGCAAGTTGTAAAATTTTTTCAATTTTTCTATTGATGAT
>Ga0247727_10013108_pt1 | contig 14055 bp, 8 predicted proteins | sample WisWelCaveWW1625_FD_202498 | JGI IMG/M metagenome (GOLD analysis project Ga0247727, IMG submission 202498) | Biofilm microbial communities from Wishing Well Cave, Virginia, United States - WW16-25 | ecosystem: Environmental > Aquatic > Deep subsurface > Groundwater > Cave microbial mat | place... | reverse complement strand
CGGCAAATCTCACAACGGCTTTCCAGTCCTCGTCTTCCCGGATCTCCCCGACGTACAGCACGGTAGGGGTTTGCCGCAGCGCATCGTTTACGGCATCAGCCAGAGAACTGACGTCGGTACCCTTTTGCCGGGGCGTGAAGTCCAGTCCACGCTCTTGGGCGTACTCCGGATCTTCACCTTCGTCCCTGTAGTAATAAGTCTCTATCGGATCTTCGTACGTGACCAGATGTGGTCGCCGTGGAGCGTGCGATTGAGCTAGCTCTTCTGATTCAGATAGTCCTGCAAGGCGCTCGATTCGTTTGTTCAGATATTTCGCAATCAGGCCGCGGGCAATCGTACTCTTCCCCGAAGCGGTAGAGCCCGTGACGGCGACAAGCCCGGCCGGCTCACAGTCCGCTTTAGGCTTGGTGCCGAAGATCGGCTCGTACAAGGCTTCGCAGAGGCCGACGTTTTGATCAAAGGGCTCGTACTCTGACCTGTCCGGACCGGCTACCCTAAGCCGGTAATGTGTCGCCCACTGTTCGCCTTTCTTTCTGAACGTAAAGCTCCAATATTTACCTTTGAAGCACAGACAGCCCAGAGCTCTGCCGCTGGCGCTCTGTCCGGAATCTTTGATCTCGATCTTGTCGTTGTAGGGCTGACGCCGCCTGTTCTTTTTCTTGCCCGTGAGGGCCCGCAACACGGGGTCATCTGTGCTCCTATAGAATGTGTAGTCTAAACGGTTAAAAATGCTTTGGGAAATGCTTAGCATAATCGATTCGCTACACGGGTTCATAGAATACCACACAGACCGGACGGATCGGACTGCTGGCGAAGGTCGAAAGCGAACGGCCAGAACCGACCGTCGAGGTTGCGCCGCCGGAGCGGAGGTGGCGCGGCGCTCGCTTCATGGCGCCCTGCCCATGCACTTCGGCCGGGGTTCGGTAGTCCAGCGCCTGGTGCGGCCGCTCGCGGTTGTAGTGCCGGAAGTACCGTCCCAGGCTGCGCTGCGCCTCCGCGCCATCCTGGTAGTCCATCAGATACACCTCCTCGTACTTTACACTGAGCCATAGCCGTTCCGTGAACGCCCGCGCCCGTCCACGCTGATCCGGATGCCCTGTTGTTGCAACTGGCCGGTGAAGGCCTCACTGCTGAACTGCGACCCTTGGTCCGTATTGACGACATCCTCGCGGCGCTGACCGGTGGTCGCGGCCCAGAATCGTGTTCCGAGCAGCGACTGCAAGAAGCGGTGGAATGGTTGTTTCCTGACGGGCCTTACTTCACTTCCCGGCGCCCGCGCGCAGGGCGGAAATCCGGCTGAGAAAAGCATCCAGCGTGAGGGCCGGAGCGGATGCTCGCGCCGGCGCCCCCGGCTTGTTCGAAGCCGCGTCGTCCACCACGAGTTCCTCGCCCCGGATGTCAACCACCACCTGCCGGCGGTGATTCAACACCTTCCCGCCGTCCAGGAAGAAGACACCCTGCCAGAGGCCCACCGTGGGGCCGAGCGGAGTAGCTGTGTCTTCGGCCAGGAACAGCGCCACCCGGTCGCCGGCCTCAAGCTGAGGAAACCCGGCGATCCACTGGCGCACGTCTCCGACCGTCCCACCGGCCATCTCGAAGGTGAACGACGCCGGCGGGGATGCTCCCGCCACGGCATGGCTTTCGCGGATCTCGACGGTGGTGAAGATGCGGCCGCTCTGCGCATCCTTATAAGAGGTAAGCCGCTCCACCTGGCCGACGCTCACCCGCCGGGCGGCGCGGCTCAACTGCGTGAAGCTCACCGGCGAGACGCTGGACGCAGCCAGGGTAAGGCTCATCAGCGCAAGTAATAGAACTCTTGACGTAGTCCGTTTTCCCATGGGTCGATCTTCTCCTCAAGTCCTCACGCAACAGTCGATATGTATGGACAGATCGGCGGAGAAGGTGGAACCTTGAAATTTCTTGCACTCATACTGGCTGCGGCGGCATTGAGCGGCGCTGAAACGGGCAACGAGGTGGCGCAGACGTTCTGTAAGCCGGGCGGTTTCGCGGTGGTGCGCTTCTCGGGCGGCACGGAGGCGCGGGGAAAGGCGGACTCCGCCTTCAACGTCGGCCTGGACGCGGGGAACTACCAGGGCAACGCCTTTGACACGGCGCTGCGGTCCGCGGCGGCAAGCTGGAGCGCGGTGAGCGGATCGACCTGGCGGTACACCGTTTCAGGCTATACCAGCGCCAGCAACTCCTCCGGTGACGGCCTGATGACGGTCCAGAGGGGCGGTTTGGCCTTCCCGCAGGGCGTGCTGGCCACCACCATGATCAGCGCGCTGGTGTCATCGGGTCAGATCGTGGACTCCGACATCTACTTCAACCCGGCGAGCAACTTCGGAACCAGCGGCGGTACAGCCGAGATCGATTTCGAGTCCGTGGCGGTGCACGAGATGGGGCATGGACTGGGCCTGGACCACAACGACGGCTGTTCCTCGACTCGAACCGTGATGCAGTCGACCATCTCGGCCGGAACCCTCAATCGGGGCCTCTCGGCGCCGGAGCAAGACGGCGTCCGCTATCTTTACCCTGGGACCGGCGGCGGGACCGAGGTGACGGCCTCACCGTCGGCGATGGTGTTCGGCGGCACGGCGGGGGGCGCGGCGCTGGCCTCGCAGTCGATCGTGATCTCGGGTGCGCCGGGTACGGCGTGGGCCGCGGCGGTTTCCTCGAGCGGCTGGCTCAGTGTCAGCCCGGCCTCCGGCATGTCGCCCGGTACAGCTTCCGTTAGGGTGGCGATTACCGGGCTGAGCGCGGGGTTCTATTCGGGCCGGGTCACCATTCAGGCATCGGGCGCGTCCCACGAGGTAGCGGTGGCGCTGAGCTTGAGCCAGCCGGCGGTGACCGCGCTCGAGGTGAGTCCGGCCTCACTGCGGTTCACGGCGCTGGCCGGTGTCCAGGGGCAGGGACCACAGACCCTGAGCCTGAGCGGCACGCCGGGAGCGTCCTGGACCGCGGCGCCCACCACGCCGTGGCTCGCCGTCACGCCGACGCGCGGGATCTTGCCGGCCACCCTGATCGTTTCTGTGGCCACGGTGGGACTGGCGGCGCAGACCTACACCGGGCAGGTAACGGTGCTCGCCGGGACGACCACGCGGCAGGCGGCCGTCTCGCTTGTGGTGACCTCGCAGCCGCGCCTCGAAATCGAGCCGGCGCAGGTTTCACTGACCGCCCCGGAGGGGGCGACGATTCCGGCCTGCGCCACTTTCCGGGTGGCAGCCGGGAACGCGGCCGTCGACTGGACAGCGACGGCGGCGGCCGGGGCGTCCTGGCTGACAGTGCTGCCGGCCTCGGGCCGCGCGCCTGCCACCGCCAGCGTCTGCGCCACGGCCGCAGGCGTGGCCCCTGGCGCCTATTCCGCCGGCGTGCAGATCGCCTCCGCCGGCGCTCTCAACAGTCCCTTCACGGTGACGGTGAATTTCACGATCGCATCGATTGTGGCGGTCAGCGAGGGTGGAGTGATCAACGCCGCGTCGCTCGAGGCCAATCGGCCGCTCGCGGCCGGGGAGCTCGTGACCCTCTTCGGCCGCAGCCTGGCGCCGCAGACCGCCTTGGCCGGGGGTTTCCCGCTGCCCACCGAGCTGGCCGGAACGCGGGTTCTGCTCGGCGGAGTGCCGGCCCGGCTGCTCTATGTCGCGCCCGGACAGATCAACCTGGTCACGCCTTCGACCCTTGCCGGGCTGGCCGGGACAACCACCACGCTGGCGGTGTTCAACGGCAAGCTGGCGGCGCCCGCGGTGCGGGTGGCGGTGGCCCGGCAGGCGCCAGGGGTCTTCACGATGCTCGGGAACGGCGCCGGCGCCGGAGCCATCACCCATGCCGACGGGTCGCTGGTGACGCGCTCGACCCCGGTGACGGCGGGGGAAACGGTGCTGGTGTATCTCACCGGGATGGGGGGTCTTACGCCGGCGGTCCCCGATGGGGCGCCCGCGCCTGCCGATCCGCTGGCCGCTGCCGCCAACCCGGTGCGGCTGTTGGTCGACGGCCGCGAGGCGGAAGTATTGTTCGCCGGCGCTGCGCCGGGCTTCGCCGGACTTCAAGTGGTGGTGGCGACGCTGCCCCCCTGGCTGGGCCGGCGATTCCCGGAGATGGCGGTCGAGGTCGGAGGCACGCCGTCCAATCGGTTCAGCGCCGGCGGCCCAAGTCTCTACGACGTCACGCCTTTCAAAGCGCGGGCCAACTCCGACGCGGTCGTGGTGCTCCGCGGGATGAACCTGGCCCCATCGAGCGTCCTGGATGTCTCCGGCGTCACGATCCCGGCGACCGTGTCGCAGCAGGACTGGCAGGAAGTGTGGGCCACCATCCCGGCCCGGGTGCTGGGCGCCGGGGGAACGCTGACCCTGCGGGTGGTCGATCCGCAGGCGCCGCTTGAGCCGCCCAGCAACCCGGTTACGCTGCTGGTCGAGCGGTAGCGCGCAACTACGGCTATAATCGGCCTCTGATGGGGCGCAGCAAGACCAGGGGCTTGCCGTACGAGGTGCTGCGGCTGGAGTCGTGGGCGGACTTCCTCCAGGCGGTTACCGATTCCCCCTATTCCGACTGGGCCTTTCGCGGGCAGGCCGATGAGCGGTGGCCGCTCGAGAGCAAGCTGTCACGCTACTTCTCCAGCTTCCGCGTGGACCTGCGGATGTGGTCCGAGCAGGAGGAGCGCATCCTGCGGATCTTCAAGCGCAAGGCCCACCTGTTCCTCAACACTCCTCCCGATGCCGACGACGAGTTCCAGTGGCTGGCGCTGATGCAGCACCATGGCGCCCCGACGCGGCTGCTGGACTTCACCTGGTCGCCCTACGTGGCCGCTTTCTTTGCACTGGAGGAAGCCACCGGCGACGCCGCGGTGTGGGCGCTGAACCCCGATCCCCTGCATCCGCTGAAGATGAATCCGCGCCTGAAAGGCAATCTGCGGCGGTACTTCCTGCAGGGGCGCGAACCGTTCCTGTACGTGGGCGAGCCGCAGGTGATGAACCGGCGGCTGGTGGCGCAGTCGGGGACCTTCGCGCTCCCGGGCGTCCTGTCGGCGCCGCTTGAAAAGATCTTGAGCGGGTATCCGGACCCCCGCAACACGCTGGTGAAGTTCGTCCTGCCGGCGGACAAGATCCGGCGCAAAGGGCTGCGCGAGCTCTACCGGATGAAGATCACCAACGAGACGCTGTTCCCGGACCTGGACGGGCTGGCGCGGTCGCTGGGCTACGAGCTGGAGTTTCACTGGCGCGATCCCCACCCGGCGTGACCAGCTCGTCGAACACGACGCGGCGGAGCAGGCCGGGAGGCAGCAAGCCCTGGGCCAGCAGAAAGTCGTGGAAACGCCGGGCGTCGAAGCGCGGCCCCTGCGCCTTCTCCACTTCGGCGCGCAGCTCCATCAGCCGCGTGTAGCCGTAGAAGTACGACGTGGCCTGGCCGGGCATGCGGAAGGTGTAGCGCTCGACTTCCTGGCGGGCCATGGCCTCCGACAGCACCACTTCTTCGCGCAGGATACGGCCGGCCTCCTGCGGGGTCACCTTGCCGAGCTGGAGCTCGGGATCGAGGAAAGCGCGGGCGGCGCGCATGAGACGGTGCTGCAGCGCGATGAGCCGGCCCTCGGCGGGCAGGTAAGGCTCCAATACCGATTCCGCATACAGGCCCCAGCCCTCCACATTGGCGCTGTTGAAAGCGTAGATGGCGCGGGCGGTGGAGACGCCTTTTTCCACCAACCAGGCGAACTGCATCTCGTGGCCCGGCCGCAGCTCGTGCGCGGTGAGGGTCCAGGACGCGGCGGCGAAGGTGAAGTCGTCGTAGCCCTGCATCTTGCCGGAGCTGTCCGGAATGTTCAGCGGCAACACGAACTCGCCCATCTCGCCGGTGTTGCCCACCAGGCGGGGTGGGCGCATGTTGGGCGCCGGTGAGGCAGCGCTCTCGGCCGGCGTGGCCAGCCGGATGCGGGCCGGGCGGTCCGGCAGCGTGACCAGGTTGTGCCGCCGCACGATCGCCTCGATCTCCCCCAGCCGCTTCTGGTAGTGAGGCAGGATGGCGTCGCCTACCAGTTGTTCCTTCTTGAGCCCGCGGATCACGTCGGGGTAGGCGGCCAGACTCCAGCCGCGCTCCTTGGCGACCTGGGGGGCAAGCTCCCGCATCTGGGCCTGGATCCGTTGAAACGCCGCCCGCGCCATCGCGGCAAGATCCTGCGGCGGAATGTCGACGCCGAAGCTGTCCAGGCTCACCGCGTAGAGCTCCGCCGGCAGGCGGAAGTCGGTGCGGGCCCGGGGTTGCAGTTCCTTCCGCACAAACTCGTGATAGGCAGCGGCCTGCTCCTGGAGCCGGGCCAGCGGCTCCTGATATCCGTCGATCTGGTACTTTGCGAAGAGCTGCCCGATGCCGTCCAGGAAGACGCCGGCGTTGGCCAGGTCCTGGTCCACCCGCTGGCGGAAGGGACCGAGCAGCCCGGGCCGCTCCAGACGCTCCCGGATCCGCTCTTCGGCCAGCCGCGTGATGGGCCGGTAACCTTCTTCGAGCCCGGCGTAGCGGCGGAGCCGCACCAGCGCCGCCGGCCGCCGTGACGCCGCCACCTGGTCATCGAGCAGCGCGCGAAGCCCGCCAAACACCAGTTGCGCGATGCTGGCATACGGCAGCAGGTGCTTGCGGTTTACCTCGATGGCGCGGACGCGGTCGTCGGCGGCCTTGATCAGGATCTGGAGGTCCTGCCGGACCTTGGCATCCTTCTCCGAGGCCAGGCGCTGCCGCAGGGTCTGGCCCGCCTCCCGGTAGACGCGCAGGTTGCGATCCTCGAGGCCGGCCGAGAGGTCGGTGATTTCCTTGTCCACGCCCTCGACGCCCGTCTGGCCGGCGCTCTCGGGGGACAAGCGGGCCCCCACATCGAGCAGCCCCCCGGCGTGCTCGTTGCTGCGGCGGATCCAATCGGGCATCTCAGGGGCGGCCAACGCCGCCAGCAGAACGATGGAGGGGAGCATAAGCTGTCATGATACCGGGTTCGCCGCCGGTGGCATAGGCACCTTGTTGCAAATTTGCAACGAGGTCGGCGAGTCAACAGAATCAACAGGTTGCTGAGCCGCGACGGGTGCGCGACATGCGCCGGGTCCGAGCCGTGCGCAGCAAGCAGTGTTGCGGTGAAACCGGGGAACCGCTCATGCAGTCGCGGCTCAGGGCGGGGCGTAGCCGCCGTCGCAAATTTGCGACGGGCGAACCTCCGGGCAAATTTTCCCGGAGGTTCCACAGGCTGAAGCGGGGTTTTGCCCCGGGTTGTTAGACTCAGAGTGTGCGGTGGCTGGCGACACTACTGCTGGCCCAGGGAGCGTGGGCCCAGGTCGCCGGCGTGGTCCTCGATCCGGCCGACCGGGCGGTGCCCAACGCGCGCCTGGTGCTCGCCCAGGGGCCCGATGAGCGCGAGGCCCAGACGGGAGCGGCCGGCGAGTTTCGTTTCGACAACCTGGCTGAAGGGTCCTACCAGTTGCGGGTGGAGGCGCCGGGGTTTGACCCCATCCGCCGGACCGTGCGGGTGGCCGCCCGCCCCGCGCCGAGACTGACGCTGCGGCTGGCGCTCGCGAGCCTCCGCGAACAGGTGACCGTGTCGGCCGAGACGGTGCGGGTCAACACCGACATCGGGGGGAACCGGAACACGGTGTCGGTCGAGCGCGGGTTGCTCGACAACCTTCCTATCCTCGATCTCGATTACATCGCGGCGCTGGCCCGCTTTCTCGACCCCTCCACGCCGGGCAGCGGCGGTCCGTCGCTGATTGTGGACGGCATGGAGGCGCGCAACGTCGGTGTCACCGCGTCGGCGATTCAGGAGATCAGGATCAACCAGAATCCGTACACGGTCGAGTACCCGCGGTGGAGCCGGCGGCGCATCGAGGTGATCACCAAGGCGGCAACCGACCGCTACCACGGCACGCTGAACTTCCTGCTGCGCGACCATCACCTGAACGCCCGCGACGCCTTCGCCCTGACGCGTCCGCCGGAGCAGCGGCGCATCTGGGAAGGCAGCTTGTTCGGACCGCTCGGTTCCGGGAAGACCACGTCGTTCCTGCTCTCGGGCACGCGGGAGGATGAAGATCTGCAAACGGTGGTCTACGCGCAGGGCCTGGCGGGGGCCATTATCCGCAACGCCGCCACGCCGCAGCACAACACCCAGGCCTCACTCCGCATCACGCGCCAGCTCGGGCAGCGGCACGCCATCTTCTGGCAGCTCAACTACCAGGATCGGTTCCAGTACAACCAGGGCGTGGGCGGAACCACGATCGAGGAAGCCGGAACCCACGCCCGTTTCCGGGAGGACGAGTTCGTCTTCAACCATCGCGGCGCGATCACGCCGAAGCTGCTGACCCAGTTCCGCATCCTGATCGGCCGCTACTGGGCGCCGATCCGCAGCAACGCCGCCGGGCCGCGGGTCGTGGTGAGCGACGCGTTCACCGGCGGCGGGGCGCAAGGGGACCGCACCACCACTGAGTTCCACACCTCCATCACCTGGCTGCTGACCCAGACCATCCGCGGGCACACCCTCAAGTATGGCTTCAATGTGCCCGACTGGAGCCGCCGCGGGCTCATCGACCGCACCAACCGGCTGGGCGCCTACTTCTACGGCTCACTCGACGAGTACCGGCGAAACCTGCCGTTCGCTCTGATCCTTCAATCGGGCGAGCCGAAGACGATCTTCATCGAGAAAAACGTCGGTGGATTTTTCCAGGACGAATGGCAGGTGAGGCCCAACCTGTCGGTGGCGGCCGGGCTGCGGTACGACTGGCAGAACCGTTTCGGGGATGTCAACAACTTCGGGCCGCGGGCGGCGTTCGCCTATGCTCCGGGCCGGGCCAGGAGCTTCGTGATCCGGGGCGGCGCCGGCTTCTTCTTCGACCGCTCCGGACCAGCCCCCGTCTTTGACCTGCTGCGGTACGACGGGGTTCGGCTGCGGCGCTACGTGGTCACCGGATCGCAGGCCCGGCCGGGGCTCGATCCGGCCGCCGCGGCCGGACTTCCGACCAGCATCGTGCTGCTCGATTCCGCCGCCGGGCTGCCCGATACGGCGCAGTTCAGCATCGGCTTCGAGCAGCAACTAGCCAAGCGGACGACGCTGGCGGTGAACTACATCGGCACGCGGGGAGTGCAGCAGTTCCGGTCGCGGGACGCCAACGCGCCGCTCCCGCCCGGCTTCAGCGCCCGGCCCGATGCGCGCTACAGCGTGGTGCGGCAAATCGAATCGGCGGGCCGCGTGGAAGGCAACGCCCTCGAGGTGACCGTGCGCGGGACCCTGGGGCGGAAGCTCAACGGCCTGGCGCAATACAACTTCGGGCGAGTGCGGTCCGATACCGGCGGTGTGAGCTGGTTCCCGGCCGACAGCTTCGATCCGCGCGGGGAGTGGGGACGCGCCGATACCGACCGGCGCCACCAGTTCAACCTGCTGGGCACGGCCACCTTGCACCGCTGGGTGAATCTGGGCGTGTCGGCGTCGCTTCTGTCGGGCGCGCCGTTCAACATCACCACCGGGCGGGACGAGAACGGCGACGGGCTGGCGGGCGATCGTCCGGCCGGGGTCACGCGAAACACCGGCCGGGGGCCGGGGATGGTGGGATTCGATCTGCGGTGGTATCGCGAGTTCCGCCTCAAGCCCGCCCAGAAGGACAAGGGCCCGGTGACGACGGTCTCGCTCGACGCGTTCAACCTGTTGAACCGCGTCAACTACCAGAACTACGTGGGGGCGGTGAGCTCGCCGTTCTACGGGAGGGCGGTGGGCGCCCAGCCGCCGCGGCGGTTGCAGGCCGGGTTCCGGTTTCAGTTCTGACAGCGCCCATCTTCACCGCGCCGACAGCGCCGCCAGGCTCAGCGACAGCGAGATCATCACCGCCGCCGTCGTCCAGGCCACGGCGTTGAAGGGTCCGGAGTTGGTCCACTTCCCCATCAGGTCCTTGCGGTTCACCAGCAGCAGAATGAAGATCAGGATCACCGGCAGCAGCATCCCGTTGAGCACCTGGGAAAGCAGGATCAACGGCACCAGCGGGAAGTTGGGGAGCAGGATCACCCCGGCCCCGATGGCGATCAGCAACGTGTAGAGCCAGTAAAAGACGGGCGCTTCCTGAAAGCTTTTGTTGACCCCGGACTCGAACCCCAGCCCCTCGCAGACCGTGTAGGCGGTCGACAGCGGCAGGATGGATGCCGCGAACAGCGAGGCGTTGAACAGCCCGGCGCTGAACAGCAGGTAGGCGTAGCGGCCAAACGGTTCGAGCGCCTGGGCAGCCTCGGCGGCGCTCGAAATGTCCCGCGGCCCCTTGGAGTAAATGGCGCCGGCGCAAGCCAGGATGATGAAGAAGGCGATCATGGTCATCACCACGCACCCCACCACCACCTCGATCCGCGACTGGGCGTATTCCTTGGCGTCGATCCCCTTTTCCACCACCGCCGACTGCAAGTAGAACTGCATCCACGGCGCGACGCTGGTGCCGACCATGCCGATGAGCATGGCCACGTAGGCGTCATCGAGCATCAGGCGGGGCCGCACGCTGCTGATGGCGGCCTGGGCCCAGTCCGGCCTTACCAGGATTCCCGACACCACGTAGGCGCCGTAAAAGCCGCAGGCCAGCAGGAACACCTTCTCGACCGACCGGTAGGTTCCCTTCACCACCAGCAGCCATACCGCCGCCGCTCCCAGAGGCACCGAGATGTAGCGGCTCACGCCAAAAAGGCTGAGCGAGGTGGCGATCCCGGCGAAGTTCGCCATGACGTTGGTGAGGTTCACCAGCAGCAGCGCCGCCATCACCAGGAACGTCGTCCGCAGCCCGAACTCCTCGCGGATCAGGTCCGACAGCCCCTTGCCGGTGACCGCCCCCATCCGCGCGCACATCTCCTGGGTGACGACCAACGCCAGGGTGATCGGCAGCAGGGTCCACAGGGGCAGGTAGCCCCACTTCGCGCCGGCGTGAGAGTAGGTGTAGATGCCGCCGGCGTCGTTGTCGACCATGGCGGTAATGAAGCCGGGCCCGATGACCGCGAAGAAGACGGCGATGTGATTTCGCAGCCGCCGGAGCATGGTTTCAGGCGCGCCGCAGGACGCTGATCACGTCGTCGGCGGTGATCACTCCTTGCAGCTTCTCCCCTTCGTCGATCACCGGCAGGGTCAGGATGTTGTACTTGTCGAAGAACTCGATGACCTCCTTGCGGCTGGCGTCCACCGGGACCTTCAGCAGCGACTTGAAGGACAGCCCGACGAGCGGGGCCGAGTCGCCGGCCACAAACAGCCGGGCCAAGGGCACGGCGGCTGCCAGGCGCTCGTCGGAGTCGACCAGGAACAGCGTGTTGAGGCTCTCGAGCAGGTCCTCATTGCCCCGCAGCGCTTCGATGGCGTCGCGGACCACAGCTTTCTGGTGGAGCGCCACGAACTGGGTGTTCATCATTCCGCCGGCGGTGTCCTCCTTGTACTCGAGCAGGCCTCCGATCTCGGCGGCCTCAGTCAGCTCCATGTCGCTCAAGATTTCCCGGCTGGCTTCTTCCTCGAGCTCGCCCAGGGCATCGGCGGCGTGGTCGGGATCCATTTCCTCCAGGATGTCGGCGGCCTTGTCGGAGTCGAGCGCCTCCAGGATGCTGGTCTGAATTTTGGGCTCGACCTCGGTGAGGGTGTCGGCGGCCACGTCTTCGTCCAGGGACTCGATGAGGGCCTCGCGCTCGGCTGGAGGCAGATCCTCAACGATGTCGGCCAGGTCGGCCGGGTGAATCTGGTTGAGCATCTGGTGGGAGATGTTCAGCTTCAGGCGGCGCTGGGGGTCGGGCTCGATGATGTTGCAGTACTCCCACCCGATGGAGCTGGGCTTGATCGGCTCTTGGAGGCGGCGAATCACCGGCGGCGGCGCCACGCCTTCCAGCAGCCGCCGAAAGGCTCCCCGCACCCCCACGTCCACCTCCAGCACCCACAGTTCCTGGCGATCCCCGGCCGCCTCGATGGTCAGGGTCATGTCGTTCACCCGGACAACCTTGCGGCCGTTGACGTCGATGATCTGCTGGTCGAGAAGGTCCTTGCACAGCAGCAGGAAGGCTTCGTCGCGCCGGTAGGGGGTGAGCAGGGCGTCGGCCAGCACCAGCCCGTCGAGCGAAATCGACTGGACCTGGTCGTGCCGGATGGCGAAGCGGGTGCGGCCGCCGTCGCCCACCAGGTAGCGGGCCACCCGCCGGGGGTGTTCGGTGGGCGCCACTGCCGCCTCCACCACCCGTCCGATCCGCTCACCGTCCGGGCTGTACACCTTCAGCCCGGTCAATTCCGTCAGGTAGAGGATCCGTTCCAGGTTGATCGCGATAGCGGCCGCCATCGTATTCCCCCTTCCCAAGCGCCCAATAAAAAGGCCCGCGGCGCACAACTGCGCGGCGGGCCGTCGGCTTACCGATAGAGTGCGCTTTACATCTGAATGCTAGGGATTGCTCCCTACTCCCCACTATGCCCTAAGGCGAGGGAAGGGCGCAAGCTTTTCTTTTGTGTTGGCCCTGGCTTCGATCGCCTTCGATGACGCCCGCCTCGGGCGTTCACCGGCGCTGTCTTCTGGCGCGTCCGGAGCGACGCTTTGTTGGCCCGCTGCGCTTCCTTGGCTTCGGTGCGCCCCCGGGCCACTTTGGCATCCGCTACCGAAATCAAAAAAACCTGGATTTCCATTTTCGTCGACTTACTGCGGTGAAGATGACGCGGCTGAGTTGCCACTTGGTTCCGCTCCAACGAGGTGCGAATCTGGCTGAGCGTAATGGCCTACAACCTGGGGAACCTGTGGCGACGGCTGGTGCTGCCGAAGAGGGTCGAAAACTGGTCACTGACCAGCCTGGCAGCAGCGGTTGGTGAAGACCGGTGGGCGGCTGGTGAAGCATGCGAGGTACAAATGGCTGCTGTTGGCACAGAGCCATCTGACGCAGAGGCTGTTTGGAAGCATGGTGCGGCGGATTGCGGCGTTGGCGGTGCCGACCGGATAGGGCGCGGCGACCGAGCAACCGAACAGGTCGCGGGAACGAGGGGGCGGAGAGGTGTATGAGAAATCGCTCGAAATGAGGCACTCCCGGGTTTGTCCATACCCGGAGGAGGCAGAACCAGACCCCTTCCTGGGCCGCCGGAGTCGGTCGGGACGGAACGGATATGGAAAGGATGAAAAGAACGGCCCCAACGGAGGTCATTCGGCGTATACTGGCCGGTGCCTGGGAAGGCAAAATGGAAATCCTGACTCAGATGGGCCGGCTTGAATCCGACCTTGATGCTCATCGAGAACTTTCGGTGAGACGGCGCGACCTGCTGGCGGCCCTCGCCGCGGTCCTTCTGTCCGCCGTCGCCTTCGCTCAGCCCCCCGGCGCCCCCTGCGGCAGCCGAACTGTGGTCATCCTGGTGGATCCCACGGTAGTTAATGGGATCCGCAATAGCCTGAGCCAGTTTGAATCGGATCTTTGCCTTGATGGTTACAACTCGCTAGAAAACACGGCAGGCTTCGCAGACCCCCCTGCCGTCAGAACCTATCTGAAACAGATTTACGACGAGCCGGGGCGGAATCTCGTTGGCGCCATTCTGATTGGCGCCTTTCCACGCGCCTACCAGTGGGTCACCCTCACTTCGACGAACCCAAACATACCCTCAACCCTCGAAGAAGCGATCAGCTTCCAGTACTATTCCGACCTGAACGGCACTTTCGCCAGGTCGCCCGGCTACGTATCCCCCGGTCGCCGTGCGTTTTCCTACGATATCCATAACGGGGACGTCGGGTGGGAGATTTGGGTCGGCGTGCTGCCTTTCTACAAAGGCGATCTGACGCGGACCGTCGATGCCCTCAACCGCTACTTGGCAAAGAATCGCGCCTATCGCGCCGGGCTGCTCCGGCGTCCTCGGGCCTTCCTCGAGATCAGCGAGTTCTTTACCGCGAGTACGCCCGCTGACCACAGCTTCTACCTCAACGAGATGCGCGCCGGCACTTATTCGTGGACGCCGTACAGCAACGCGTCCAACGCGCGTTTGTACTTTGAGAGCCCCCCGGGCGGCCTGTCGGTCGCGCAAGGATACGCCGACATGCGAGCTGGGGCCGCCGACTTCACGGTGACCGGCACCCACGGCAACTGGCA
>Ga0247727_10013107_pt1 | contig 14055 bp, 14 predicted proteins | sample WisWelCaveWW1625_FD_202498 | JGI IMG/M metagenome (GOLD analysis project Ga0247727, IMG submission 202498) | Biofilm microbial communities from Wishing Well Cave, Virginia, United States - WW16-25 | ecosystem: Environmental > Aquatic > Deep subsurface > Groundwater > Cave microbial mat | place... | reverse complement strand
TAGCTCTTGCGCTTTTGCCCACGACCCCTTAAATTAGCAAACGCTCCCTACTGAAAAAAGTGGGGAATAATGCTGACCCCGCAGTGGGGAATAATCCTGACCCCCGACATTAGTGTGCCGACAATTAGAAACGCGCTTTCAGATTGTATTATTGTTTTTGAGAATGCTATCCAAAATGCAAAAAAGACTATACTGGCAAAGACATCTCCAGATACACTATAACGCCAATCATACTGAGACGGCAACTGTTTATCAAACATTGATATAACATCCCATGCAACATAAAAAATAAACAATATAGATAACCACAGATAATAGTCTGGTGTATGCGCGGTAGACGTCAATAGCAGTCTTGAAATAGAAAAAAGGATGCTTATATCCAACACGAGAAAAATGTTCTTATATTCCGCTCCCCAGTATAGACGATGAACGTAAATCCAATCAATAACAACAACTGCATATGCAAAGAAAAAGCGGAAATAATCAGTAAAATCGCCTGCTTTATCAAAAAAGTTAAACCCATATGCAAGGACTACCCCATACATGACATCCAGCAAGCTACTTCTTACTGCGCTTTCTTTATCAGCATCTTTTTTTTTCATAAAATACTCCTTCCTTGTTTGAACGTTCTATCAAAATTTTTAAAATATTTACTGTATAAAGTTTTGTTTTTTCAATTTGTTATCTTAATATTGACTTGTCTTCCCCACTTTCAACGAGTCTTTTGTCCTATTAAAAGTAAGGAGCAACAAGCCGATTATGAACCTTCAAAATATCATTGTCTTGATTTACAAAAAGTTTAATCGCGAGCAAATCCAGGAAATCATCAACAAACTAGTTGATATCCTTAATGATAAATATTCCGCCGTTAAACCCAGAGATGATTTCCGCGAAAAACACCCGCACAATAGCAATTTTATAGTCGATCCACTGGCGCCTCTGGAATCCGTCAAGTTTATTGCCCCGAAAACAACTGGATTATAAAATCCTCATGACGGACTTCCTAAATCTGCCTCGCATAATTTGAAACCCAGCCAACTAAAAACTTTCTAAAATTACAAAAGATCTATTGAAAAGGCAAATAAAAAAACGCCAACGCCAGCCCAACAATGCGCATTTTTTGGTTGAAAAAATCGGCGCGTTCCGCAACAACGTGGTGCAGATCGCGCTGGACGGCGAGCGCAATGTTTACAAGATCGAGCATGTGGAATACGGCGATTCCGTTTCCGAGGTGTTGGCTTACGTGCAGCAGAGCAAAGACGATCTCATCAGCGAATTTCGCCAAAGCGTCGAACAAGCCGTGCGCGCGGGAGGGTGCACACTGGAAGAAGCGCGCCACATTTTGGAGACGTACCGCAGCGGGTTTGAGGGATACACTTACATGGAGCGGTGAGGCGAAACGCCACCACAAAATTTAGGCCGTATTTTTAAGGGGAGATAACGTTGCGGTTCAGCCGCTTGCGCAGCGGAGCAAGTCGACTGCAACCGCGTTAGGCGCATTCCTGAATTGGCAACCAGTTCAATTCTTCCGTTGAGCTTCCCAGATCTCCCGCTGAAGATAATCTATAGCTCTTTCGAGCACCTCGTCTTTTTCGTTTTGAATACCTTTGATCATGGGCTTGACTTCAATATCTGGTGCAAGGCCGATGCGTTGTAATTGCCGTCCATCTACGTATCTGACAGATTGACCCCGTTTTTCCCTTGTAGCGCGATTTCTCCGTTCAACTTTGATTATGCCGCCGCAGTGCCGGGCGAATGCAAGCCGGCGGGTTTGGCGCGCCAGGCGCACTTTTACCGCGTGCAAATATGGCTGGCTTCAGTGGTTGGCGTGCTGACGTTATCGTGGGTGCTGTATGCTTCGCCGCGGCAGGAGGTGCTGCTCAAGTCGATTCAGGCGCAAACGATTGCGGTGTACGACGAACTCGTGGCCGCGAGGTTTGCGAAATGAGCAACGGCAAAAGCACGGGCAAGGCCTGCTGCTATGGGAAAATTCTTAAAGCCGGTGGCGGCGCCGATCACAAGCTCAACAGCGCTGCTGTAAACTGATTGATGACGACCAGAGCGAGGCAATCGTGCAGGTAAAATTTGCATTTTTTGGTGTCTATATTTAAGATGGGGTTGTTAAAAAATTTGAAGTGAGTCATGCAAGGTGCAGTTGTAAAATTTTATGAAAATTTGACTGATGACTATCAGCATTTTTTCGCGGACTGGAAAAAAGAAGTGCACCGGCAGGGAGAGGTGTTGAATGCCTTAATTCGCCGCCACCTCGGAATGCGGCCCCTCACCGTGCTGGATTGTTCCTGCGGCATCGGCACGCAAGCCATCGGTTTGGCATTGTACGGCTATCAAGTGCATGCCACGGATGCCAATCCGGCGGCATTGGCACGCGCCCAGCAAGCAGCCGAGGCGTTCGGCGTCACGCTGACATTCGAGGTCGCCGACTTGCGCTCTTTAAACGCCGACGTTACCGGCAAATTTGACGTCGTGCTTTCCGGCAATAATGCGTTGCCCCATCTCCGCACCGAAGCGGATTTATTGCTCGCGGCGCGCCAGATGCGAACGCGGCTGCGGCGCGACGGCCTGCTGCTCATCAGCATGCACGATTACAACCAGACCGTGCAAGAGCAACGGCAAGCAGCGTGGACGGCAACGCCACCGCGCGTCTGCGATGGCGCCGAAGGCCGACGCATCAGTTTCCAAATTTGGGATTGGGCTGAGGATCGCCGTTCGTACACCCTCAATCACTTTCTCTTGCGACAGCGGCAGAATGAATGGCAAACCGATCTGCTCACCACGAAATGCCGTGTCTTACAGCAGGAAGAGCTGACCGCGATCCTACACGCTGCCGGCTTTTTCGATATTGACTGGCATCTGCCGGCGGAAAGCGGATTCTATCAACCCATTGTGACCGCACGCAAGAAGTAAGTAGCGCCCACCTCCGGTCTGCGGACGCTAAGTTTTCCTGCACACCCCAGAAAATTCGGGTTGACTTTTATCGGTAAAAACCTCATACTGCAATAGCCGGATTTGCAAAAAATACCAACAACTTGCGCCTGCAAAAAAGATTGCAATCCACCTGCCCGGCTTCGTTAGTATTTTACTCCGTTTTTAACTCATCCTGAGGAGATTGAAATGGCTCAGTTAAAAATAAAAATTTTTTGCTTGCTCGTCTTTGTGCCGCTCATTTTGTCATGGACGAATTGCACAAAAAAATCCGACGACGCCCAAGTCCGCTTGGCGCCGTTGCTCGAGGGCATGGGCGATTTACATTTTACCGTAACCACGAAGAATGAACTGGCGCAGCGTTTCTTCAATCAAGGTTTGGCGCTGTCGTATGCCTTCAATCACAAAGAGGCCGAGCGCGCGTTTCGCGAGGCGGCGCGGCTCGATCCGGATTGCGCGATGGCATTTTGGGGCGCGGCGCTGGTGCTCGGGCCGAACATCAACGCGGCGATGGATAATGCGGAGAATGCCAACGCGTATGCGGCGCTGCAAAAGGCGCTGGCCCTGGCTCCGCGCGCGAGCGAGAAAGAGCAGGCTTTCATCAACGCGCTGTCCAAACGTTACGCTGAAACACCGCCCGACAGCCGCGCCGCACTGGATGAAGCTTATGCGGCAGCGATGCGGAACGTGGCGCAAAAATATCCCGCTGACGCCGATGCCGCGGCACTGTTCGCCGAAGCGGCGATGGATTTGCATCCGTGGAAATATTGGGAAAAAGACGGCCAGCCGAAACCGTGGACGCCGGAGATTATGAACACGATTGAAAGCGGCTTGCAAAAATGGCCGCAGCATCCGGGGTTGAATCATTTTTACATTCACGCCGTTGAAGCCTCGGCGGAGCCGGGGCGCGCGATGGCGAGTGCGGAATTGCTGCGCGATCTCGTGCCGGCCGCGGGGCATCTCGTGCACATGCCCGCGCATATTTTTATTCGCACGGGACGCTATCACGACGCCGTTGTTGCGAATGAGCGCGCGATTGCCGCCGATAGTTCGTACCTCACGCAATGCCACGCGCAAGGCATGTATCCGGTCGTGTATGTGCCGCACAACCATCATTTTCTCTCGGCCGCCGCGACCTTCAGCGGCAACAGCGAGAAAGCGTTGATGGCGGCACACCACATGGCGATGAATCAAGATCGCAAGCTGATGCGCGAGCCCGGTTACGGCACACTGCAACATTACATGACCATTCCGCTCTATGCGATGATCAAATTTGGTAAATGGGAAGCGATTCTGCAAGAAGCAGCGCCGGATTCAGATTTACTCTATCCGAACGGCGTGTGGCATTTTAGCCGTGGCATGGCTTACACGCGGACGAATCAAATCCACAACGCCGTCCAGGAGTTGGCGAAGTTAAAAGCGATTAGCGCGGATTCATCATTGATGAAGGTAACCATCTGGGACATCAACACCACCTTCGATCTTCTGCAAATCGCGACTGAAATGTTGAGCGGCGAGTTGGCTGCCAAGCAAAGCGATTTCGCGGCGGCGATCAAGCATCTGCAGCGCGCGGTCGAGCTGGAACAAAATTTAATCTACGACGAACCGCCACCCTGGTACACCCCCGCGCGGCACAATCTCGGCGCGGTTCTGCTCGAAGCCGGTCGCGCGGCGGAAGCGCAGAAAGTTTACGAAGATGATTTGCAGAAGTATCCGGAGAATGGTTGGGCGCTGTTTGGGTTGCAGCAAAGCCTACTCGCGCAGAACAAACCAGCCGAGGCCGAAGCGGCAAAAAAACGCCTCGACCAAGCCTGGATTGGCGCAGATGTCACGCTCGTCGCGTCACGTTTTTAAATGATCCGTTCGTAGTAACGCCTTCAGGCGTCAAACATTGAACAGAGCAAAAACGCCTGAAGACGTTACAAAAAATACGCTCGTTGTAAGTTAATCGCTGCAATCTCGACAAAATCTAAACCAGTCGAAATAGAAATGGGTTTTACCGGCAAAGTCGTGGTGATTACCGGCGGCACCGGCGCGCTCGGCCAGGCGGTAACGCAAGCTTTCCTGCAGGCAGGCGCCCGCGTCGTCGTCACTTACACGCGCGAGACGGAATTTGACGCGCTCAAAGAAAAAGTTAGCGCGCGCGAAAATTTGCTGGGCCTCAAAACCAACGTGCTGGATGAAGCCAGCGTAAAGGCGATGACGCAACAGGCCGGGCGCATCGACGTTTTGGTAAATACGGTCGGCGGTTTTCTCGGCGGCGTGTCGATTACCGAAACCACGTTGGAGCAGTTTGATAAAATGCTCGCGCTCAATTTGAAATCGGCCTTTCTCTGCTGCAAACATGTTTTGCCGTTGATGATGCAGCAGCGCAGTGGCCGCATCATTAACATTGGCTCGCAAGGCGGCCTGCAGGGCGGCGAAGGAATTTCCGCTTATGGCGCTTCGAAGGCGGGCCTGATTAATTTTACCCAATCGGTGGCCGCCGAAGGGAAACGCCACAACATTACGGCCAACGCGATCATTCCCGGCATCATCGACACGCCGGCCAATCGGCAGGCCATGCCGAAGGCCAATTTTGCCGAATGGATGACATCGGAAGCCTTGGCGCAAACAATTTTGTTTTTAGCCTCGGATGCAGCGCAGGCGATCAATGGGGCAATCGTGCCGGTTGGTGGATAACAACAATATTGCGCAACATGACGAGACAACTGACGAACGACGAAAACTTTTTGTACATTAAATGTTTATTGACAATCTTCCCAAACTTCGCTACTTTTTATAACAGTTCAGCCGAGGGCAGAGAGTATAGCGTTGCAAGCAGCCGTGCTCTGTGCCCTTTGCGCTTTGCGGAATTTCTTAAAATAGGACATTTTACGGATTACGATGGCCGAAACGCGCAATAAAATTCTGTGGGTGGACGATGAGATCGAACTGCTCCGTCCCCACATTTTGTTTTTGGAAGAAAAAGGATATGCCGTCCGCCCGGCGGCCAACGCCGATGATGCGATTTCGCTGGTGCGGCAAGAACCGTTTGATCTGGTTTTGCTCGACGAGATGATGCCCGGCAAAGACGGCTTGACCGCGCTGGCGGAAATCAAAGAAATCAATCCGTCGCTGCCGGTGGTGATGGTGACGAAGAACGAAGAAGAGCGGCTGATGGAAGAAGCGATCGGCAGCCGCATCGATGATTATCTCACCAAGCCGGTTAATCCGAGCCAGATTCTGTCGACCTGCAAGAAAATTCTCGACGCGCGAAAACTCACCGGCGCCCGCGTGTCACGCGATTATATCACCGAGTTCAACCAGATCGCGCGCGAGCTGCTGGAGCCGATGTCGTGGCAAAATTGGACCAATCTCTATTTGCGCATTTGTGAGTGGGAAATCGAGCTGGATCGCCATCCGGACTTGAGCCTGCGGCAAATGCTCGCCGAGCAAAAGCGGGAAGGCAACGCCGAGTTCGCCAAATTTTTCGAGAGAAATTATAAAAACTGGATCAAGCCGAATGGCGCGGCGCCGGCGGAAAAACCCACCTTCTCGCCGGAGCTGGTGCAAAAATTTGTGCTGCCGCTGCTCAAGCAAAATCGCCGCGTGGTGTTTTTGGTGATCGATAACTTGCGTCTCGACCAATGGCTCACCATCGAGCCGTTATTGCGCGACCGGTTTAACATCAGCAAAGAATATTACTTTTCCATTCTCCCGACCGCGACGCCGTATGCGCGCAATGCGATCTTCGCCGGAAAATTTCCGTTGGATATCGCGCAGCAGCATCCGGATTTGTGGGAAAGCGATAAAGACGACGAAACGAGCCTCAATCGCCACGAGCGCCAGCTTTTGGAAGCGCAGTTGGCCGAACAAAAGGTCAGCTTGAAACGCGAGTTAAAATACATTAAAATTTTGGACGTCAACGAAGCGAAGAATGTCGAAAAGCAAATCGGCTCGTTGGCCGATCTGCCGCTGCTCGCGCTGGTGATCAACTTCGTCGATATTCTCGCGCACAGCCGCAGCGACTCCGAAGTGCTGCGCGAGATTACGCCGGACGAGTCGGCGTATCGCTCGCTCACCAAATCGTGGTTCGAGCACTCGCCGCTGTTTCGCATGTTGACGGAATTGGCGCATCGCGGCAACACCGTCATTCTCACGTCCGACCACGGCAGCATTCGCGGCCAGCGCGGCGCCAAAGTCATTGGCGACCGCGAAACCTCGACCAACTTGCGCTACAAGTACGGCCGCAGCTTGAAAGTCGACGCCAAGCACGCGATCATCGTCAAAGAGCCGAAAGAATATCGCTTGCCGTCCGCCGGCGTCAACACCAATTTTTTGTTTGCCAAAGAAGATTATTATTTCGTTTACCCGACGAATTATCATTATTATTTGAATCACTATCGCGACAGCCTGCAGCACGGCGGCGTTTCATTGGAAGAAATTATTTTGCCGGTGGTGCGGCTGGAGCCGAGGTAACGTTCGTAATAACGCCTTTGGCCGGCGGCTGAAAAACGTCATGCCCGCGAAGGCGGGCATCCAGAAATCCCGCGAAATCATGGATTCCCGCTTTCGCGGGAATGACAATCTTCAGTGATTTAGAACTTTTTCAGCACCGCATTAGGCGGTGAAGGCTTGAACAAGCACATATTTATTTGCACGATTCAAAACATTTTTTATATTCCACACATCGTGCGCCTGAAGGCGTTACTACAAAATGATTTCTCCCGACGAGCTGACACAGGTTCTTGCCGGACAAGCCGCGGCAAATTTTCTCTCGCCTGCCGTCGAGGCCACGCACCAATTCGCGGCGCAACTCGTGGAGCATTTGCAGCCCGGTGAGGTAATGGCTTTGTTCGGCGATCTTGGCAGCGGCAAAACGACGTTCACGCAAGGTTTTGGCAAAGCTTGCGGGGTGGCGGCGCCGATTACCAGTCCGACGTTTACGATCATGCACATTTATCGCGGCCGGCAGTGGCCGATTTACCATTTCGATTTTTACCGTTTGCAATCGGTCGCCGAGGCGCAGGCTCTCGGCTGTGAAGAGTATTTTGACGGCGATGGCGTCACGCTGGTCGAATGGCCGGAACGGGCACTCGCGTTGTTGCCGCCGCAGCATTTGCAAATTCACTTGCGCATTCCCGATTTCACGGCGTCGCCATTTTTACGGGAAATAAAAATTCAACGCGCGCATTTTTCCGAAAATGCCACGCAACGTCAAGCTGCGGAGGTCGCCGCTTGATTCTCGGCCTCGAAACCGCCACTTCGATTTGCAGCGTTGGCTTGGCCGACGGCGAACAAATTATTGTGGAGTTGCGCTTCAATATTAAAAACGTTCATGCTGAAATTTTGGCGGAGAGTATTAATCAACTGCTGAAGTTGTCCGGAGTTTCTTTGCAACAAATTACCGCCTTTGCCGTGTCGATCGGCCCCGGTTCTTTCACCGGATTACGCATCGGTTTGGCCACGGCCAAAGGTCTGGCGTTTGCGAGCGGCAAACCCTTGGTGGCGGTCAGCACGCTGCAAGCACAAGCGGCGGCCGGTATTCAGTGTTCAGTGTTCGGTAAACCGTATGCAGTCATTCCCGTCATTAAAGCGCGTGAAGGCGAAGTGTATACGGCGCGTTTTCAAAATACGTGGCCGGAGCCGCGGCAACAAAGCGATGAAATGCTGTTGCCGGTGGGGCCTTTTCAACAATGGCTGCAACCGCCGGCGGTGCTCTGCGGCAACGGCGTCGCGATGCTGCAAAAACACGGCGCTTTAGAAAATTTATCCGATATCGCCGTCGTTCCAGAAACGGCAGCGCTGTTGAGCGGCGGCATTATCGCCCGGCTGGGCGAAACCAAACTGGCGCGCGGTGAAACCGCCGATCTGCCCAATATAGAACCGCGCTATTTGCAGGAATTTTCCATGGGGCCAAGAAAAACGCTGTGAGGCTCGAAGTTAAAAATTTTACGCCGTGGGGCGTCGGGCTGCGCCGGATGCAGCCGCCGGATGTTGAAGCGGTGTTGGAAATTGAACAACGGAATTTTCGCGATCCATGGACGCGCCGCGCGTTTCTGGCGGAAATTGAAACGACACCGGTGGCGCAGCCGCTGGTGGTGGAATACGAGGATAGAATTATCGGTTACGTGGTGCCGTGGTTTGTTGCGGATGAGTTGCAAATTGCCAACCTCGCCATTCATGAAGATTTTCGCCGGCGCGGTTTGGCACGGCAACTCATCACGCATCTCTGTGAAATGGCGCGACAAAAAGATTGTAACGTCGCGCATCTCGAAGTGCGGCACTCGAACCTCGCGGCCCGGAAACTTTACGAGGCTTTAGGTTTTAACACCACGGGAGAACGCCGCGATTATTACGGCCCGCGGGAGGATGCTTTATTGATGAGCAAGAAGCTTCATTCGGTTGAGGTTGAGTCTTTGGAGAGGAGTTCAGATGGCCTGGTTTAAACGCGAACACGGCGGCTTGTTGCCGCAAAAGAAAAAAGACATGCCGCATCTATGGGTGAAATGCGACAAGTGCGGCGAAATTCTATACAAGCCCGATCTGGAAAAAAACTGCCAGGTGTGCACGAAATGTGCTTATCATTTCCGTATCGGCGCGCGCGATTACGTCAAATTCCTGCTTGATGAAAACAGCTTTCAAGAAACCCACCAAAACATCCTGCCGGTCGATGCGCTCAAATTTAAAGCGCATAAAAAATATGCCGATCAATTAAAAGACGCTGCGAAAAAAAGCGGGAATACCGATGCCATCATCACCGGCGCGGGAAAACTCGGCGGGCGGACCGCAATGCTCGCTGTGATGGATTTTAGTTTTATTGGCGGCAGCATGGGCTCGGTGGTCGGCGAAAAAATCGCGCTCGCCACCGACGACGCGCTGCACCAACGTTGCCCGCTCATTATCATCAGCGCTTCGGGCGGCGCGCGCATGATGGAAGGCGCGCTCTCATTGATGCAGATGGCCAAAACTGCGGCGCGGCTGGCGCGGCTCGCCGACGCCGGCCTGCCGTTTATCTCAATTCTCACGCATCCCACCACCGGCGGCGTTACTGCCAGTTATGCGATGTTGGGCGACGTCAATGTGGCGGAGCCGGGCGCGTTAATTGGTTTCGCCGGCCCGCGCGTCATCAAACAAACCATCGGCGAAGATTTGCCCGAGGGTTTTCAAACCGCCGAATTTTTGCTCAAACACGGCTTTGTCGATGCCATTTTACCGCGCACCGAACTGCGGCAAAAATTGATCAATCTGATTGAAATTTTTATGGACGGGGCGCCGCAGTGATCACCAGCCGGTAATCACAATCACTGCGTGGCGTCAAATGGTCTCTAGCAAATTCTCGGTAAACACTAACCTCGAATCATCTTTCATGAGCAAACCGCATATTCTCTTAACCAACGATGACGGCATTTTTGCCCCCGGACTTTATGCGCTGTATGAAAGTTTGAGCGCGATCGCCGACGTCACCGTCGTCGCACCGGACAGCGAGAAAAGCGCCGTTGGCCACGCGATTACCATCACCGATCCGTTGCGCGTGATGCCCTTTGAAAAATTCGGCAAGTTTTTCGGCCACGCGGTGCACGGCACGCCGGCCGATTGCGTCAAGATTGCTTATTTCGCGCTGTTGGAGCGCAAGCCGGACCTGGTGGTTTCCGGCATTAATTACGGCTCCAACACCGGCATTAATGTCATCTATTCCGGCACCGTCTCCGCCGCCACCGAAGGCACGATTCTCGGCATTCCGTCCTTTGCCATTTCGCTCACCACGTTTAAAGACGCGGATTTCACTTATGCCGCCAAATTCGCCGCACAATTGGTTCCTCGCGTTCTCGCCAACGGTTTGCCCCAAGGCACTTTTTTGAATGTGAATGTGCCCAATGTGCCGGAGTCGCAGATTCGCGGCGTGGCGATTACGCGCATGGGCATGGTGGCGTATGACGATAAATTCGACAAACGCATTGACCCGCGCAATCGCGCTTATTACTGGCTGACCGGCTCCAAATTCGACTGCAAGGATGGTGAGGACGTTGACGACGGCGCCATTGAAAAAAATATGGTTTCCATCACGCCGATTCATTATGATCTAACGAATCATCAAATTTTGGATGAATTGAAAAAGTGGAAGATCGTCCCGTAAGCAATTGATGCGATTTGCAAAAAATAAAAATGTCATTCTGCAAGAATCCTTTTTTGTATCCAGCCCATGACTCGCGCGAAAAAGATTCTTCCAGAATGACATGTGCTTTTGCGACATTTTCCTTCGTTTCAATTCCATCAGGATCAAATTTTCTCTACGGCATTCGCCTCGAGCCAACCAACTTTCCCATCGGCAAGTTTAATCCGTTGCCAAACGCCGCTGCTCTCCTGCAAACGCACTTTCACGCCTTCGTGCAAAATGAAAATCTCGGTGGCGTCTTCCGCTGGCGAACTGCGCACCACCACGCGTGAGGTGAGCACGATCCCTTCCTGCACGGTCGCGCGTTCATAAGCCAACACGCCAAAAATCAGCATGAAAATCAGCCACACCGAACCGGCAGCCCACACCAACCGCCGTCCCCAGCTTTGGGGAAATCCGCGGCGTGCCAGCATCCAGATCACGGCGCCGATAAATAACAACACCCAGAAAATCAGCATCACCGTCGCGGCAACTTCGATGGTGAAAAAATGAACGGCGTTATCCAACCAGACCACCACCATCGAACGCGGCATCACCGGAATGCGATCGGCCACGGATAAGTTGGCCAAATCAATATTGAAATCAATATCTTCGTTGTCGCGATTTAACCGGCGCGCGCGCTCGTAGTTTATAATCGCCTTCCCGACGCGCCGCTGTTTATAATAGGCGTTGCCGAGATTATAATAAACTTGCCAGTTCGCCTGCCCCGCCGCCAGAATTTTTTCATAAGCCGCGGCGGCTTGTTGATAATCACCGGTTTCATAAAATTTGTTTGCCTGATTGAACAGACTCGTTGCCTCATCGGCAAAAACCAAAAAGGCAAACAGCAAACAGCAAACGGCCAAACAGCAGTAAACGTTTTTGGAGTAGGCCATAGCGGCGCTACGATTATTTTTATCCGCGGGAATCCGTGTTATCCGTGCCATCCGTGTTCAAAGCTTTTATAATAATAATTCCATTAGCGCAGACGAGCCGTCTGCACTACAGCGCTTTCTCCAACGCCTCGAGCGCGCGACGAGATTGCTCATAAAATTCCTGCATCGCCTTGCCGTTGCTCGCCGCCGGCGCGAAACGCACGAAATCACAGGTTTGCAAACAATTGAGGTATTCGCGAATAACTTCCGGACTCACCTTTTTTTCGGTTAACTGGCGCTCCACCTCGTCCGTAATAAGTCCAGCTTCGGCGACATTCAGTTTATTGCCCAGAAAACCCAGTAACGCGCGCTGAATTTCAGCGTAGAAATTTTTCTCCTCGCGGCGTTGTAAATATTTTCGCGCCAGCGCGAGTTGTTTTTGCGCCACGCCGCCGGCCTTGCGGCTGCGCGCATACGCCACATTGGTGCTAAGCTTCTCCTGATGGCGTTGATACACCAACGCCGCCAATAACGCGCAGACCGGCAACGTCAAGAGCAGCAAAAACCACGGGCCGGTATAAAATTTTTCATTGGTCTTCACCAACGGCAGGGGCACGGTGGCGATAAAGCGAATGTCCTGTCCGAGCAAACGCACATCTTCTTTGGAAACCCCGCCGCCGGTCACTGGCGAGAAATCACCTGTCCCTTTTTCCACGGTTAACAAAATCGGGGCGGTGGCAGTGGTTTTGTACGTCTTCGCGCGCGGATCAAAATAACTTAGCGTAATCGGTTTAATTTCGTGGTTGCCTTGAAAGCGCGGCACAATCACATATTCCCAGGTTTTGCTGCCCGAAATTTGATCGTTGGTATGATCAATGTTCTCGGCAACTTTGGGATCGTAAACTTCAAAATCCGAGGGCAGCGCAAGCGGCGGGTTCGGCAAAACTTTGATATTGCCGACGCCATTCACCCGCACTTTTAAAGAGATCGCTTCGTTGGCTTTAATTTGCGTTTTATCGACATTGGCAGTGATGGTAAAATTTCCCACGGCGCCGGAATAATTCGCCGGTTTGCCTTCTTCCGGCAAGGGCAACACGTCAATCTCCACCGGCCGCGAGGAAATGCGCTGACGGCTCGTGCGCGAGAGAAACGGATCGTCAAAGAACTGGTCAAAAATATCACGCGAGCGCCGGCGCGACATCTGCACTTCGCATTCAATCGTCAGCGGCTCGAGTTTCTTTTTGCCCACCGATTGCGGAAACAACGCCGTCTTCTTGATTTCCGCCACCAAATAAGTTTGCCCATTAATCACCTCGCGGCGCGTCTGCGGCTGTGGTTGCAGCGGAAAATCTTCCGTCCAGAAGCCGTGGTAATTCGGCAGCGCCGCAATGCCGTAGCTGCTGATATTGAGTCGCGTATAAATCCGGTACCGCACCACGACCGGCTCGTTTTGATAAACGCGGCTGCGATCAACTTTCGCTTCCAGATAAAGACTGCCTTCAAGATCCGGCGGCGCGTCAGGCTGCTGTCCGCGTCCGGCCCCTCCCGGTTGGCCCTGCGGCTGTTGCGAAGTTGTTCCAGCGACAATCTCGATCTCAATCGGTTGGCTGCGATAAACTTGGCCCTTGGCTTCGACCTCTACGGCGCCGATGGTAAACTTGCCAGCCGTTTTCGCGACCAATGAGTATTGATGCGTGACCGATTGCGAAATCCGGCCGTTCGTCATTTGAATGCTGGTGGACGAGCTTGATCCCGTCACACCGGCAAACGCATTCATCTCCGGCAATTGCGGGTCGCCGCTGCCGGTAATTTCCACGACCAGAAAAAATTCTTCATTGAGGCCGATTCGCGTGCGATCAACCGAAACGCTGACGTTGACCTGTGCCGGTGCTGTTGAGGAAACGAGCAACAGCGCAGCCACGATTATAAAAAAAACGATAGAATACGGTTTCATCTTTATGAAGCAAAAATGCTTTTACCGAAACAGCACACGCCGAAAGGCGCAACTACGAACGTTTACCAATCTTTATCAACCCGGGCGCGGCCCTGCACTTTCATCTGGCGTTGCTTTTGCGCCTCTTTTTCCTGATTTTTTAAGGC
>Ga0247727_10013106_pt1 | contig 14056 bp, 18 predicted proteins | sample WisWelCaveWW1625_FD_202498 | JGI IMG/M metagenome (GOLD analysis project Ga0247727, IMG submission 202498) | Biofilm microbial communities from Wishing Well Cave, Virginia, United States - WW16-25 | ecosystem: Environmental > Aquatic > Deep subsurface > Groundwater > Cave microbial mat | place... | reverse complement strand
CGCAAGGCGAGCTATACGCTGTCGTGCCTCAGTCCCAATGGTTCTGGACGGTAGAAACAAAGCTATCCGTCCAGTACTTCGACAACACGAGATTGATTGAGAAACTTGGGACTGAGGTCGAGGATAATAGGATCAAAATAATACAGGCCCTTGCTAGTAGCGCTAAAGCTACGATCGCTAGCGTTTCAGCCACCGTTGAGGCTCCGCGCGTTCCGCTTAGGGTGCCAGTCTCTATTGATGTTGATCCAGGGCCTGCAGAGAGATGGCGTCCGTTGCCGAGTAATCCGGGCTGGTACTACCGCATCGAATTTAGAGAACGCCTGTATAACTCATATGACGCCCAAGGTGCTTACGTTGGCCCACTCCGTATGTCCCATGACATCGATGCAGTCGAAGCGAGGAACTATTTCAAGAAATACCAAGACTGGTGGTTCTCCTGGTTCTCTGCGGCCCGAACATTGCCAGTCTCTTCCTGTCGGGACGCGACGCTCTACACAGCCCACCTGGCTGAAGAAACAAACCTCAGCCTGTTTGAGGGCGAAGCAATGACTTTTGCTAAAGAAAGCGCGAGCCTGCAGTCAGCGGCTGAGAAGTTGGAAGCCGAGGCAATGGGCTTGCGAGATAAGGCTCAGGAGCTTCTACAATCTGGAAGACACGAGGAACTCTACATTATTACAAGCCAGGCTACACAGAAAGAAAGTAAGGCCAAAGGCAAACGCCTGGAGGCAATTCTCAGGAGGAGTGAAGCAGAAGCGGTCTGGATCGAACAGAAAGCACTTCAGAAGGTGCAGCTGCAATATCCCAATCCCTTAAATGAGGATCTTCAGCGGTACAAGCAGCGGTACCGGGAAGAAATAGAAGATCGTATACATCATCTCCTGGCTGCGAGACTGCAGCCGGTTTTTGAAAAAGCTCTGGTGGTCGCTGATTATCGGTTCCTGCGGACCATTCAGTTACCGGATAAGGGTTCTATACCCGCTCATACAGTCTGTGGCTCCAACCTCGTCACTGAAAAGGGAAGCGTTAGCTCGCCCTACGAATTCCTCGGTGAACTCATGAAACAAGCGAAGGCCGTCTGGGACGCTCAGAAACAACAGAATTAATTCAAACGGCTCAGGTGGCTCCGAAAAAAGAGACACGTGGGGTAAGGGTCACCGGCCTGTAGGGCGAACTTTTCCGGAGTGCGGGAGCGGAGTGGCGGCGGGAAGCGGAGGGGCTGGAAAAGACTCGCGGATTACAGAAATGGTATCATTTTCGGGAGCTATCGAGAACATCGCTCTTGACACGGTGACGCGGTCGGTTCATCATTCCACCCTCGTGACTCAACCGACAAGGCGCTCGCGTCGCACAGTCCAGTGAGGTCGTCATGGGGTAGCCGCCAGGACGATTCCTTCCCCGCCCCACCTTCTATCATGCTTCCAGTCGCTCACCCCACAGGCCTGTTTCCCATATCAACGTTTTGATTGCCCTGTGGGAAGCAACTCCCCGCGCTGCACCGCCACCCGCCGCCCGGCCGGAATAGTTCAGAGCCACATTGCTTCAAGTGCGATCTCTTTCGTGGGGCTCTGCCGGTTCGCCATCGGACACCTCCCAGGGGCTATTGTCCCCTTTTCGAGGTGTCCACGAAGGCGGGGCTACCCAAGCTCACTATTTCTCTACAACATTTGAGGAGGAAGAAATGCCGAGAAAAGAGTGTTTTGCACCAGTTTTTGAGAAGCAGAGCTCTATTGTATGTCTTCTGCTTGTCTTGACGCTGCCTTTTGTTGCTCTCGCGTTCCTAATTGCGCTCATTGTTGGAGCGTTATTAGGTTTATTGTTTCCAGATGTTATCGAAAGAATCGTGTGCAACTACAAGAGATATTTATTCCGAGTCAAGAACTGCCAAAAAGGGAACGATAATCCCAACATTAAATTATGAGTCAGGCGATAAGGGGATACTTTGAGCTAGCCCGGCTTTTACAGACTCCGGAAAAGTAGATCGGAGAGCTAATGGGTCGAATCTTTGGAGTCATCAGTAGGGTCAGGTTGAGGGGGCCGCAAAAAAACAGACATGTGGGGTAAGGGTCGCTGGCGTGCGGGGCGAACGCCGCCGGACGGCGGGAGCGGAGCGGCGGCGGGCGGGCGAGGGGCTGGAAAAGACTCGCGGCTTACGGAAATGGTACCATTTTCAGGAGCTACCTAGAACATCGCTCTGGTCAGAATCAGGGTCTCAGAATCAGGGTCTGGTCTTGCAATCATCCATTAGCCGCCAGGGGAGACTCGGTGGGCATCTCCGCTCACTCGGACCGAGTGTCAGGTTGCTGGCCACCCTCATCATCAGCCAGGGCATGCGCGGGGCTCAGAGTACCTGAGAGTGCAGATCGCGCCACTCGGTGACCAGGTCCTGCTACCGCTTCACCTCGTACCCTGCATGTGATACAAGGTATCGGGAGTCCCTTCTGGCCCCTCCCCCAAACCATTCGGGTAAGTTCGGGGCAACAGGATAGTTTGTCGCCTGCCCTGAAGCAATCTCAGAGCCGAATGCGAGCGAGACGCCTCGGAACAGAAATGCTAGTGTGCCTTGTCCTCATGGTCGCTACGGAGGGCTGTGCATCCTTCCGTGCCGGCAGTCTGCCATCCGTCTCGTTGTGGCCTCCACCAGCAGCGAATGGCAGCAAGTCGATCATCGTAGTGGTCGCAGGAAAAACCATCGTCAATGGGAGTGAGCGAGAATTTGTTTCGCCCTTTCTCGACCAATGTCTGGAGCGAACGGTGGCAGCCTATCGAGAATCGCGACTTTTCTCGCAGGTCAACGCTAGAGTGCCAGAACCGGACTTGCGAGCCGACGTGAACATCATAGACCGGATGGTCGTCCCTGTCTGGTTGGACATCCTCGCGGTGCTCACCTTCGCGCTCAGCCCGACCACGCATATGGACACGTTCGTGATGACCACCACACTGACAAATCAGGCAGGAAGGCTTTTGGGCACCTTTCACAAGTCGGAAGTCATCGCCACCACGTACCATCTGTTGCTCATTGTGGGCAGCCTCACTCATAGGCCTGACCAGGTCACAAAGGAGACCATCTACGACTTAAACCGCACGATCCTCTTAGAAGCCCATGCCCAGCGTCTTCTCTAAAAAAGACGGAGAGAAAGGTGCCAGGCTACTTTTCTGCTAGAATCCCGCCACACCACAGACGCCCAGCCGATGGCGACGGCGAGTCCAAAATCCGCGCTCGTTTCGTCCTGACAGGAGAGGCCATCGGCTCTTCGCCAGACGCTCTGAGCAGAGCTGCCGCCCCGTCCACACACGTCCGGTGAGTCGAGTTAAACTGGCCCCTCGGGTGGTTCTTAAGCGTGCTGGGAGTCTGAAAGGCGGGCTGGGTGATTTCAGTCAGATCAAGGCTTTTCTGGAGGAACAAGTGGCTCAAGGGCGGCAATCAATGCCGGCACGTCTTTGGTGACTGCCTCCCACACTTTGAGCAGATCAAGGCGGAAATAATCATAAACGATCCGGTTCCGCATGGACATGATCGCCGTCCAGGCAATCTCCGGATGAGCGGCTTTCATTTCATCTGACACCTTTCTTGACGCCTCACCGATATTTTCCAGCGCTTTGGCGATGGCGTGCTGATGCAACGAGCTGTTGCGAAAGTGCTCCCACGTGAGATCGCCTCTGAACTTCATTGCATTACGGGCCGCAATCAGAATGTCCAAGAGATAGGCATCATCCCGCCACATAGACGGTTTCCAAGTGGGTCAGGATGTGTTTGCGGCGGATGTAGTTCTCACTGCTTTCAATCCTTTGCCGCTCGACCAAATCCACTGACCGCCCAAAGAGTCTTTCAAGTTCCTCTTTCATGCTCTGTAGCCGTTCATAGTCCCTATCGGTACCGGGCTCAAAGTCCACAAGCACATCCACGTCGCTGTCTGGGCGGAAATCGTCGCGCAGCACCGAGCCGAAGAGGGCCAGTTCTTTAATCCGATACCGCCGGCAGAATGAGGCGATATCTTCTTTCTGAATACCTAACTTGACCTCCGCTGTCATCGCTTACCCCCGAACAAACAGTTACGCAAAACATTATACACAGATTCCACGGACGGCGAAAGGCAGCCCATTCTGTACTCATCCCACCCGGGCACTGCCGGCCGGCCGATGGCGACGGCCGACCAACGCACCCCCGTCCCACACGAACAGGTGAAAGATGCCCGGAGCTTTTTCTTGGCTCAGGGGCGTTCTGCCAGGCCACGTGCGGCATTGCAACGCGATATGAGGGCCTGCTAGCATTCGGCGTGAGGATCTTGGTACACGGAGTCCCCCGTCATGAAAGACAGGCTCACAGAGCAGGAATGCTGGGACCTCTTCATGCAACTGTTCCCTAATGGGCTCGATGATCCAGGTCTTCTCCAGAAGCTGGCGCCGGAGGGCTGGGAGCGGTCGGCGCTTTTGCGCGTGCATCATCCTACTGCGGAGCAGGTTTTTGAGGAAACGCTTCGGTTCCAGGAGAACCTCGCAAGGCTGCGGGGAAGCTCGGCGCCACCGAGGGAAGAGCCGCGGCTCACGCTCGACGACATCCGCAGAGACCAGCAGAACGAGGCACCTCACCCGGTGGAAGAGTGCGCGGACTTGCTGGGCCGCTGTTTGTGGGACGTCTTCGCCGATAACCATGACGTGACCACGTCCCTGGGTGCACTCGTGGACTTGGGATCCTTCCGTTCCGCCGCCGGCTTCATTGCAGAGTTTCGGAACCGAAAGGACTTGCGTAGCTCAAGGTCCACGGATCGTATGGACTACATAGACTTCTACCTGGGCACAGCCTGGATAGGGCACCGTGCCGATCTCACGCCGGTCTACGAGCTAATCTTTCGGCGCATGCACCACCTCGGCCTGGATTGGCGGTACGTCCATCCCCGCCTCATGGCGCTGGATCTCAACCCCTTGCTCGACGGGTTGGAGAGCGATGACGTTCCGGATGCGATTCAGTACGACCCGACGGAGAGCTTCTGGCAGGAGCGTGAGGGGGCGGCGCGCAGCGCTGAATTTGCCGAGCTGCGGCGGTGCCTGGATGAAGCCTACCGGGAATCTGTTGAGCAGGCCCGGAACAATCCCCCGCCGACTATAGTTCGAGCATATTACCAGGTGTATGGCCGTTGGCCTGACGGCTGGCCGCCGGATGTCGACGCCCAGCTGTAAAGTCATGCCTGCAGAAAGGAGTCACGAATGCCTGGGGTCAGAGTGAGGTGGCCCCGAAGCAACAGACACGTGGATCAGGGTCACCGGCCTCCGGGACAAACTCCTCCGGACGGCGGGAGCGGAGCGGCGGCGGAGGGGCTGGAAAAGGCTCACAGAAGTCCGAAAAGAAGTCAGACACTTACTCCAGTTTCCGTTCTCCGCCACTCGCCCGGGATCCGATGGCTCCTTCGCATCCTGAGGACGATGGATGAGCGCCGGTGTGAAGGGTCTTTGACATTGCATCTGATGTCTACCCGGTCCCGTCTCGCGCCTCTACACTCCCCCTCCCCCACTTCCTTGCCAGGCTAATGAGCGGGGCTTATACTGCAGCCAGAACAGTCCGGGATCGTAGTCCGAATCAACGAGATCAGAATTACCCCACAGCCGGCGGCTGCGATATGATGTGTTATGATGGGCGCGGATGAATATCCGCTTCTATCTCGATCCCGAGACCCAGCAGCCCCATATTTTCGGGCATGCCGTCAACGAAGACGAAGTCGCCGATGTCCTCACGAATCCGGGCGAGGATCGTCCCGGGCGAGAAGGATCTCGCGTTGCCATTGGCCAAACACGGGCTGGCCGCTACTTGCGTGTAATCTATATTCCCGACCCTGAGCCGGAGAGTGTCTTCGTCATCACCGCGTATGAGCTACAAGGGAACCCCCTGACCGCATATCGACGGCGCCGCCGTCGGAAAGGCAAAAGATGAAACAGACCAAATTTCCACCGGGCTGGGACGAGGAGCGCGTCCGCCGCGTGCTCGCCCATTATGAGCAGCAGACCGAAGCAGAGGCCGTGGCAGAAGACGAGGCTGCCTTTGAGGATTCGACTCAAGCCGTGGTGGAGGTCCCGAGGGAATTGGTCCCTGCAATCCGGGAACTGATCGCAAAGCACAAGGAGTCCCGAAGGGCCTAAACTGGGCTTTGCGACCACCCGGAGGGGTTAGGGTGAGGTGGCCTCCAAAAACAGACACGTGGGGTACGGGTCACCGGCCGGCTGGGCGAACGCCTCCGGACGGCGGGAGCGGAGCGGCGGCGGGCGGCCGAGGGGCTGGAAAAGACTCGCAGATTCCAGAAATGGTTCCATTTTCAGAAACTACTTAGAAAATATTCTTGACACCGTGACAGTCTCGGTTCATCATGCCGCCCTCACGATTGTTTCGAGCAGGCCCTCGCATCGCGCAGCCCAGTGAGGTCGTCATGGGGTAGCCGTCAGGTCGATTCCTTCCCCGCCCCTCTTTGTATCACGCTCCCATTTATTGACCCGCCATGCCTGTTCCCCACACCACCGTTCTGATTCTTCTATTCCCGAAAGCTCCGTACGCTGGCCCACCATGCGCCATCCAGCCGCAGGGTCTCTAGATCCGAGGCGCTTCGAGCTTGAACTCTTTGGTGAACCGTTGCCGTTTCGTCATCGAACACATCCCCGGGGCTATTGTCCCGCTCTTCAGGTGTCCACGAAAACGGGGCTACCTTAGAATGTCCCTTTCCCAAGATTTAGACGTGGTGGCATCGTTGGACGAACAGGCTGACCCGCACGGCGCCATACTGCCGCTCCCAGTGAATCTACAGAATGAAGGCCACAATGTGGGGCGGCGTACGCCAGGGATTCCCACGCGGGCGTGCTCGAATGTATCGGCTCGCTTCTCGGCCCCTAACTGGCTGACCAATCCAGGGCCTCCATGAGCGGGATTGGGGCTTCGCGATGATAGCCAAACTGTCCGGGCATCATTTTACCAGCTACAGCTGAATTGGAGGCTTGTCCATGGTCAACGAAGGGCAGGGTGCAAAACGTGACACTGAAACAGAACCTAGGCCGGCGGACAATTCGGAGAAAAGAGATAAACCCGGTAAAGATTTCAATTGGGCTGGGTTTATGGAAAGTTTGCTTCCCACCCTTGTTGTTGCCGGTATGTTCGTCTTTGGATTTGTTAGCTCGTTTTCAAGCAAAGAAACACATCATCTTGACATTTATGCGAATCAGCATGAAGGCAAAAGCATGTCTCCTTCAATTAAGAATTGGATTGTGCAGGGGCATGTTTTGATTGATGGCGAACCAGTCAATGGTGCCCATGTTTGGGCGGAGGTTCAAGATGGCCGAGGTAACAAGGACACGCCCGGGTACCGTCTAACCAAAGAAGATGGCAAATTTGTTTTCGAGGAGGTACCCCAATCAATCGGAAACGAAAAAATAACCCAGATTTTGTTGTATGCCAAAAAAGATTTCACCAAGGTTCCTAGCCCTGCTAAGGGGGAAGAACCAAGCAAGGAGGACACAAGCAAGAAGGAAGCAAAACAAGGTCTGGACGCCAGTGATTTCGGTCCCGTGAGGGGAGAAGCACTTCTTTCCGTGTCCGGGAAAGGTTTCTATAGGACTCTTAGGATCCCGGGATGGGTACCAGGAAGCCTTTTAGGAACCTTTTTCCTAAGTGTTCTAGTAGCCTTTATTCTCCCCACCAGAAAATGGAAATATTGGATTATGGTCATTTTCGCTTTCTTTTTTACCTTTTGGATGATGGTTGTGATTTCACTTGGTCTGTATTTTGTTTCCACCAAAGGGACGGAAGGGGAAATCTTATCCCTTGGGTTCGCATCAGTGTTTAAAGGAACCTATGTTAAAGGGGTTCAGGAGGAATGGTTGTTTTCCTTTACTTCGCCTGGAAACGCCCTTTCTAAGCCCGTAACTGCTGACGCACCTTCGAATGCTGGGGCCCCACCCGAAATAACCGTAAACGGATTTGGGGCACCCTTATGGGTGGTCTTAATCGCGGTCTTAGGGGCAGGGATTTTTACAGTGTCCGTCATTGTTCTGGAGATCAAGGAAAGTGCCACCCTGAACTTCGCCGATCCTAGCAAGGTAAGCGAAAGGATAGAAAAGCTGGTTCGCCATCAATTCTTCATTTTGTTCGCTCCAGTCGGCGCGATTTTTATTTTCCAGATTCTTTTAGCTGGAGGTGCAGCCGAAAAACCTCTGACCGTGGCCTTAGCCGTACTCGGTGCAGGAGCCACTCTAAATGTCCTTCTTGACAAAGCAGTTAAGAAAGCCGAGGCACTGATAAAAGAGACCTGAGCTAGCTCGTACACTGTTCCCCCCGAAGTTGAGACCACCTCGAAGACAGGGTCCAATAGTGGACAAGCGTAAGCTCCTCCAAACGGTAGACAGGCGAATGTGATAACTTTCTGGTACCTTACACCTCCCCGATAACTAGACCACAAAGAGCTGGCAATTTCGACCTTCCAGCAAACTGATAAGGACAAGTGCCGTGAGAAGATTCCACGTGGATGGAGCCAGAGAATGATTCCCTCACGTGCGCGCCATACAAGGTCACCGGTCCTGCTCCTTGTTCTGCTCGCCTTATTCCTCCCAGTGTCCTCTTCCGGCTGCGCCCGGATCACCCCCACAAAGGCCACGGCCTTTCAGGACAGCGTGACAGCGGCGACGCAGGGGCTGCACGACAATCTCCAATCGACGCTCGACAGCGTAAAGGAGGCGCAACTCCAGCGTGTGTTGGTGAACCCGAGCAAAACGACGCTGCTGGAATCCGATTTCGATCCGATTTTGACGGCGGAAGCACGAGCCGCGCTCTTCAGCAACCTGGATTTGTTGAAATCGTATGCCGATCTCTTGCGCAGTGTCGCCGACCAAGAATACCGTGGGAAATTGTCTGATGCCTCCGCGCAACTGTCGGCACAGGCGAGCACAACGGCGCAATCCCTGTCTGACCTCACCAAGGGACGAGTTCTCAGCGCAGAACAGGCGGCGGAAGCCAAGAAAGCGCTCGGGATCTTCTCGGCGATTGCCTCGGTCGGCGGAGAGGTAGGGATTGACCTCTTTGCCCAGCGAAAGGCATTTCATATTGTCAAGGATCACGATGCAGGGGTGGCCGAATACATCAGCTCCCTGCAAACCATGGTGCACCCAACTGCGAAGTTTGACCCTACCGAAGCGGACGTGAAGAAGCTCATCGGATTGACCTTCTTGACCCACACGGCAATGACGAGCATCGAAGCCGGTTACAATGTTGAGTTCAAAACTGCTAGCGATCGGTACGCCTCGCTCAACACTGCTGGGGCAGCGGTGCGGCAAAATGACCTTGAGCAGGCGTTCGAGGCACGTAAAAGGGCCGCGGAAGCCTACCGCGACATTCTGTTGAAACGCCAAAACACGATCGCAAGCCTCATGCTGTTGAGAGAGGGGATCGGTCGTATCGCTTCTGCGCATCATGCTCTAGCTGAGGATGACGCAGATGGTTTCTGGGCATCGATCACCGCTGCAGTCGACTTAGTACGATATGGAGCCAAATTCGCAAAGATTCCCAAGTAGCTACTTGAGCCTTGCAAGGAGGAGCCTCTCGATGGCCGCAACGGACGATGTCCTACAAGCGTTGCACAGTACTTCATTAACACTCTGGGCACGGATCAACGATCCTGCTGTTGACGATGCCACTCGGAATGCCCTCAACTTGGAATACATCGAGGTCAGCCATCGGATCAGTATTCTGCTCGGAAAGAAACTCTCCGCCGAACTGCAGACCTTGACGGAGAAAGCCAGCGCGATTCAGACCGCAGGTCAGGAGTTGAGGAAGACGTTGGAAACGGTTAACACCGCCGAGGGAGCTGTCAAGTCGGTCACGGCTTTTCTGAGAGGGGTCGATTCGTTCATTGATATAGCCAAGAAGTACTTTGTCTGACCTCCAGGAACGATTGAGGTCGGGGTGAGGTAGTTCGGATTTAGAGGAAATAAGGGAGACACAAAAGTTGGAAGTCGTTTGCATCATCAGTCAAGGGGTCAGGTTGAGGTGACCCTGGTTTGACAGACACCTTTGAACGGGCACAGGATGTCCCCGGGAGGTGTCGTATGGGCCCACGGAAACGTGTGAGGGGGCCGAAAAAGAGGTCGGGAGTCTTTGTTGAGCTATAATCCCGCCACACCAGAGACGGCCGGCCGATTGTTACTGCCCACCCATGACAGCTCCCTCTCGACACGCCCTCGCGCTCGCGCGGTGGCTGAGTCTGGTTGAGCTGTTCGGGATGAACTGGAACATCACCCTCGAGGACGGAGGTGGGACATGATGACGAATAGCTACCTGAGTTGGTTTCTCTTGGCCCCGTTTGTCGTTCTTGGTTGTAGCTGGACGAATACGGTTTGGTTAGTTCCAGAAGACAACACCACAAATGCATCCGGCACCATTAAGTTGCTTGACCCCCAGCAAAAGCCGGCTGACGAGTCTCCATTTGCACTCGTGGAAGCAAAGGCTATCAAAACGTGGGATTCGCAGGGCGACTTGATAGGATCCAATATCGAAAAGGCAAAAAAGATCGGAGCCACGAAAATCTGGTGCCCAGCCGATGGTCAAAAAACTCTATTGTTGGCTTTCCCAACAGTGCCCACAAAAGAAGAGATTGGCTTACTCAAGGAATTTCTTATAGCGGTCACCGACCTGATTAAGGCTGTCATTGCCTTGCCCCTTACGTTTCGGTCGGAAGCCATCAGCCAAAAGACTCTACTCTGCTCTGTCTATCGGGAGAACAGATAGACGTCCAGAGGATATTCTGCTTTTCTGTTATAATCCCGCCACAATATGGACCGCCGGACGATAGCGACGGCCGACCGGATTGCCCCCACCCTCGCGCGTCCGCTGATTTAGCTGTTTCCTCGCTTCTGCTATAATCCGGCCCCACCATGAAACCACGAATTACGGTCATTACTTTGGGCGTAGACGACTTGGACAAATCGCTTCGGTTTTATCGCGATGGGCTAGGATTTCCGACGGAAGGGATTGTTGGCACAGAATTTGAGCATGGCGCCGTTGCCTTTTTTGATTTACAGCCAGGACTGATGCTTGCCATTTGGCCTCGCGAGAACATCGCTCATGACGCGGACATCTCCAAAACCCCTCACAGCCCGACCGAGTTTACTATCGGCCATAACGTCGGCAGGAAAGAAGAAGTTGACACGGTCATGGAGCAGGCGAAGCGCGCAGGAGCATCGATTACCAAGCCTGCTGGACAGACGTTTTGGGGCGGCTACGCCGGTTATTTCCAGGACCCTGATGGTCATTTGTGGGAGATCGTCTGGAATCCACGCATGGAAATAACTGATTAGGTCGGCTAAAAAGACAAAAGGTGTCGGGAGTCTTTGTTGAGCTAGCATCCCGCCACACCAGAGACAGCCGGCCGATGGCGACCGCCGACCCACATGATCCGATCCACCCACACGATCCCATTCCTGCGCGGACTCTGATTCTGGAGGAGCCGTTCGATCTGTTGCTGTGATGGCGCTGGATGGCCTGATGGACGGGGACTATCCCCATGTTCGTTAGGTGGCAAACTTCTGCTGGGTCCCTGTAAGAACCCTTTCCCAATCAGATTTGAGCGGCTGAACGCCGAAGTCGGCGATCAGGAGTGTTAAGACCTCCTCTAATGAAATCCTCCTCGTTGGGAAGTGGGCCTTTTTGAAGGCCGGATGTTCGACATGAAGGTGGGGAAATTTGACTTTAGGCCCATCTGGTTGCCAGTGATATGAAAAGACTTCACGCCCCCGATGATCGTCCACGATATACATGTAGGCAGTGATTGTCACTTTATACGGTCCTCGGTCTCCCGATGCCTCCACAATCCTGTACTGCATACGAATATCGAGGGCAAGCGAAGGATCTCGCATCAGACTACACTTGCCGCCCACCACGAGGGCATAAGGGCCAGCGTTTGGCACATACTCTCTGCCTCCATGCTGGATCACAGCATGGGAGACGCAGGAAATAGCAAGCTGAAGAGGAGCGAGGAAGTTCTTGACTGCTTGGTAGGGAGTCTTACCGGCCAAAGGGCAGGAGCATCGCGACACGCCTTACCGCTGACGTATCCGCCTGGCCATCGAACTTGCCGGCCTCCCAGCGGCGGAGGAATTCCGTGCCCGACATCTTCAGGTGACGACGGGCCTCGCGGTCAAAAAGCTGTCGGGCCTCACGGGAGGTCAAACGGCGACTGCGGACTATGCTGGTTTTGGTAGTCATTACACTGTCTCTCTGTGCCTATCAATGGTGCTACTTTACCACACCGAGTGGAGAAAAGGGAATAGGCTACTTTTCTGCGAGAATCCCGCCACACCAGAGACGGCCGGCCGATGGCGACGGCCTCCCCACACGATCCCGCGCCTCAGCTTTCTATTTCAGAGTGAAGATCCGATAGAACATGTAGATCAGGAATAGCCCGAATCCCACGACCATCAGTACATCCGTTATGGGCCAGCCTCGAATTGACCACCGCTTCCTCGAATGCAGCGCGACGACCAGTTGACCTTCACGATTCCTTTCGTACACGAAGGCCCACAGGTATGTCCAGATCAAAACTCCCCAGACAAGGCCATCAGAAAACCTGCCAACCATCTGGACGTTGACAAAGCAATCGCTGATCGCAGGAGAGGCTGTGCGGGACTTGATTTCCTCCTGCCACAAGGAAAAGCACATCCGAGACAGCAGATTGGGAACCACCACCCACAAGAGAAAAAGAATCCCAAGCCCGACATCCCGGTGCCATGATTGCATTGGAATGACCAACGAACGGCTGATTCGCCTTCGAAGCAGCACGGTGAACACCACACCCATCACTGTCCCCACTGCAAGTCCGATGGCAAGGATCAGGGCAGCTCTCTTATAGCCTAAGGGAAAAGCCGGCCTCAAAAGATCGGGCAGAGCGAAGAGGACTTCTATGAAGAAGAGAAACAATACTGCGACAGCAATGCTCTTCCGGAGATTGAACTCAGTGATCTTGTCCTGACCGTTGTCCAAGTCTCGACTCCCCCTGCTAAGGCGAGTATCCTAGACCGCTTCTATTGAAAGGGAAAGAGGACTATAATCCCCGCCACACCAAGGACGGCCGGCCGATGGCGACGGACGACCCACACGATCCCGCCCTCGCGCGTCCGCTGATTTAGCTGTCTTCCCGCTTCTGCTATAATCCCGCTCCACCATGAAACCACGAATTACGGTCATTACATTGGGCGTAGACAATCTGGAACAGTCGCTGACATTTTATCGCGATGGGCTTGGTCTACCGACGGAAGGGATTGTTGGCACAGAATTTGAGCATGGCGCCGTCGCCTTTTTTGATTTACAGCCTGGACTGATGCTTGCCATTTGGCCTCGCGAGAACATTGCTCATGACGCGAACCTCTCCAAAACCGTTCACAGCCCGACCGAGTTTACCATCGGCCATAATGTCGGCAGTAAAGAAGAAGTTGACGTGGTGATGGAGCAGGCGCAACGAGCGGGTGCAAAGATCATCAAACCTGCCGACACTACATTTTGGGGCGGCTACGCCGGTTATTTCCAGGACCCTGATGGTCATTTGTGGGAGATCATGTGGAATCCACGCATGGCAATAACTGATTAGGTCGGCAAAAAAGACAAAAGGTGTCGGGAGTCTTTGTTGAGCTAGCATCCCGCCACATCCTAATGGCCGCCCGATGGCGACGGCCGACCGCTACGATTCCGTCCCACACGACCCCGCGTCCGTCCCTGCTTCCGGGCTTGAGAAGGCTCTGGCCTTTCGCGTGAGTTTTGTATATACTTAATCCGTGCTCGAATGGGATCCGCTGAAGGCTGCCGCGAATCTCGCCAAGCACGGCGTCTCATTTGAAGAAGCCACGACGGTGTTTCAAGATACCCGGGGACTTGACGGTCCCGACATTGAACATTCCGTTTCGGAAGCGCGCAGGCTCCACCTGGGCTTATCGATCTTGGGTAGACTTCTGACGGTCGCCTATACCATAAGGAGGCAGGACGATGAACAAGAGGCGATCCGGCTCATCAGCGCGAGGCGCGCGAGTCGGAAAGAGAGGCACC